>Ga0307963_1001058_pt1:2500-20282 | contig 20282 bp, 18 predicted proteins | sample OrgLakmetagen594_FD_201829 | JGI IMG/M metagenome (GOLD analysis project Ga0307963, IMG submission 201829) | Saline water microbial communities from Organic Lake, Antarctica - #594 | ecosystem: Environmental > Aquatic > Non-marine Saline and Alkaline > Saline | place: Antarctica... | reverse complement strand
CCCAAAAAGTGAATGGTTAGGGAGGTAGGCTTGCTTCAAGCCAAAAAGGCCAAAAAAGGCCCTTTTCAGTGCATAAGGGAGTTCAACTACCATAACCACCAATAAAACTAATTATTAATGCAAAACATGCATCAATAGAAAAGGGAAGCAAAGGAAAAGCTCAGGAAAAAGAGGTTCGAGAAAAGAAAACTGACCAAAAAGAGCAAAATATATTGCTGTTGCTGGGTATCGAACCCTGCACCACCTGCAAATACGGTCCATATACGGAGGTTTAGACCGTACATACGGCGTATATACGGTCGGCCAAAACCCATATACGGTCATACGGTTACGGAACCGGTGGCTCAGTGTCATATACGGTACCGGATATACGGCGTACCGAGGATACGGCGTAAATACGGTCATACGGTTTGGGCCAACCCTATATATACGGTGTTTTTGGCAGGGAAACCACCAATTTTACGGTCATGAACGGTGTATATACACGGTTCTGGCCAACCCTACACGTGCCCTCACTGGGCACCATGGACAAGGTATCGTTGTTTAAAAAGCACCACTCCGCATGAAACACACAGGGTGCCGGACCTGCAAATGGCCAGGCGCGAGCGGGCCTGTCGGATCTGTTTGCACGCCAAAAGGTGTCACAGCGCTTCGGCGGAGAAATCTCTCGTCCAGCCATGCACGGGGGAGATGAGGACCTTCCAAAAAGGTGTGTGAAGGTTCCAGCACGACTGTAGGTCTAATGCTTTACTGTTGTAGTTGCGGGATTGGTTGGTGTTGGCGGGGCTTGAGCACAACGTGTGTGTGTGTGTGTGTGTGTGTTTGTGTGTGTGTGTGTGTGTGTGTGTGTGTGTGCGGGCGTGCGGGCGTGCGGTGTGCGTGCGTGTGTGTATGCGTGTGTGTGTGTGTTTGTTTGTGTGTGCGTGCGTGTGTGTATCAAAGTGCCCAGCACAACGGCAGTAAACCATATGCCCATTCTTGCCTCAACAAGAAGCATGCAGCTCCGTTGTGCACAAAATACAAAACCCCCCCTTTGACGTGCTCACTGTGCAGGGCGCCTCTTCACGAACGACGAGCTCAGTTTGATGCAAAGGTGGCGCGCCGCAATGCGCGCAGTGCCAGTGAATTTGGTGAGTGTCATAGAACGTTGTTTCTCACGTCACGATGCTCAGATTACTGCAGCATTTATGGCATGGGTGGTGTGCCGCAATACTTGCAGTGCACTTTCTCAAGATCACCTAGCAAGGCAGTATGATGCTACCGATCTGCTTGCAGTCCAGCGTAACAGCTTATTATATACAGTCAGTCCTGAAAACGAAATAAGGTGTTTTTTCATAGCAATAGATTGCACCTCATGTATTATAACGCATAATATTATGACAGGAAGCTCCTTCAATTTTTCTTCAAAACAAATAGCAGTAAATTGCACCTTTTTTGTGTTGTAGCGCATTAGTCCATGACAGTAAGTTCCTTAATTTTATAATACATACACACGCTTTATTTTTCTCTCCCAAACACATACACACACACATACACACACACACATACACACACACACACACACACACACACACACACGCTCGCACACACACATGTTTTGTTGCGGTGTAGATGATGACGAAGACATGTATGATGTTGGCAACGGGAGCAAGCGAAAGAACCAGCAGCCAGCAGAAGAAGATGAAGTATATGCAGCAGCAAAGGTATGTGTGTGCTGCCGGATTGTTGATTTAATGGTTTCACAGTCAATGTGCTTTAACAGTTGTGTGTGCGTGCGTGTGAGTGTGTGTGCGTGCATGTGTTGTGTGTGTGTACGTGTGTTGTTTGAGTGTGTGTGTGTGTGAGAGAGAGAGAGAGAGAGAGAGAGAGAGAGAGAGAGAGAGAGAGAGAGAGAGAGAGAGAGAGAGAAAGAGAGAGAGAGAGAGAGAGAGAGAGAGAGAGAGGCTTGGAAAGCTCGCCCAGCAGCACCCAGAAGCTAAGACGCGCGTTTGGATTTGGTCTGCTTTGCGCACAGGATCAGCCAAGAGCGGTGCCTGCTTTGTGCATGACCAGCCAGAGTGGCGTCTGCTCTGTGCATGCTCGACTGAGATTTATTAGCAGTTGTGTCTGAAGGACTCGAAGCGCAGATTAGTGTATGCAGTCTTGGAGCGCAGATTAGTGTATGCAGTGGCATGATGTTAGTCGGATCAGTTAGATTAGTGTATGCAGTGGCATGATGTTATTGCAGTGACATGATGTTAGTGCAGTGGCATGATGTTAGTCAAATCAGTTAGATTAGTGTATGCAGTGACATGATGGTAATGCAGTGGCATGATGTTAGTGCAGGAGCATGACGTTAGTCAGATCAGTTAAATTAATGTATGCAGTGACATGATGTTAGTGCAGTGGCATGATGTTAGTGCAGGGGCATGACGTTAGTCAGATCAGTTAAATTAGTGTATGCAGTGACATGGTAATGCAGTGGCATGATGTTAGTGCAGTGGCATGATGTTAGTCAGATCAGTTAAATTAGTGTATGCAGTGGCATGATGTTAGTGCAGGGGCATGACGTTAGTCAGATCAGTTAGAATAGTGTATGCAGTGGCATGATCTTAGTCTTATGATGCAATAAACTCGCTTAGTGTCAGTACAAGGGGTTACCTACCTCCGCAAGACCAAGCACTCAATGATGAGATCATCTTGCAAAACCAAGTTTTGCTGTTTGGGTGTGAAACCGAACAAGATACAAGAAAGTCGTGCAGCAAACTGTATACTGCACAAACTGTGTATGCTTCTTGGTGTGTGTGTATCTTTGCAGGAGGGAGCAGCATCTCGCAAAAAGTCCCGCAGCGAAAAGTACAGCGTGCCCTCCATGGCCCCCCCCTTGCCGGACCCAGAGGTGGAGACTGGGAAGCCGCGCAAGATCACGCAAGAGATTCAAACCAACAGGGGCCTCACCCCACACAGGTGGGTGATTCAAACCAACAGGGGTCTGACCCCACACAGGTGGGTGCGTGCAGGCGTGGTCTGGTCAGGGTGGTCAAGCAAAAGGTGCAAACGGATACGGTATGTCACTCTATTATGGTGTCACGGAAATGGTATGTCACACTACAGATCCAAACCAACAGGGGCCTCACATCTCATAGATGGGTGCAACGACAAGGTCTCAATAATGTCAGACGTGTACTCTTTCAGCGCAAGTTAGTTGCAATACAACGTACAATGTTGGAAGTACAACATGCAATGTTGGAAGTTTGACGACACCAGAAATAAATGGAAAGAGGTCAGGTGACCACACAGGTGAGTGCTAGCACTTTGGCAGATGGTTTGGGCATGTAACTGTAAAAAGGCCGTATGCAAGTGCATGTGGTGGAGGTAGGTTTGCATGTTTGCTGAGCATTTTATCCTGGAATCCCTCTTCCTGGTCTTACGTGGAGAAGCAAGGAAGGAGGAGCACCCATTAAGGTATTGTGTCCTGGTTCGTAGCATGCTTCGCTCTTCAAAACGTCGTCCAACATCGATTATGGCATGGAAGACAGTAATATGTGGTACTCATTCGCGACTTCCAACTTGAATGACGTCGGAGACCCCAGTAGCGCGTGTATGTTGTAACTGACCATGCTTGCTCATGCTGCGTGTAACGCTACGAGGGAAGCTAGCCTACCAGGGTTCAAACATTATAATGACATTGTTAAAGCGCAAGAATAGCGTTGCGGGGCAGCTTTGACCTGCAACTCAGCACATACACCTTACTACATCCTCTTGCTGCACATGTTAAGCCTACTTTCAGCATTTGGCACTTCTATGACCAATGCTTGTTCATTTCGTCAAGTCATTTGGCTTGAATGCGAAAGCAAAAGTTTCAGGTTGGTGCTGCTGTGACATAGTCTCTGTACGCAGCACATGCTTTCTCCTATCTGCCCCTGCTTACTATGTGAGCCAAACAAGTTTGTGTGAATGATGGAACTCAGCATTATACGGGAGACCCAAGGAAGCGTTTCTGGGTCCGCGCCGTGAGGACCTCCCTCCGACCATATTGATTTGATAGTCATTGAGTGTTAACATCAAATTTGAACATCACTGTGTGTGAGCATCACTGTGTGTGAGCATCAGCGTGTTTGAACATCACTGTGTGTGAGCATCACTTTGTGTGAACATCAGCGTGTGTGAACATCACTGTGTGTGAGCATCACATTTGAACATCACTGTGTGTGAGCATCACTTTGTGTGAGCATCACTTTGTGAACATCACATTTGAATATCACTGTGTGTAAACATCACTGTGTGTGAACATCAAATTTGAGAGTCACTGTGTGTGAACATCACTGTGTGTGAGCATCACTTTGTGTGAACATCAGCGTGTGTGAACATCACTGTGTGTGAGCATCACATTTGAACATCACTGTGTGTGAACATCAAATTTGAAAGTCACTGTGTGTGAACATCACTGTGTGTGAGCATCACTTTGTGTGAACATCAAATTTAAAGGCACTGTGTGTGAACACCACTGTGTGTGAACATCACTGTGTGTGAACATCAGCGTGTTTGAGCATCACTGTGTGTGAGCATCAGCGTGTGTGAACATCACTGTGTGTGAACATCAGCGTGTGTGAGCATTACTGTGTGTGAACATCAGCGTGTGTGAACATCAGCGTGCACCTTGTCTTCCAACAACTCCAGTGCTCCAGTAACACCGCGCAAATTGACTGTTGCTGCTTACTGCTGTGCAATTCGGTCATGTGACACACCTTTGGTCTGACTCCAGTAACACCACTTCCCTCCGACCAAATTTGAGAGTCATTATGAGTTGGCATTGGCGCGCGTCCTGCAGATTGACTGTCGCTGCTTATCGCTGTATGATTTGATGATGCCTGACTCCAGCAACATCACTGTCGTGCCTCAGCCGCTTCAGTTCTATAATACTTAGGAACATATTATCAGGCATGGGTATTCAAAGCCTGCGAAGGTTCTGATGAAGCTCGACAAGCTTTGCCTTCTCGCCAATGTTTGTTGAGTCCAGGTCCCACCCTAGCCATGCATGAATCACGTGACATGATCAGGGTTGGCCAGAACCGTATATATACGTTTATATACACCATATATTTGGTGATTTCCAAGCCAAAAATACCGTATGTACACCGTATATATATGGTTCTGGCCAACCCTAGACATGATGCATGTTGTTTACTGTCCGTCATGTCATGCATGTTGTTTACTGTCCGTCATGTCATGCATCACAACCCATACCCAATCAGCCCAAAACTGCTCTGCTGGCGTGACGCACACTTCACAGGAGAAAGGACCTCAAGAACCCCCGCAAGAAACACCGTATCAAGTACGCCGATGCCGTGGTTCGACGCAAGGGTGCTGTGCAGGTGCGCTTTTCCTTGCGTAATGCTTACGAGTTGCTGCGTGTGTACTTGTCTGCGTGTACAAAGAAGAATTACGCAGGCAGTGAAAAACCACTTCCCACATTATTTAAGGAAAAGGAGCCACTTTGGTACCGGGTACTGTAAAGGTCCTCCAACAGAAGAAAAAGAAAAAGATCAATGCGGATCAGGAGGGTTGCAGGCTTGGCCTGAAACCGTCTCCTGATGAGGGTTGATAACAGTACTGGAAAGGGCACGTCTGTTATGGACAAGTTTGGCAGCGTGTGCGCTTATCTGCGTGTATAATGTAGCTGCGTGTACTGGTGTATTGCTCACTATGTTGCTGCGTTTACTGGTGTAATGCTTACAATGTAGCTGCGTGTACTGGTGTAATGCTTACAATGTTGCTGCGTGTACTGGTGTATTGCATACAATGTTGCTGTGTGTACTGGTGTAATGCTTACAATGTTGCTGCGTGCGCAATTGTGCATTGTATTCCTTGCGCTGTCGCTTTCTGCCTTCCTCGTTAGGATAGGGAAGCTTTGATGACGGTGGGGTTGGACATCCTGTGGAATTTGCACACAACCGGCACAATGATGTGGTTGTGATCCTCAGGACGAGACCTGCAATGCACTGTGTGCCAAGCTTCCCACTGTGTGCTCCACTCCTTTTATATACAGGATACAGCCCCAGGTGCCGCAGGCGGGTATGGTGGAGAGGCCACTGGAATCAAATCTCGTGTCACCAAGGGGAGGAAGTTGGGTTAATGGGGTGGCGTGGAGACATCTTGTTAGAGGCTCTGTTTCTCTGCTATTCACCTGCACTCTTTGCTCGCACCTGATTGCATTGCTTTCTTGCGTGTAATGAAATGAAAAAGAAAAAGAACGCAGACAGTATAAACACTACCGGCATGGATTTGGAAAGGATGTTGTCATGTGTTCTGCACCACTTAATGGATGCAAAGACACAACATCCCACCTGATGAATGAAGCTAAGAGAAGCTTTTCAGTGGGGATCAGGTGGTTGGGAGGCAGAAGCCTGCACACCACCAGGAGTATTGCTCAGATATTTCTGGGGGTTGTGTCCAATGTCTCATCTCATCTGTGTGATTTTTGTTGCGGGTTTTATTGCATGTAGGCTTGATTTTTCCTGATGGCTGTGGAGTGGGATCCTTGTGTGGCTGCTATAAATGGTGCCTGTTGCTCCTAGCAGGATGGTGTGAAGGGCTTTATGGTGAGTTTAGTTTAATTTAGTCACAAAGGCCTCCAGTCTGGCATGGCTGCTAACCTTTAGGTCCAAACAAATAAATCAATCAAAAAGATCGACAGCTGCACTAATGAATTTGAGTTATGTTGAAAATAAACAAAACCTTTGATATCACCCTCAGAAATATTATCAAATAAATGGTGTCCGAGTAAACGGCGTATAATGACCGGTAAGGACGTCTTTTGCTTTTTAAGCCTGAAACACAGGCTTCTATGGCACTTCAAAGCGACTGAACCCCCGTTTTTCTTTTGGAAGTACCAGGTTTCTGTTTTTGTGACACGACAAAAAAGTTGGAGAAGCAATTTGTTAAAACATGGCATAGCGCATCAGCAAAAGTAAACGTCTATGTTGGAAGTCACCAGCGTGCATTAAGCAAAGGCTCTCAACTAGTACTCACACTAGCCAGAGCCCCACCAAAAACGAAAAAAAAGAGAAACAATAGAGATTAATGAGGATCCGGCGGGTTGTCAGCCATGCGATCCGGCCTGCGCCTTGCCCTCCTGAAGGTAGCCGCTCTACCAGTAATCCCCCTTCCAGATCCCCCATTATTACTGTTGCTGTTGTTAAAGTGTGTTGTATGTCTTGTTTTTGTGATCTTGTTTAAGCTTTTTATTGCATGGCAGTGTATTTTAGTAGTTAGTTGTGCACTTTGTGCGTGGGGATGCCCAAGTTTAATAAAGGAGTTATGGTGTACTGATTGTAGATTGTGCCCCCGACTCCAAGAAGTATAACATGAAGTGTGACTTGGTTGTTTCGAGAGATGCTTCGGACTCCTTGTTCGTAGACGCTGGATAAGGGGTTGATGCTGGTTGTGCGCTTTTTCTAGTGTTTGTTGCGGGTTTATGTCTGAGCAGAATTTGAATTCTACAAGATGTATGTCTCTGTCCTTTGGGGACATCTGTTTGGGATCCAAGTGCCTGCCTCTTCCCTCAATGGGCATAACTAACATGTCATCTGGACGGCTTTGATGTCTAGTTGGAAGGTTTTGTCGTGTTGGCAAAACCCAGTCAGGAATGTCTCTTTCAATGTCATCGGGTGGTTCAATGTTAAGGTCATATAACTTTTCACTGTTACAAGCATCCATTGTAACAATTGCTGAGCCCAGCTTGCCTTTGCTGATCACTTCACAACAAAGGCTTACAGCGTGGTGGTGTCGGTTTATGTGCATTCTCTTCAGAGTATGGTTGTTGCACCTAAGAAGTATGTGTGGAGCACTGTCTGATCCTCCACACAAAGGGCAGGTGGCAGGACCTGTCGTATGGCTAAACCTTTTGGTGTGTTTGTCTGTGTGTATCGTATCCGTCCTGTACTTAAGGAATTGTTCCTGTTCCTTAAATTCACAGTTAGCATGGACCAAAACTTGTTACTGAATTGGGCATGCGCAAGGGGCTTTGCAGTAGCTTGCCGTGTGTGAGAGTCGGGCTGTGCTGCACGCTGAGGCGTATCATGCAATTTTTGCCAGAGCTTGTAAAGCAGTGTTTCTGTGTTAGCTTCACCAAGGTAATGGTGGGCGTGCATGCGCTGTTTTAGTTTGTCTTGCAGGTTAGTCAAAACTCGTAGCTCTTCTGCATGGGAGCCAACTTTGTTTGGAACGTTTAGCCAGAACAGGTCGTAGAAGGGGTCAGTAGCTGGCGGGAGGGAAACATCAGAAGTTTGATTGACTGCTGCTTTGTGTGCTAGGTGGTCTGCACCCTCATTGCCAATAATACCAGAGTGAGATTTCACTTTGTAGAAAGTAACAGTAGAAGGTGAGGTTTGGATTAAAATTACAATGTCCTTGAGTAGTTCCCTGTAGTGCAAGTGGTGGAGTACAGCCATTGGGTTCAATAGCTGTTTTCTAATCTGAAAGAGGGATGAGGCACTGTCTGTAGCAATTTCAGTGTGGCCTTTTTGTGCTACCGCTACTAGCACAGCTGCAAGTTCAGCTCTATTGATGGTGAGTGTGGGGCCGCTGCCTCCAGGATTGATAGTGACGGTATCATTACAGCCAGCGTCGTAGTGGGGGTGAAAATGCCAGCGCCTATAATTTGCTGTTTGCTAAACGCATCTTGCATGGCACTACCATCAGTGTATGTGATTAAATTCCAGTTTTTTACTTTGGGAATGTGTGGGCTCTTGTACTGGTTGACGTTTGTGTCATGAAGCGTTTGCCACTGGCCGATGTTAGCAGCAATAATGGGAGTATCTGGGTGCAGGAGTTGAAGTCTCTTTCTCTGCTTGTTCTTGCATTTCACACGAGCAGTGCCAAGCACGTTGGCACTATTTTTACAAGTCCACGTTGCTTCAGGGATGTCTGCTTGAGATTGTTGAGCCAAGATGGGTTGGATTCATTCAGGGCTTGTTTTTCTTGATTGTTCCAGACGACAATTAGCAACTTTATTCGTGTTGTGCTGAGGCTGGGGTGGAGCATCTAACCAAACTTCTGTAGGGTTTAAGAGCATGCTGTCTGCAGAAAACTTGGCTAGAACGCATGCATGCTCAGGGTAGTCGTTTATCCAAAACATGTACCCGTTCTTACTCTAGCCAAGCCAACTAGGGAGGAGCAGGAATGTTGCTGTAGCTTCTTGAGTGGAGTTTGCTGATTGAAGTGCATGTCCCACAAGGTAGTCGCAATTATTCGGGTGGCAAAAGGAGGAGCCTGTGAATTTTGTGTCGAAAGCAATAGTGCTTGCTTTTATTACTGTGTCTCTGGTATTTTCGCTCCATTAGGCTTGGTAACTAGGGTTAAACTCTAGGGGGCTAGCAAATTTTTGCTTGGTAACTAGTGCCCATTTTTGGAGGGAGGTCGTAATGTGCCTCGAGGTGCAATACATGTTGGAATCTCTTGCCTTTTTACCAATGTTGTTAAGTGAGCTCATTTGAAGTTTATATCTTTGTAGCAGACCTACAATTTCAGTTGCCGCGTCTTGCACAGGTGGTTGTGTAGTACTGTGTAGGCCAATCCGTTAAGATTGATTGTAAGCATGTAGCAAGATGTTGAGACGTTCTAGGGATAGCATGCCTGTGCACTTGCCGTAGATGTCATACACACAGGCTGCTTGACAAGTTATGTGTTCAGGGATTTTGAGTTTACCCTCTGGGTCTTTATTAGATCCTGGCATCTGGAGATCCACATCCCGCACCCAGATCTCACATTTCCAGGTGGGTTGGATGTCTACTTAGGGATTGACAGCGTCCGTGACAAAGATTGCCTTGTCTCTGATGTTTTGGCCTTGCGACATTTTCAAAGTGCTGGGTGCAACCATCACAGCCTACTTTGTAAGATTATCAGTTTCTTGGTTTTGTGATTGGGCATTTAGCTGAGTGCTAGTATCAGCATTTTCATAGCTATTTACATAGGTTTTGAAGTCAGGGTTGGCTAAGAGCAGTTCTGCCGCTTCCCATGTGGGTTGCCAGATCACTTTTATCATTTCTTTTTCTTCTGCATAGGATTTTCTGGTGTCCTTTTCCGCTTGGGTTACATCATTACAGGCTGGGCAGTCCCAGTCTTCACTATTTTCTGCATCTTGCCTTGCAGTATATGAGCAAGCATTCAGGTCAGTCAGACAATTCCAATGGTAGGTGGGTTGACACGTATCACATTGTGGCATATCATCATAGTTTTCTTCTCTTTCTGGATGCTCTCGGCTGACCGGGCTCCAGCAAATTTGGCAGCAATTGTCTACCTTTTGGCTTCTTGAAAATATTATTGGGTTGCGTGTTGGAGCAGCCCGGATCTCAGTCCATACTTTCTGTCTGACTCTGAATTGTGTGTCTCGTTCTCCTTGTGGAGACTGTTCGCCTAGCAGGAGTTTGGTTCTGTTGGCGTTGCGAAACCTGTAAATCTGACCTGGCCCATCCCATAATGGGAGTGTAAGCCTTAATTGTATCCAAAGCAGTAGCATTGATTTCCTTCACCCTTTCTCCTTTGTTAGGTGTCGTGTCCTTGTTTTTATGTAAGTCACTGATGAGCTGGGGGGTTACATTCTCTGAGTTCAACAGACAGGCAAGCCTGTTCATTGCAATATTTTGTCCCGTTTTAATTTTGCTGCAAAACTTGAATTTGAGGTTGTTGCCATTCAGTATGTGTGTGCCGTCTAGGCTAAGTAGCCTTGAAAGGCTGGAGATCCCAGAATTCATAAAAGAGAATCAATGTGGTTAATCAGGGTTTTCAGAGTAGGCAGGTTGGGTGCCGAGAGTATATTTGTAATACTGTCGAAACTTTCTGTGAGAATGGGTTGTCCTTGGAGTGAGACGCAAGTTGCTATTATGGATGCTAACGTACTGCCGTGCTCTTAGCATATATTGTAATTGCTGTTGAAGGCATCTTGGTGTTTGACACTGAGGTTCCAAGTGGCCTCGTGCCGCAATTTTTAGTTGTTGAGTTTGACGCTCGAGGAGAGCTTTGGTGAGCCTACCATGCTTTGCCTTTTTAGTAAGGCTAGTGATAAGTGCAAGGGCGACAAGAAATAACAGTTGTAATTTTAAAGCAACACTGCATAAATACCTCACTAAGAACGACGACTGTTAGCAGTTACTACAACAGCCAATACATTCTATAAACCCAGATGACCTGACCGGGTGCTATGTCACTCATGTAATATTAAACTGAATTATCCTCCTTGCACTCCATCAGGTCTGCAAGAAAATCGTACAAACCAGACGTCCACTCGACAGACAGTCTGACGACTGAACCATTCTTATGAACGCAAACGCCAAAAGATCTCTGCAAAATTCTGCAAGGAGTCTCCGTTACTCTCCACATCATCCTTTTGGGTGTGGGTGGCACCATCTACAACACTCACACTCTAAAGCCTTTCAAGGAACTGGGTCTCGATTCTCAAGAAGTTAAGAAGCTTGCCTCCAAGCTCCATGTGCACTCTGTGAACTTTGCTGCTTACTTGTCCATACCAGACATGCCCTTTCCAGTACTGTTATCAACTCTCATCAGGAGCCGGATTAAGGCCAAGCCTGCAACCCTCTTGTTCCCCATTGATTTTTCCTTTCCTTTTCACGGTGGAGGAGCTTTACGGTACTCGGTACCAAAGTGGCTCCTTTTCCTTAATTGATGTGGAGAGTGGCTTTCACTGCCTGCGTAGTTTTTCTTTTTCTCTCTCTTTTAAAAAGATCAAGCCGTCAGCCAGCACTCAAAGATTACACTGAAGCATGGCATAAGCTCACGGTGAGAAAATACTTTTAAAGAAAAGAGCTTTTAAGATAACATACCATCATAACAAACTGCTATGGATCATGTTTACCTTGGGTTCCCAACAGATGCCATATATGTGGTAACATATATCTACACGAAAGTCTGTACAAAAATACGACTACCCTTAGGAGAGCACACAGAATCCATTCAAATCGAAAGAGGAACCATACAAGGAGACACCCTTTCCCCTCTTCTTTTTCTGATATATAAGCCCTTCTACAGTGGCTCCATGTAGGAGGAAGAGGATACGAGCATGGATGTATAAAGGACATACAACCCGAAACAGATCTAGAGCGCTTAGCCAATAAAATTAGCAGCGGAGCCTTTGCTCATGACCTCATCTGTCTCTGCACCAAAACAGCAGATCTCCGCGCACAAGCAGAAAAGCTATCCCTTTACTCGGACTGGGCTGCCCTCATTGTCTCAGGGAAGGATACAAAGGTGACAGGCCTAATTCACAGTGCAGACAAGTACAGAAACACAAGCAAATAAAATTTGCTAAAGAAGCAACTCAAAGGTGGAATTGTCGTCCAAGGACAAGCGACACAGTTTATCTGGTCTAATAAGCCTTCTTTTGCATACCCATAATGCCATTCATAAGGGTACATACCAGGCCTGGCATATTCCTTTTTTATCACGGCCATATAACTTAATCTTTGGGACCAAATGATTGCTTGTGTGCCTTCTTCAAGCCCATAGGGGCGGACAACCAAGGGACAAATTGCTCATTTAGCCGTATTGGTGACATACTTCAAACATGCAAACCTTGGTACACGTGCAACCTAGGTTATTAAAGTGACCATATACCATTGTGGGCATCGTACCTACCAACATTTTATCCCTCGCATGGCAAAATGCAAAAGCTTGAAGATTCCCTGCAAGCTCTCTTGCCTGCCCACACACAAGCCCTTACTTTCATCAACGACTTAGAAAGTGCAAGTGCCAAAAGCTCTGCCAGGCTGCAACACCTTAACGGTATGCCTGCAGAAGAACAAGTTGAGCATCTAGCTAACTCAGTGACGCATCTTATCGAGCCATCATACAAGGCAGCTCTTGAAATTCGTTCTTCTACATTAAAAAATACGAACGAGGACTAGCAATAACCAAATGAATCGACTCACATAGCCCAACCATTTCCCACTAATCACCACAACATGTTTGAAAAGAACAAGCGAAGTAGCCTGAGCAAAAAACTCCATTGGATTAACAAAGAAAATCTGACACTTATTGTCTTCCCCTTGCATCATTGCCCAAGGCACCGCCACAGTAATAATTCAACAGAACAATGCTCTTCTAAAGCAAGGCAGTCTAAGCAATTAAGCACATTGGACCAGTTCAGCTCCCGACATCCACACTAAAACCAGGCAAGCCACTACCAGCATGGATGCTATCAGTAACAAGAAAACTAACACATTAGCTCGTAAGGCGCAACAGAGATTGATCAATAAAGCACCACAAAGAGCACACAAAGAAGTAATCAAAGACTCCATGCACAACCACGGGCAGGCCTCCAAGCTACAAACGATCCTGAGTCCGGCACGATTGAAACTGAGTCAACTTGGTAACCAATCACGCACAAGTTTTTGTAAAATACATCAAAGATTATTGGCAAGCCGTACATATCAAACATGGCACTTACCTCCCTGATGAGGCATTTAGAATTTACCTGTCGTAGCGAATCACTGTCACTGCAAAGTATAAGACTCAGCACAACAATCTATACCCCCCTAATCTGAGACTCGACCCTGGCTTTAAACATTCAATCGTCACTGCTAACAATTGGGCGTGACATACCCTCGGGAACACGCAGAGAACGAGCCTAAGATTTTACCTCCAGTTCCCTTTAAACTACGATCAAAAACAACTCCAGCTGAATTAGAAGGCATCGAATATAGGAGCTGGCTGCATTCCTCAATACTAGACAAAAGTGCCTCCAACGACTGCATCAAAACTCTGAGTAACATAACATCTCCAGGACCAGATGGAACACACACATGTAAACGAGCTTCTGCGTATGCTTCCTGCGGAAATCCAAAACACCATACACATGCTCATTATCATGTGGGCTACCGGCTTCACACCAAAATCCTGGAAAACCAGTAACACCATCCTTATTGACAAGAACAAAGGAGACGAAACTGAGGTGTCCTCTCATTGCCCGATTGGCCTTGCAAATACTATTTACAGGCTTTGGACACACCTCATCACCAACACGCTTTATGAGTACGCAGAGACGCATTCCATACTCAGCACCACACAAGCTGGCTTTTGCAAACACAAAGATGCCATCCACCAAATCCAAAACGCTTGTCCCTCCAGGATCTGCTGTGGTTATTTTGTTGGACTGAGGGTGGTAGACTACAGCTCCATAAGACTGATCCATTTTCTTTGTTTGTAGTACAGCTCCCATCTGTGAAGGTCCACCGCTCTTTTCAATAATCTTGGGATTGAATCCCAGCAAGCGTTGTTACCGCGTATGATCAAGGGAAACTTGGTTATGCGCGTAGTTCTCCATGGTACCGCCAACTTTCCCAATTGCAGCTGTAATTCATAAGTCTTTGGGGAGCATACATATTTTAGCCAGTCTCACCAATAGCTTATCCTTTGGAGGTTCAGGAAAAGTTACGCTGCCTGCTTTTTGAACTTCCATATTGCATCTGTGACAAGTCTTGTTTTATATCCTTTAATCAAAATGGGATGCTTGTATCAGTTTCTCCCTGCCAGTTTTGTTCCAGACTACTAAGATATGTATGCCCCGTGTTGCTTCTGGAAGGGTGGTGATTTGCTTTGCTGATGGAGGAGTGGCATTTAACGTACTTTTTTCTAGATAATGCCAAGAACAGTGCATTTTTTGTCGTCAGTGCAGGTTTTATGAAAGGCATTGGTGCTTTTTTCCGTTCAGTGAAAAGGTGGCATTTGCCACTTGGTTATTCATGGCAGATGCGGTTGCACGTTGCACTACTCTGTGCATTATGCACACAAACTGACTAGACGCGCACTTGAAAGAACAAATTGCTCTCAAGGTTTCGGTCTGGGGCAGGGGGCTTCCAGCCACCCTCCAGATCCCCACTAGTTTTCTTTTTACCTTTGGTGGGGGAGACTCACGGCACTTCGGGCCAATGTGTCTCCTTTTCCTTAGTTGGTGCAGGGAGTGTTTTTCTGCCTGCGTAGTTTTTCTTTTCTTTTCTTTCTTTGAGCATGTGCTTATCGTCATATCGTCATACATCGGATGGCAGATGGAAAGTTCCAGTGAACTGTTTGGAGGACGCTTCTGTTCTGGTACCATTCTTGGGTGGGCTGTCCAGAACTTCTGAAACTTAGGGGTAAGGCCATTCTTTAATTTGTGACCAGTGTATGGTTGCAGAAAGCTGTAATGTAATTAGGGTTGGCCAGAACCATACATACATATGTATATACGGTGTAAATACGGTATTTTAAGCAGAGAAATTATCATACATACGGTCATATACGTTGTGCATATGCGGTTCTGGCCAACCCTACATGTAATGGGTGGGCAGGGCCCAATAATGTGAGCATTCAGCCCATTCAGCCTCGGTATTGTGGCTGTCAACTGAGAGTTGAGGGAGTTTTTAAAGTGGTCCATTGAATGTTTGTTGGCTCTTTGTTGTACCTTATGGGTCTCTCAGTGTCTGTTTTTCTGGTGATACTCAATTAGTCTAAGGGATGGAAAGAAAAACTACGCAGGCAGCAAAACACTCCCTGCATCAATTAAGGAAAAGGAGACACGTTGGCCCGAAGTGCCGTGAGTCTCCCCCACCAAAGGGCTGGTTTTGTGTCTTTCCTTGATGCACACCAGCTCAACCCTAGCGTGAACTTTTATCTTTTACTTCTTCACAGTCCATGGGTTTTTGTTGTAAGGTCCTGGACAGGGGGATTCATCAGGGCATGCAGAGTTGTATGCATCCTGTAAAATCCTGAGGCGCTGAGGGGTGATGGTACCAGAGCATTTACCATCTATACCGTACACACATGTTACCCCTGGGGAGGTCAGGCACATAGGGGCTGGCTGGGTGTGTTATGTCGCTCCTGAGTTGGTAGAGCTTAGTGAACACTTTGTGAAGTATGCCTCGGGACTTCAGGGTTGACACCTAATTGCCCCTTCTCTTATTTACGTTGGATGCATAGTAATTACCAACATAGCCTGTTCTATTCAGATATACATTTGGCAAGATTTTCCTCATTGACATCCATATGCATAAAAAAACGTACAATCACGTTGCTAACCTTGTCCAGCATATGTGTCGTTTCGAGTGCTGTCACCATCTCTTATAAACAACCAGCTATCAGCGATGGCTGCAACCCTCTTGGCCCTATTGGAATTACATAAGGAAAAACCAAACAAAAGATCACTGTTTCGTGTTCTTGCCAGAAATTGAGATCCACCTGACACTTAAAGACATAGTGATGTTTCAGAATGGGTGCATTGGTCGGCAACACGTTCCAGCACCAAGATTGAACAAACTAAGGACTTCAAACGAAACATCCTTCCAACTGCTGGCCGATGGCACAATCAATGTGGTGCTTGTCCACACCAGCATAAGACGAATTTAACCTAACCTGCATCCCTAACGCAGTAATGACTCCATACGCAGATTTTGTTTGGTGTGGCAGCTTCAGCTTAAAAATGGCTTCAAAATGCTGCAAGCACTTTGTTCTCACATCTTGATGAGAACTACGTTTCTGCAAACTGCCTGGCATGGACTTTCCGTAATCACCTACAAGATGGAGAGGCTTGACGTACAGCGAAGAGGGACCCTTGGTGGCGTTTGCTACTAAGAAATTCATGGCCAGGTCTTCGCAGTTTGTGTTCTCGTTGACAGTGTCGTGTAGAATGTGGCTAAACACACAGTTGTACAGATAAAGATATTTTTTGTGCAGTACCATTGCTTTAGTGAGCATTATGGAGTATCCACCCAACACGTTGTCTTCACTCTGGAACAAGTACTTGTCGGCACCATGTTTGTCTGTGCCTGTCCACCGAGGGAAGAAACCAATGATTTTGTCCTTTTGGATTTGCCACGTTTTAAGTAACAATGAAATATCATCATAATGGACAACAATGTCGTCATCAAGAACCAGGACCGCTTCAGTGGTGATGTGGAGGGATGGATAAAACCTGTTGTTCAATGAATCTGTGGTTGTGGCCAGGAACATCACAAGCTTCCCATTGACAAACGAGGGCTTTGGACAGGGCTCATAAGGGTTGTGCCAGATAACCAGGATAGTGTGCACCGCAGGATGGTTTGATAGGTAGTTAATTACAGACCGCACTAACAGCGCCCTCTCTTGGTTGCTTGTTGTAGAGACCATGACTGTGAGCTTGGAAGGGTCTGAGAAAAAATTATAAACATCTGTGCTCACTTGCCCGCACATCAGATGGCTCTGCTCCACCATGGGTAGTATGCAATTTGCTGGATAGTGCTGACTGGGAATGCTCGCCCAAACCCTCCTCCCTACGTCACACCCAGAATATCCTTCATATACATTGATGCCTCCTCCAGGATCAATCTTCATAAAGTACGGCGCGTATTTCCTGCCTATGAATCCATTGCTCCACAACACTATCGCGTCATTGATGCTGGTTTTTTTTCCTGGAAATCCCAACAACCTCAAAGTGCCAGTGCTTTTCAGATCTATTGCGTAAGAAAAATTGCCCTTTTGATTTGTAGCGATATTGCTTGCAGGGGCAAAGTGTCCATCAGGGAAATTCCTGTAAAGCACAAAGTTTCCGTCTGTTTGCATGACTGCTTCACAATATCGTCCGTGCTTGTCTGTATCAGAGATTAGCGTTTTCAACGACGTGCTCCTTAATTTATTACCAGGCAGCAACAACTTATGATCACTGGTACCTTGGCACACAATAGGCGTATAAAAGAACCCTGGAACAGAAGTGCCGCTCTCCCATACAACCGTGTTCGAGCAGCCACAGCCTTCATAAGCTACCAAATTCCCGTCCGCT
>Ga0307963_1001053_pt1 | contig 20361 bp, 22 predicted proteins | sample OrgLakmetagen594_FD_201829 | JGI IMG/M metagenome (GOLD analysis project Ga0307963, IMG submission 201829) | Saline water microbial communities from Organic Lake, Antarctica - #594 | ecosystem: Environmental > Aquatic > Non-marine Saline and Alkaline > Saline | place: Antarctica: Organic Lake... | reverse complement strand
ACCCCCTCAGAATCGACTCAATTATATACCAATCGATAGCTCTCGACGTCAGGATTCCGAAATATAATTTTTAATTGGATTAGGACACTTGACGCCAAAAGGTTATGATACTTACAGCCTCCTGGTATATACCTAAAAATGTTTGGTTCTGGCCAACCCTAGGTATGTGCATGCAGTTGCGACAGCAATACCACTTAGCTTGCCTCTTCAACAGAGCTTCCTGCACGTCTCCCTGAAAATTACACAATATCTGCAAGAATTGGCTGCACCACTAGTTCTGCCATGTGTGCATACCCTCTGACCAGGCACCAAAGAAAAGCACATGCACTTTTCAAACAATTCAACTTGCACACACACATACATGTCACACATACATGTCACACATGCACACACATATACACACGCATGCACACACAAGCACCTGCTGCTGCCGCAAGGAGGGGGTGACACCATTTGTGCCAGCCACACGGACTGCAGCAGCTTGTGATTGTGCCACAGACTGCAGGTACGCCTGTGTGTGTTTGTGTATGTTTGTGAGTGAGTGTTTGTGACTAAGTGAGTGTGCGTGTGCGTACAAAAATAGTCGGCAAAATTAATGATTGTGTAGGACCCAAGGACACACTGATATTGCTAGCTGTTCTGTACATGCTCTAATAACCCGACGGGTAAGGGTCGCATGGTACATGGAGTTAAACAGCCCTGATCATGTGTGTGGTGACTGTGGTCCCAATGTAAGGAGTAAGAGCCTCTTTATCCATGCCAGCCTGCAGAGCACAGGCAGTCTCAGGCTAGCTCATCCCCCAAGTGGGAAATCTCACTCATGTTCTCAACCAATTATGCAAGGGCTGAGCCTTCAGGCAAAGCCTGTAGACTTACAATCTAACCTATACATATAATATGTACAGCTACGCAGAGACGCGGTAGTTTTGCACGTAGGCCTTACATGTGCGTGCAGTGACTGCTGCGACATTGCAAGGTGTACATTTCTACATTTTTGCGCACACACTGAACAGCTGGGAAGTGTGACAGCATCGCACGAAAGCCTCACCTGTGCAAGAGGTGACCGCTGAGACAGTGCAAGCGCTAAGCTTGCCTCCTGAGGCATACCCTGTTCTCCCCCTAGGCCCTCTGGTCTTTTGCTGTTGCTACTGCTGCTACTACTGCCGCTACCCCTCTCACCAAAATGTGCTCCACCGTGTTGAGAATGCACGTGCGGGCTTTTCCAGTGTTTGCTGCTGGGACCTACTTCACCAGCAACATGCAACTGCTGCTGTTGCTGCTGCTGCTGATGCTGGCCCTCCTCCACATCAAGCGGCTTCTCTGGCCTTCCCAGCCCCCCACTCCTCTTCTGCTGCTGCCTCCAGCCCTTGTGCTGATGCAGTCCTTGTGTTGGTGCTGAGCTTTGCAGCTGCTGCCAACGTGGGCCCTCCTCTGAGGTAGCCTTGGGCGCAGGTTGGAATGGGCCACGTCCTTTCGCCCTGCAGTGTGTGTGTATGTGTGTATGTGTGTACGTGTGTGTGTGTGAGTGAGTGTGTGTGAGACATTTGACTTTAGACTGTAGACACAGGTTGAAGTGGGCCACGTCCTTTGCCCTGCAGTGTGTGTGTATGTGTGTATGTGTGTACGTGTGTGTGTGTGTGTGTGTGAGTGAGTGTGTGTGAGACATTTGACTTCAGACTGTAGACACAGGTTGAAGTGGGCCACGTCCTTTTGCCCTGCAGATTTTGTAGGAAGCGGGCAGCAGGAGCAGAGGAATGCTTTCTTATACGGGCATGGGTGAGAGCGCTGCTGCAAACTTATTTGAAGCTACTTCGGGTGTGAGCTTGTGGACGTTGGTGTACTTATTTCTGGACCCATTCAATCTCCCTGCTACGCTTGTACAAAGAACACCCACCACCCACCTACACCCACCCCCACCCACACACAGTCACACACTCACACCCCAACCCCAACTCACACACACACACACCCAAACACACCCACTGTTGAGCATTGTTGATCACGTAACGATTACACCAAGCACATACACAGAGGCACAAAAGTGATATTGCCCGTACCAGGCAGCATGCAAGCTCTGATTCTCACAAGAATTACTCACACATGTTTGGCACCATTCAGCATGCGACCAAACTGCACCCGTGTTTCCAGCTAGCCTTGAGCTACACCAACATTCACAGCCAGCGGCATGATGAGGAGCAGACCTAGGCAATGTGCACCCGATAAAGTAACCATGGTGAAACAAAGAACGTGAATGAGATGAGTGTCAAAATAAGACATACCTGACGGCAGGGTTGGCAGCATTACTTCCTCCCTGCTGCGCGACACGCCTCTCTCTATCCTCGAGGCTGAGCTGCTGCAGCAGTAGCCGAGGCAGAGAGGGGCCCTCTAAAGTGGCAAGGCCTTGCAGCAGCTGCACTGCTGTGCATGCCTGGCGGTGCTGTGTGTCTAAAGAGCTGCTGTGGCCCTTCTGCGTGAGTGTAGGCACATGCATATGTGTGTGTGCGCACGTGTGTGTCTAATGGTGTTAGCCGTACACCCTGCAAGACCGGCCATGATTTATCCATCTGTGTACTTGTGTGTGTGTGTGTCTAATGGTGTTAACCGTACACCCTGCAAGACCGGCCATGATTTATCCATCTGTGTACTTGTGTGTGTGTGTGTGTGTGCGTGTGTGTGTGTGCGCATGTGCGTGTGTGTGCTTGCATGTAAACATCCGTGAGCATGCAACACCCTCCCCACCTTTTTTCCCAGACCCTGTAAAGAGCGGCTAGCCTGTCTGTTAAGGGGATCCTGCAGCCTGGCAAGCTGGGAAGGATCGTCGTCTTGATTGGATTTGCTAGCAACGTCCATGAGCAACCTTGTGGCCATGCTGACCATCCACTGCGTGCACACAAGACAGGAGCAGCACAGCACAGCACAGCATCGCAAGTCAAGTCATGTGTCCATAGGGATGGTTTTGGTCGTGTTGATGTCGGAACCAGCAACCGAAGTTTCAGACACAGGAAGTCACAGTAATGATGAGAATTGTGTTTGCCAGGTACAGCCCAGCTTGCTGATTGCTGAGGTAACGTTGCAGCCATTCACCTGTCACATAATTCAACCACGTGCTAATGTGCTAATGCTTACGCCCTTCTTTGTAAAAGCCGATGACTCTGTGCGATCAGGCTCCCTGGTTATGTATACTTGCTCCTACCAAAATGATAACTGGTACACTCCAACTACAGAGTGGTTGAGGTGCCATTGACCATTGCTACAGCACTACAGCACTACAGCACTTCCTTTTGCTGGGCACTGCATGCTACTGACACCTACAACTGCGCGCATGGCATCAGAGTGTGCGTTAGCACCGGAGTGAGGCACTGGCAAAGCACAATTCTCTATTCTCACCTAGCGGCCAGGCTTTTGCCAGTGCTGGCGAGAGTGTGCAAGCACATGTGTGGGCAAAGACGCTGAGGGCTGGCCAAATCTGTGTATGTACACTGTATATGACCGTGCGTATGTTGCTATATACACACCGTACACCATTTATAATAAATACACAGTGTTACATACCAATGCACGGTTTTTGGCCAACCCTTCATGCACAGCATGCACACCTTGTCATTGTGGCGCAGCCGAGCGCATGCGGTCACAGCTTGGGCCATGTCCTGCACAATGTCTTGCTCCTACATTAAACCAGGGTGGGCAAATGTATTCGCTGATGCGTCGTGCTTGTGTTTGTGCTTGTGCTTGCAGCTCCATACTCAAGCCACGCAGTGCCCCTGCTGCCAGGGCTGCTTTGAATCCCAGGCTTTGAGTAGAATGCCTTCACATTGCTGAATGCTTCCCCGCAAACATAGGTGAATGGTACTAGATGTACAGGAAATGCCATACACAGGGAGTGAAACAAGGTGATGCAAATGGCCTAGAAATGGAAGTGCAGTTTTAGGCTGAGGTCCAGTGCATGTCAAAAACTGGCACCAGCAACCGTTACAACCGAGACCAGCCCTAAGTGAAACGCAATGGTACAAGGTGCTGTCACCCAAGCTTACCCCATCAAAGGCTGGTCACAAGTAACTGCACGGAAAATGACAACGACAGCCGACCCCACCTGCAAAGGCTCACACCCAGCAGGGCCACACCATGATACCGGTAAGGCTCCACATAACTCCTGAAGGGCAGAGCAGGCAAGTGACACCAGCTCCCTGTGTAGGTATGTATGCACAAGTGTGTGTGTGTGTGCGCGCGTGTGTGTGTGTGTGAGTGTGTGTGCGTGTGTGTGTGAGTGTGTGTGTGTGTTTGTGTGATAGAGAGAGAGAGAGAGAGAGAGAGAGAGAGAGAGAGAGAGAGAGAGAGAGGGAGAGAGAGAGAGAGAGAGAGAGAGAAAGAGAGAGAGGGAGAGAGAGAGAGAGACTATACGCTACCTACACCCCAGAACTGTAAGAGCAACATCAGTATTAATTAATCATTCTGCTCCAAATTACTGTGACTTTACGCTGTAGCAAATTGGTCTTCATTGCTAACTTTCCGTGAGTAGCAGCAGAATGTTGGTCAATTTGTTAGCAATTGTTTTTAAACAGGACCCCTATGCATGCATGCCACTAAACACATTAAAATGTGCACTTTGTCCTGAATGCAGATTTGCTTTGTGCTCACACCTGTTAAGATGCAAACCAGAGCCACACAGCCCACGCTTTCCTGTCTCTTAGGTAAAATGCTTCCTCAATCTCTTACGTATCATAGTGCTTCCTCCATCTGCTTGTATGACCTCACTCTCTTATCCCCCACCTGTCATAGTGACCCAGCACCCCCAGGCCATGCAGCAGGCCACACAGCCCGTGCACAAACTCAAGCCTTTGTTCAGGTCTTGTTATGTTGAGGGTTTTCAAAGGACTAGGTCGGCTTTCCCGACGATCTACAGTGCCATCCTGCAGCACGAGCAGCCCAGGCTGCGCTGTTTGTGGCTGCTGGTGTGGGAGCGCAAGAATTCCGTGCAGCTGTTGCTCCTGCTGTTTCCCCTGCTGCTGCTGCTGCTGCTGCTGCTGCTGCTGCTGCTGCTGCTCTTGCTCCTGCTGCATGAGACTACTGTGGCTGCCGTCGTAGGCTGTTGAAGCAGGTGCAGAGGATTGAAGGAGTAGCTGAAGCTCATACTGCTGTTTTTGCTGGTAGTGGTAGTGCTGCTGTTGCTGCTGCTGTTGCTGTTGCGGCGGCGGCGGCGGCAGATGTAAACTTGTATCTAAAAGCCCGCTCTGCTGGCCGGAGCTGCTGAGCTGTTGAGTTCTCTTCAACTCTGTATACTGTGCAGGCAGGAACAAACCGGCAGGCTCCCTTTTTCAAAAGCGCACATCATTTGCAAAAGCGCGCATCATGGACCCTACAATTTACAAAATGCTACACGCTATTGAAACAGACCGAGCTAACAACATCCAGGCTTCGTCTTAGTTGTCATCTAAATTGTTGTTAGCTACTCCGTGCTGGATGGATGCTGATGACTTAATGTTGGAGCAGCAATTGCTAGCTTTGACCCACCTGCTTCCAGTACGCCCTCCTCCTGCCTCGGTGGCTCCCAGGCTCCACTTGCCCTTTCATCCGCTCGAAGATGTCAGATTCGGTCCTCTGCAATGTTGCATGCGGGCGGTGATTGACAAGGAGCTTGTATTTAGGTAGACAGAAGGATGGCCACGATCAGCTGAGCTGGTTGTTTACCACATCCTTTGGTGCAGCTACAAACAGGCAGTGAGCTACATCGTAGGTGTGGCTAATCCCTGGCAAAAGGCACAAACAGTGTGCTAGATGTCTGCAACGCAGGGCTTGATTGCGTGCAAGCAGCAGTACCTTGTGCAAGCAGCCTCCAAGCAAAACAGAGCGCTTAGCACAAACAACTGAGCAGCACGCACACCTGATGCTTCGAAGCCAGTGATTCGGTGCTGCCCAGCAGTTCCTTGAACACTTGCAGGTGATGGATCTGTGTGGTGTGCAGCATCCCAAGGCCACCTTGGCTACTCGCAAGGTGATGGGATCCAAGTTGCTGCTGCGCCTGCTGCAGCTTGTATAGCTGCTGCTCTGCAAAGTGTGCTTCGGACGGCCTGTGCTGCTGCTGCTGCTGCTGCTGTGGCTGCTGCGCACTCTGTTTCTCCCCTCTGAGCTGCTCAAGCCGTTGCTGTTGTCGCGCCTTAAGGTCCTGCTGCCCTGCATCGTGTTCTCCCCCAGCTGTATTGCCCGTCCACAAGTGGCTGCTTCTCTCAGGCGACAGCTGCTCCCCCTCAGACTGTTCAGCGCCTTGGACACCTTGCCGTGCCTCAGTTTGGCCACCTCCAGGTGTGACTTGCTGCTGTGATGAAGGCTCAGGGACCTGCTCCTGCCCCCTGACCTGTCCAGCCCCATCGTGACTGACCGTCCAGGAGTGGGCGTCAGTAGCAGGCAATGCAGACGCCTTTTGGGGCTGTTGAAAATTTTGGATGCCCAAGGCCTTGGCGATAATGGGAGCCTGGGGAGGACAGGGCAAGTGGGCTTTAGTAGTGGTGGACATGTGTACACTCGTGAAACGACAGTGGGAATTAAGTAATGGTGGACATGTGTACACTCGTGAAACGACAGTGTACACTCGTGAATCACTCGTGACATGTGTACTCTTGTGACATGTGTACACTCGTGAAACGACAGTGGGAAACAGCAAGGGGACAAAGGAAGGGCAAGAGCAGAGATATCCGTCAAGAAACCTTTTGTGTGCATATGCATGTGTGTGTGCATGTGTGTGTTACCCCTGGACCAAATGTTGCAGTCACAATGCCAATCAAGCCAGCCTGTGGGGCCTTTCAGGCGAGCAGTAGTACAGCAAGTGGTATCACTACCCCCCCCCCCTCTGCAATGATAATTCAAAGGAATGCTCGTCACACCTTCGTTTGCATCAGCAGGCTGAATTAAGGAGGCAGCTGTTATACACAGGTGGGCACACAACCCTGCGTCAGCTTCTCACGCACCTTGTCCAGTTGCAGCAGCAGGTGCTGGACCAAGACGGATGCATGACGGCAGGCAGCGGCACAGAGTTCCGGGGAATGCTTGCCTAAAATGGCAAAAGCATTGATCAGCTGACCCCACAGCCCTAAGCTCAGCGTGTCTGTGTGTGCGCAAAGTGTGGAGCTTGAGCGTTACAATTGGTAGCCACTAATGGCTAGGTGTGGCTGCGCAAGGCAACATGCAGATGCTGCGATACATGGTTAAAAATTAGCAAGGATATGATTTAAAAGGCGTCGCAGAGGCATTAAAGCCCCTACACAAGTTTGTGTGCGCAATATTACACTTGGGGCTTGGATGCGTACGGGCAGTGACAAATTGGTGCTGTAAAATATGCACTTGTAGATTTGTCATGGCACAACAAAAAAATCGATCATGTGCGCATTGTAAAAGAAGTGTTTTCAGAGCGATTTCTGCTGCATTTGAAGTACATACAGTATTCTTGGCCAACCCTTCAAAGCACTGCTTTTTAAGATGAAAACTGCCTTCAAAACACTGCTTTTAAAGCGGTGACAAAATTGCTTCCTGCTAGATCAACAGTACACAGGGGCAAGTTTGGACACTGCTTGCTCCATACACACTAAAATGCAAGGTGTGGCAATAATTTAATTGGCCACTGCTGCAATTGTTTAAGCAGTTTGTAGCCACTCCACACTCCACCCACAAACACACATGAACAAACAGCACACACAAGCATGCACATATGCACAGACCTACCCTGTGTGCGCAGCGCCATCACAGCCAAGGCCTCAAACAGCAAATGGTGACCAAAGCCTGCAGCTGCGTAGGTGTCAGCCAGTCGAGGGGCCCATGGCATGTATGCTGTCCCACGTGCCACAACATCCTCTGCCACGGCTAATAAGAGACCGTGATGCTGCACCCCGACCTGCTGCCATGTGTGTGTGTGTGTGTGTGTGTGTGTGTGTGTGTGTGTGTGTTTGTGTTCACGTGTGTGTACGTGTGTTGTCTGTGCATTTGCGTGTGCGTGTGTACCTGGGGGTGTACACCGATAGTGTGTATTTGTGTTTGCATGAACCTGAGCACGCCTTTGCGTTTGAGCTTGTGTATGTGAGGATGTGAGCATATGTGTGTGTGTGCGTGTGTGTTAAAAGTAACATTTGCGTCTCTTTTGGCTTTTTATGAAATTAAGATATATGCTCAGCATGTGTAACAGACACAGCATACCGATACAAACATACAGTTGCCACCGCCGGAAAAGGGTGCCATGATATCGTTCAAAACCATCTTACTCAGTGGCATGCCAAGGTACGCTAGCGGAGAGAGAGGATCTGAAGCAACGATGAAGTAAGTGCCCATTTCTGCTCAGGACCAGCAGGAAAAGTAGCAATGACGTGCCGATGCGACTACACACCGAAGTTTTTTATTTTACACGGCACACGGCACACACACCTCCAAGGATCCGAGGTTGTCAACAAACAAAGGCCTCCTTCCCCCTCTGCACATATGGTCAGTCACCCCCAAGCTTGACATTCCGCAGAAATGACACACCTTGCCCAAAGTCTGGAGCAGCTTAGCCACGCTCTCAGGTTCAGGTGCCTGTAATATTTTAGGCTCTGCTGCCTTTGCTATGGCCTCGTACGCCTGCAAGAAATAGCGTAAAACAATGTGCTTCACAAGGCAAGGTGTTGACACCACGAGTCACATCCACTCACAAGTCACATCCGCTAGTGACCAGCCCTGTGGGCGTCCAGGGACGTTGCACTGCAGATGAAAAGCTTCCGCTGCCTCCGTTACAGACTGTAGGCATACAGGCAGCCATACTCTAGGGCATGTGCACACACACACACACACACACAGGAGCATATGCTTAACAACTACCTTCTGCAAATCTGTCGTGGACCGTGATAAAATAGTTATGGACAAACCATGCACACATACACATAACATACACACATAACGAGCAACGGCAGTTGGAACCACAGCTTCTTTTCCTCAGCCAACATTGGGAGTGATGTTCACTGCCTAAATTGTTCCGACAGCATAAGTAAAGTTGGCCAGACTTATATATATACGGTGTAAATACGGTGTTTTTGGCAGAAATTTCACCAAATATACGGTCATATACGGTGTATATATTTGGTTCTGGCCAACCCTAAGCGTATGCATTGACAGAGCACGCTCAATTACCTCTTTGTCCTGCCAGCCCTCCACGTGCAGCACATAAGCCAGGGCCGCCAAGTCTGTCAGGCTACCGTGCTTTGCCTTCTTGCACGTAAGCTGCGCCACTGTGTGTACAAGGCCACTGTCCAGCTGGTCCAGCTTTCTGAGTGCGATGCTGATGGAAGCCAAGCAGCTGCAGCTCGCAGTCTTGAGCTTGTCCCCGTAAGGACCTGTGTGTGATGCCCATGAGAGAGGATGATGAATCAAGCCTGCAACGCCTTTTTGTTGCCCAAATTATTTGTTGCAACCGACACTTCTCAGTGTCCTGCAGCAGCAGCGGTGCATGCAAGGTGGGGGAGCAGCTTGGTCAATGGCAGAAATGTGCACAGAGCTGTCAGGGTTTCGCTCCATTTCCAGTTTTGGAGCAAGCTGCTGAAAAACTTCCCTTCTTTAAACCCAACCACCCGGCTTGCTCAATGACCCGCCCACTCACCTCTGTCATGTATGGCGTCTTGTTTGGTGCTGACCTCCAAGTGTGATGGAGTGGATGCAAGGGAGGGAGGTGAGCTGGTTCGTGGACTCAAAGCGGCCTGGCCCTGGTGCTGGTCGGACTGGTACGTTCTGGCAGGAAGAGACGCTGCAAGGTTGTGTGCTGAGCTGTGCACCGTGCTGCGTGCTGCATCTGACCCTTGATTGTGTGCGGCATCGTGGTGAGAGGGGCTGGGTGTGGTGTGATGCACCTCAGGGTTGCCATGCATCAGGTCGTGGCCCAATGCCTGGTCTGGCTTACAATGATGGGCTGGGCTTTGAGCTATTTTTTGTGCCCCTGCAGCAGGCTTTGTGTGGGACTCTGTTTGGTGTGTTGCCGAGGGCCGCTCACCAGGCACGACAACGTGCTGCAGGTCGTGGAGGTCCCCGTGGGAGTGCCCACTCTTCCTGATGGCTATCAAAGCACGCTTCAAGCCCCGCACGCTCTTATTCTCAAGCTTTGCCGTGTGCAGCACAGGGCAGTTGCTCCTGTGGTGCTGCGTGCTGCTGCAATACCAGCACTGCGTGCCCTTGATGGGGCACTTTTTATAGTGGTGGTCCCCCCCACAAAAGACGCAGCCTAGTGTGCGGGTCAGGGGGAGGGGGCTTTGGTCAGGAACGGCAGGCTTATGCAAGAGGGCATCGCTAGGGAAGAGGGCTGGAGATGAGGATGGTGAGGGCATGGACTGGGAGGAGGGTTGATGGCTGGCAGCAGTGGGGTGAAGAAGCACGGGGGTTGAGTCAAGTGTGGGTGGTGGAGGGTGAGGCATTGGGGAGGGAGTGGATGGGGCTGGCTGCAAACCAGGGAATAGCGAGGAAGAGATTTGTGGGGAGGAGGGCTGAGGAGAGGGGTCAGTAAGCGGGAGAGGGTGAAACGCAGGTGTAGCTAAAAGAGGGGGGGGAGGGGAGGGAGAAGGGGGGGAAGGGAGTGAGGCTTGTGTTTGGAAGAGGGTGCTGCCTTGCGTAGATGGATGGGGCTGGTCACTGGCGTGAGGGCCCTGCTGATGCTGATGAGGCTGTACATGGTGGGAGCCGAGAAATGATGGATGGGACTGCCAATGCAGGGCTTCTGGTGCATTGAAGCGTGTGGCTCCTTGAGTCATGTCGAAAGGAGACTGCAAGGTGCAAGAGGGAATACGAGGTGCGTGTGTGTGAATGGATGCGTGCGGGTTCATACGTGTTTGTGTGTGTATGTGTGCGCGCTATGAATTATAGAAAGCTAGAGAGCTGTTGTGAGGGAGCGCTGACATTGCCCTTTCGCCCAGGTACATTTTGATTGTGGCAGGGTACAATGCACGAGAAGAGAGAATAAACAAATTGGTTACAGGTAAAATGAGGAGCACACCTGGCTAGGATCATGCTGCAGGCGCCGCACCAATGCCCTGAGTGCTTGATAGGGTGGTTGCCACCCAGGCTTGCCACGCACTAAGTTCTCAGGCCTGGTCAGGTTTGCCCAGCTGGACAGTAGCAATTCCAGCTCGCCAACGGTGCAAGCCTCCAGCTGTGTGTGTGTATGTGTTTTCGTGCCCGCGTGTTGCTGTGTAGCTCAGATCATGGGGACTACAAAGAGCGTACTCGTCCCATTCTTGTAAGAAGAGGCATGCTTGACACAACAAGCGCAACAGGTAAAAACAGAGGCAGCTACAGATGGCTTAGGATAGAGCAGAAGGGAAGACAGCACCATGCACTGCGTCCCAGAAAGAAAGCCTCAGCTTTCCAAAGCCTCTTCCCTTCCAAAAAGTAAACTTGTGAGCAAAGCAGGCACTTACCTGTATTCTGTGAGCAATTGACGCAACCATCATGCGTGTGATCCTCAGCGCGTCATAGTCACTGATGCCTACGTAGCAGCCTCCTCGTCTGAGCTTGACTGCCTACAGCAGGCAGAAAGTTCCAGGTATTTGAACTTGATAACAAGAGGTGCAAGCAATATAAGTGAGGATTGATCAACTTTTGATTACCTAAGAAAATAACTAATTTGGGCACCATATACCTGCCTACAGCCGGAATTTATAAGGAAATGAGAACAGAGAAAAGCTATGTAAAAATAATTAATAAGAAAGCTCAGAGCTAGATTTCCCGCCGCACGGTTCACTGTTGCCAGCTTGGATTTGCAGTTTACACACCTACAATGGAATACCAGCGCACACGAGCGTTTAGACAAAAATTAAAGTTCCTTTGTTACATCTAAATTTTGTGACATCCCTTGACTAGCCGTAGACTGTACATACATCTGCATAATAAACACGAAACACAGTGGTGGGCAACACAACATCAAAGACCCAAGACCCAAGCGACACATTGGTTGGTACAACAACACTTAAATAGAATTGGCCAGAACCGTATATATACACCGTATATGACCGTATATTTGTTGATTTTCCTGCCAAAAACACCGTATATATATGTTTCTGGCCAACCCTACACTTAAGATATAGATGTGCACCACCTGCAGAGCAGCTCTCCACAAGGTACCTTTTCCGTACCTGTGAGCTCACAAGTGCCATGTGAGATGCCCGCATTTCAAAGCCTGAAGACCTCCATAGCAGATGCAGCTGGTTCAAAGTAGTACAGGCTTTTATACGGTCCGAAAAGCGCGTCAGACCCTGCAGTTACCACGCAGGCGGCAAAAGCAATTCAAAGAGAGGAAGCAAAACAATCTTCCAGAAAGCAAGGCAGGGGGCAAATTGAAAGATCTTAGAAACAGCTGAAGGCAACGTGGAAGACAATACATGCGTGAATCTGTAAATGCGTAAACCTGCGGGGGATTGTAGTGCGCCACCTGCTTTTCTCAGTGCTTGCAGTCGTGAGGCGGCTGGCTTGACGTGGCAGCTGCTTGCATGCACTTGTGACTCTCATTGCTTGATCAAATTGAATGCGTTAGCCTAATCTCAAAAACTAGGTATCACTTTCTTAAGCCATGGATTGATTGTCTGTGGGTGCAGGCATCGGCAACATTTCAGTACCAACCACGTACCAAAGCATCATTGTTGTAGTGCCTACATTGCTTTCCTGCCGCTGCAGCAGCAGCAGCAGCCCCTGACGAGCTGTTGTGTAGGGTAGCAGCTGACGGAGGACAAGTGCCAGAGTTATGGAGCAGTGTGGGGGGCGGTGGACTCCTCACATGTCCGTGCTTTATAGGGGAAGAAGGAACGTGCGCTTGAGACACATGCTCAGGTGATGGAGCGGTCCACACAAATTGTTTGGAGTCCTTTTGTGAGGTGATGAGCTCGTCCCTGTTCTCCTCTTTCTCTGCAAACTGCTGCTGTGATGGCAAACCCCAGGGGCAGTGGACATCTGCTGTGGGAGCTGCAAGCTCTGCTGGTGCTTTAGCGGCGGGCTTCAAGGCAATGTCAGGTTCCACAGAAGCAGGAGCGTCTAGTTGACTGGGACCGACGGTAGATGGCCTGCTGCGCTGCTGGCGGCAAACCCATTCATGCTGTGCTCCAAAACCAGCTGGATCCTGCATACATATTTTGCCTCAGAAATGATTCGGCAAACAAGCGCAGACACAAGCCCAAATTACCAGTGTGACTGTTGTTTGGAGTTACCTGAATCTGGCCTCGGAGGACATCATGCTGCCAAAAAACAGCAGCATGGGCATGATTGGATTCTACGCTTGTGGTCTGGGAGCAGAAGGGCTTGCTGGAATTGGCACGCCTGCATGCATGGACCGTGCACGTTAGGCCTCGTCGCGAAATGTTGCTGTATTATGACAGGTTGAAGTGTATCAGTGGAGTGTGTGTGTGTGTGTGTGTTTGTGTGTGTGTGTGTGTGTTGTGAGTGTGTGTGTGTGTGTGTGTGTGTGTGTATGTGTGTGTGTTGTGAGTGTGTGTGTGTGTGTGTGTGTGTGTGTGTACCTGAGCCTTGAAAGAACATGATGGATGGCCCTTGCAAACATACAGATGCAAAAGATGGTCGGGTAGCATAAGAAATTCACTGCGTCGGTCAATCAATGATTTTAATCATTAAATCAATTTGATGCATGCCCCGACTTCTTCCGAGTCGTGTCTTCCGAGTTCCGAGTCGTGTCTTAGTTCCGAGTTCCGAGTCGTGTTACGAGTCTTAGTTCCGAGTTCTTTGACTACTATCAAACTACGTTTCTTGCAATGCAGGCCTATGTGATTTCTACGACCTAGGTCCAACGGAAATGAAGCTTCTAACAAATTGGAGGCGCCGTAGTTCGAGCTACAGTCCAACGCTCAATTTAAACAAATATTCAGTCATATAAAGGAGAGGGTTCTCTCGAACAAATAGTATCTTAGCGTTGCGCCGTGTCTAGTTAACAGTCTGAAATGCTTGGGTACAGAAGTCTAGGAGACATAATAAATTAATCAGCGCCCGGAAGCAATGGGCTTGGGTGAACTACTACTCCCCCCCTTCATCTGTGTTTGAAGTTCTTTGTACTCCTCCGGATCGACCTGCAGAGAACAACACATTTCAATTTGATGCTCTGCCGCCACACAATGCTGCACTGTAGCCATGTTTGTATTGCAAACAATGAGTTCCCTCATTGGGGGTCACATATCAGATGTCCAGTTAAATGAAATGATTGCACCTTTCCTACTCCCCTGCATAACAAAGATTTTACCATTCGGCTCAGAATTGCTATGCGTCTACTTATGAAGTTAAAACACTGACTATTAGTTGGAATACAACAAATGGATTCAGGAATGTTCTAAACAACGCGCAATTATACACTGACCACCTACTTAGGTAGTAGAGCTTGCATCAGACTTTGATACTGGTATGCGAATATGACACTAAGAGACATAACATTTCATCATGCTCTGGTGCAATTTGCTGTTAACCTCCTTGAACAAACCCAGGCTGTCTTGCATACATACGACCACACATGCAGCACCCTCCTTATTATAATCTATAACAGGGGGGGTCGGTGCCAATAACTACAAAATGGGTTACTGGAAAAGAACGATGATGTGCGGTAGTTCTTACAATGACAGTGGGGTGTGATTTATTTGATAGTCTTTCAAGAGACAACGTGTCGAGGCAGCTTTTTCTTAGATGACAGCTAATTATTTGTTAACAGCATCTTGAACATTGCATTAGCCTTGCCTCGGTTTTCACCAATCACTTCTGCGCTATAGACTCAAAGAGTTCATAAACTTAGAAACATTTCATGGACATATAAGTGTCTTGAAGGAGCAAAGCTGATAAGAGCAGGAACCAAGCAAGGTTTATTGATGTTGTGTCGTAATCCTGAGTGGCTCGTGATTGTACAAAAACGATTGATGTAAAAATGACCCAGACTTTAGAAGGCCTCAATCGACCTCCACTCAAAACCCTCTTGTATCTAACTTGTTTGTACACAGTACATGACATTAATAACCGTCACTTAATATGCAAAACTTTCCCTCCTTGACTTTCAAAACCAACAGCTTGCAAAAGAGTCAAACAAATTGCTAAATCAACCCCTAGAACATGAATCCGTGAGGATGACAAGGCTAAAGCCCTTAAATTGCAGTTCAAAACCATCTTTTTGGGTGAAAGTCATGGTGTGATTAGGGTTGGCCAGAACCATACATTTATAGGCACATACGGTGTATGTACGGTATCTTTAGCAGGGAAATCACTATACATACGGTCATATACAGTGTGTATATAAGATTCTGGCCAACCCTAGGTGTGATTGCAAAGATGAAAAAGTTTTGGCTCGGCAGACACGATGTATAGAAAAATGTCAACTGCATATTGATTGCATATCACCAGGGATGACCAGAACCATATACAACGTATACAAAATATATATAGGGTTGGCCAGAACCATATATATACGGTATTTTTGGCAGGGAAATCACCAAACATTCGATCGTATACGTGTATTTATACGTTTCTGGCCAACCATATATAGACACTTCCCTGCTAAAATTACCCTACAAACACCGTATATATATGGTTCTGGCCAACGCTACATAACGCGCGTTGTGCACCTTTAAGCTTTGGGAAGTTTTGATGATGATGATGATGATGATGATGATGATGATGATTATTATCTAATTCCTGACCCCTTTCGTCTCGTGAGAGCACCCTCACCTTCATCCTCGGCATGATTACAATGATGAATATGGAAGCCACAACCATCAGGCCATAAGGGCTTTTCAGGAGGCTCCAAATGTCTACTGGCTTCCGCATCTGTGAGCAGGCAGTTTATCGATGCGCACACTATATAATGGGGGTTTTAAACAGGTTCTTGCAAATGGGGAAGGTGCATGAGGATTGGGAGGTGTGACAGATCACTTCTTGCCAACAGCTTGTCAAAGCTTCTGAACTCATGGAGTCAATTTATTGATGCCACACACATCATTTTGCAAGGTTGCCAGCAGCAACGAAAAATGAACAAGAGATAAGCACTAGTTTTTTCCAGATGAATAACATGGTGATGATACAAATTTGTACCAGTATTAGAAAGGGCATATAGGGTGTGCAAAACGAGTCCTAAATGAATACGGAAGAAGCTTGACTCAAACTTCTGCGAAAACACACCAATCAAGGGAACCTGTACCTCGTAGTAGTGCACCTCATTGATCGGCCGCAAAGCTAATGGTAGGGGAACAACCTGAAGAAAGGAAGAAAGGAAGAGGTCCATTAGATCCAGGGGGAAAAAAAGCTCGCACTTAGCCAAGGTGCTTTATTCGTCACGTGTTACGTACCATGGCTTTTTGCTGGGGCCCCTGTATCAATGCCCTGACTACCCCCGCCCTAGCACTGACATCCACGCGGACCTGTACGACGAGGAATGCATCATGTGAGCGAGGCCTCAGGTGTCTTCTCACCTACACGGCCGTTCGCTAAAAAGAGCTGTAAAAAACCTCATCCGACAACTGCTGTGACATGCCAAGCTCCTGACCTCTGGATAGAAGTACGTAGTGCAGAAGGGCTGCAGCAAGTGGCTGCCAGGAGGCACGTCCCTGAAGGTAAAGGCCCCGTCCAGCTCTGGGAAAGCCTGCATCTCCCTCCCGTCCGCGGTGTACAGCTTCACCACCGCATTCACCATCCCAGGGGTCAGGACAGAGCCTGATACCTCGTGGTGGCTTACATGCTCATCCTCCTCTCTCAGGGACCCAGCAGCAAAAGAGAGGGGGGAACCCAGCAGAAGCACAAATGCAAACAATACTGGTATCCTATATGAGGCTTCCATATTCATAATGGTTTTTTTAATTCGGAATCCTCCCAAGCCCACGCACTTTTAAAATTATATTTACAATATAGGTACTGTATTAACATGGTGTGAATGTCACGCTATGCTGAAATGCCTGTTAAGACAGCAAGGCAAGGCAACATTTCTACACCCGCCCGGGAGGCATTCAGCACGCATTGGGCGACCCGCGCAAGTGCTGCACCATCAGCAAAACCTCAGCATTAGCTCCGGAAAGATGAATTTAGAGCCCCTGAACCACTCCCACTGCTCGTGTGAATGGAAGGGTGGCAAGGAGGAGGACTTAGGGGAGTGGCTGGTGAGGGATGGGGTGCACGCCCAGCCTGCAATGCTGAACAGAAGGGGTCCCTTCGCATTCGCTCATCACTTGCACCCCCCCCCCTCTTATCCCCCCAATGTGTATCCTCACCCCTTCGTTGCCTTGCCTGTTCTCTAGGAGACGCATGGTGTTGACACGCGGCGCTATGGGAAGGACACTTCAAAGACAGTGGGGGAGCTATTGGAAGAGGTAGGACAGCGCTTCTTTTAGCACGCACACAAGTCCGATGACATACGCATTACGAGTAAAAGTTTAGAGACATGCTAGGATGTGCCTGCTACACTTCATAGCGAGCTTTCAGTACCTCGCAAGGCTTCTGCTGGTCAACATGCTGGAGTAATTACGATGCCTCGTGCCTGTGACTTTCTTTTGACCTGCAGCAAGCCAAGAATGAAAGTCTGCTCAACGTAGTAGACGGCAGGGCCATGCGGACGGTCAAAGTCTTGAGTTTGCACATTACCAACAGCGCTGGACAGGTGCGTGCATAACAGCGAGTGCTTTTCCCTTGCCATTGTGCATTCACATGCCTCCCGGTTCTTGCATCAACCAAATGCGAGTGCTCCTCTAATTGCAGGTCCTATACGAGGACGAGCAGATTCTTCCTGATGGCCGGTCACGAAGAAGGAATGTACAGGTGTGTTTTCAGGATTCCACACTCATTTAAATGTAACGATAAATAAACTACGGGTAGTAATGAGTTGTCCCTACATACATGGACACATTCATATTCCACAGAGTGCACTGTGCAACATCATATATCAGCACATCAGCACATACCAGCACACACACACACACACACACACAAACTGAGCGCAACACATACATGTGCGCAGCTTTCGGAAAAGCTGATGGGTGACGAATCTTGGTTGACTGGAGTGGACCGCGCAGTGAAAGAAGAGTTAGGCACCGTGCTTCCTGAGGGCTATCAGGTCAGGACCTCGTCTTAGAGCAGCCTGCATGTGGCAAGTCCTTTGGAGATTAATACGTGATCTTTTCAGTTGCTGCATCAGAGCCACATTACTTGCGCGGCCTATTTTTACTTAAAAAGCAGTAATAGTGCTCAAGGGAAGGAGGAAAAGAGGTAAAAACCAATTTATTCCGTGTGCTTGCGTATTTCAATGCAGGTGTCTGTCGACAACAACACGTATCGGCAGCTTGTTGAGTTTGCAACCTCCATGTCCTACCCCGGTCTACTAACCAAGGTAACTAGACGAATAGAGCATGAATATCACCCTGGTGGCTCTGCAGGGTTTCTTTATCCTTCCTTGTTCCTTGACGGTCTATAAGCTTGTGTCACTTTTTGCTTTTTTTCTCGCTGGCTAGGTCACTGCGCGTGCCCACCCAGGCACCGCAATAAGAAAGAGCAAAAGCTTACACTGATGAGGCTACGCTGATAAAGCTCGGTGTCTAGTAGTGTCTAGTAGGGCAAATTATTTGATCGTTTTAGAGATTCTTTACAATATCCTGCACCTGCTTATAATCCTGCTGGTCAGTACTGGCTGAGGAGGTGTCGCAATGTGTGATTTCTTAGACAAAGAGTTACTCACATGGTCAGGTAACATACTCACATGCTTGCCTCCCCTTCTCCCCCTTCCTTACCTGCAGTACGTGTGCCATCGAGTGAATGCAACAGTGACCGGATTACCCCAAGGGCAATTTGAAACTTGCGAAGCGCGGCCAAAGCTTGGAGGACGGCTTGTAACTCGTTGGGTGAGTTTTCTAGGAAGGGATGGCAAGGCACTTGCATTGACAAGTCGCATTTTTGTGAGAAATCATGCATATGCCCTTGCTCTGTTCATCCACCTTCATCAGCACTTTCTTCAAAGTCTCGAGCAAACTTCCTTCACGGTGTATTTGCTCACTACAGGTATGGAGGAACCCTGGAGACGAGAATAACACTCGCTGCAGACACACGTGAATAAGGGCAGGTCCCCCTCTTGTTGCAGCAGCTCAAGAAGCGGTGACAGCATTTTGGTAAGAACTTTGTAACTGCAGAGGCTAGAGCGTACTCTATATTTTTGTGACACCGACACAAGATTTTGCGCACATCTCGTTGGAATGACGGTTTCCGTGAGTTCCATCAAACTTGTATAGGAGGAAAGTGTGGATTCTCATGATGTGGCTTATTAATCTGCCGTCTTTGACAAGTGAGAGGCAGTGATTATGTGTGTGTATGTGTGTGTGAGAGAGAGAGAGAGAGAGAGAGAGAGAGAGAGAGAGAGAGAGAGAGAAGAGAGAGAGAGGAGAGAGAGAGAGAGAGAGAGAGAGAGAGAGAGAGAGAGAAAGAGAGAGAGAGAGAGTATGTTTGTATCGTATCTGTGTGTGTAAAACCAGCAGCAGGAGTTGTTTATTTGATTCAAGAAGTTGGAGCAATGATTGTACATCATACATGCACGTTGCAATCTTCTGTTGAAGACCACGTGCACTTGTTGCTAGCTTTTTTAACTGGTTGTACTCATATTCGCCCAGCGTTGAACATATGCTACCTTAACAATAACTTTCACCTTGCACATTTCCATTATTTACTTTTTTTACGACGTTACTTTCTTTATGGCAATTCCCAGTCAATGTCCAACTGTATGATCTAGGCAGATCAGTGCAGGGACCGTTTTTATTCTTTTCATTTAAGCTCCTTTGCATGGAAATGGGTGATTGCTATCAACATTGTCATTGTTACTTTTAATTAGTAGCGGGGCTTTCAAGCGTCACAAGTCTGGGGTCCTCCACGCGCCACCAACGACAATATGTACTTGGATCTGCACTGCCCAACGGGCGCAGAGAGCCACACATTTACCCAACTGGGAAAATGAAAGTAAAGAGGCAGGGAATGTGGCGCAACCATCACCTGCTCAAATGTGGGCGGTGCCAAGAATCAAGCAGCAGAAGAATTACCAGAAATGTCATGCCCAATCATTGGCAGCGACAAATCGTGTGACAAGCAGCTAGTCGTTTGACAGTTAAGAGTTTTGTAGGTTTTGTCCAATAAGCTGGATGTGCCAGTCTTATTGATAACTTCTATCTTCTGGGGAGAGGAACACGAAATAATTACGCAGGCAGTGCAAACCGTTGCATAAGGAAAAGGAGCCACTTTGGTACCGGATACCGTAAAACTCCTCCACCACAAAGGGTAAGGGTAAGGGGTTACACAGCTATATCCGCCAGCGAGGGCAGTTGAGCTATAGCATAAAAAAGCCAGCTTCAAGAAGAGAAAGAGGCCAGACTGAAC
>Ga0307963_1001052_pt1 | contig 20367 bp, 17 predicted proteins | sample OrgLakmetagen594_FD_201829 | JGI IMG/M metagenome (GOLD analysis project Ga0307963, IMG submission 201829) | Saline water microbial communities from Organic Lake, Antarctica - #594 | ecosystem: Environmental > Aquatic > Non-marine Saline and Alkaline > Saline | place: Antarctica: Organic Lake... | reverse complement strand
CACACACACACACACAGACTCACACACACACACACACACACACAAACACACACACAAACACACACACACATACACACACACACACACACACAAGCACACACACACACTATTACACACACGTGCAGACTTGCAACTCACAAAACCACACACACACATACACACACACACACACACATACGCACACATACACACACATAAACACACACACGAACACACTCGCACACACATACACATACACACACATGCATGCACACGCACGCACACACACAAACACACGCATGTGCACGCGCACACACACACATATTCATGTACACTCGTACACACACACCACAAATTTATACTAGCAGACACACATACACACACACACACACACATGTGCTACTCTCCTCCTTTAGTTCACACAGCGGGAATGGGCGATGAGGACGAGGCAGCGCTTCTGTCCAAGCTCTCCCTGCATTCCCCACGAGAGGACGATTACGCTGCTGCACTGGAACAGCTTGCCAGCTTTAATCTGACAAATGTGGGTATACACGAGCACGCCCAGAATGCAACAAGCAATCGCCTAAATATTTCACGCGCCCTATTGCAACAAGCCTTTGCCACACGCCTTTGCAAGCAGGGACGAGTGCAGGAGGCACAGGAGCTATTCAAGCAGCTTCAATCGCTCCGGGCATCTCACTTGACAAAAGAGGCAAAAGGTGCAGCACACTGGCACACACGCACACGCATGAACGCACATACACACGCAAACACACACATACACACGCATACACACATACAAAGGGAAAGGTGTGTGCGCACTCAGGGATGCTTGCCACACACAGACACTTAAACATGCTTGCATATCATTGAATAGAAAAGAGAGCAGATGCCTCATGTTTACCTGACCCTACTACATTAGATCAGGTTGATCACCACACCACTGCTTGAAAAACTGCAGGGACTGAAGCGGTGCAAGCATGCAAGCGGCAGCTGAGCTGCAGCAAGTGCTAGTGGTTATAGCAACTCACACATGCTCACACGCGTACACACGCATGCACACATACGCACACGTACAACATACACACTCACACACCCACCCCTACACACACACACACACACACACACACACACAGTTCAGCAGCAGCAGCACCAGTCGCACAATAGAGCAGAGCACCCACAAGGCTCCTCGCAGGGCCAGCAGGCCAGTAGCGAGCAGACAGGCAGCCAAGGAGAGGAGGAGGAGGATGAGTGGGAGACAAAGGACTGGGATCAGGCACTGGAGAGCATACGGCCCCCAGTGCCTGTGATTGACCCAAGTAAGAGAGAGCAGCGCCCATCATTCCTGCACAAGCCCGCTCCGACAGCCGCTGATACCCTCGCCGCGGCAGGTGAGCTTGTGGAGAGGTGCAAAATCTGCCTAAGTTGGAGGTGCATGACGTGTCCAGGATCGGAAGTGTGAGTCGTTGGATTGATGGCATCATATCAAACAACTTTGGCGCAAGAAGGGGAAAAAAAAGGAAGCGATGCACGACGTGTAAATCTTGTAGCAACGAAGGGTGGGCCAGATTCTCGTGCTGCTATCCACAATCATACATGCTCTGCTGTAAATTTGTATATGTAGGGTTGGCCAGAACCATATATATATATACACCGTATATGATTGTATGTATGGTGATTTCCCTGCTAAAAATACCGTATGTACACCGTATGTATATGGTTTTGGCCAACCCTATGTATATGAATGTATATATGTCTGCAACCTACTGCCTCTGTCTGCGCTCACCGGCCTGTGTCACTTGAACAGCTCCTACATGTACAAAGCCTCTATGCTATCGTTTTTGCTGCTGTCGAAATGCAGCCGGTAGCCTCCCAATATATATATCCACAAAACATAAACCTGCAGATTTGGGATTCCTGCCAGGCAACCATAATCTCGCGGTGTCATTATTTGGCAGGGTTAAGAACAGCCCCTGAAATATGTGCAATCTTTTTCCAGAGGTGGTCATCTGAGGCCCCAATTGGGGGTGTTTTTGAAATGTGATTTGAGTACTGGTCCCCCAGCTGGCTACAATCAAACTCAGAACCCAGATGTAGGTATCGCTTGAGCTTGATTGTAGCCAGCTAGGGAACCAATGTCTAATTTTGCGCAGCGTGAACCCTATTTTTCACCACCATTCTCTCATATCTCACCACCCACTGACCTGATTTGTGCCATTTTTGTATGATTCGTCTACATTTTAATAAAGAATATCAATGCAACAAAAATGGGGCAAAACGGAGCAGTACTTGGTGAAATACCCCATTTTGGCCCATTTCCCAAAGAAAAACAGCAAAAGGGATGCCAAAATGGGTGGAAAACCAGGTTCCACCAAATCTGGTTTTCAGCACTCCAAATGACTCCTTATTATGTAAGAAGTACTTGTGTCGTGTTTTCAAGGTTTAAAAAAGCCCTGGTTAGGGTGCTGGCCTTAACTGTGAAATCTCAGTGCCAAAATTTGAACTGAGATTCTGCCCAGGCCATTGGGGGAAGCCATTTTGCCTTATACTTTGTGAATCAATAAGTTATATTTTTCAACATAGTTTGCACCAAAAAAGTCACATTCCAGGCTTTTGCTCAGATAACCACCTCTGATCTTTTTCATATGCCTGTCTTGTGTGTACCTAAAACCACTCACGCTTCATGAATATGTGCGATCATTTTAACATGCCTAAATTACCTGAAACCATATACATAGGGTTGGCCAGAACCATATATATTTACGGTAAATGTAAGGTACTTTTGGTAGGGAATCACCCAAATATACGGTACATACAGTGCATATATACGATTCTGGCCAACCCTATATATACGCTCCTTGAAGTACAAACAACAAAGCCAATTGGATGTTGTAGAGGTGGCAAGGAGGTGCTGTGGGACATATAGCTGCCCGATTTGTTTCCCCCCTTTTTTTGCTGCCATTACCATTTGACTGAAAAACACCTCTTCCAATTTTATACCACAACGCCTTGCATTTGAAGGTGGGGGGGGGGGAAAGGGCCCTAGGGGGAAAAGCGTGGAAAAAGATTATGCCGCTGCTGGTGCTGCTCAAGACTGGGACGAGGAGGAGCGTGCAGGTCCGTGTTGAAGTCAAGCGCACAGTAAGGCACATTGCTATTAATATTATTGTACACCCTTTTATACCATTGATTTCCCCATAATTTTCCTGCTTTTTTGACTTGATCTCGGGAGTATGCGCGTGTTCATACACGTATGCAAGTGTGAGTGCGTGATTACAAACAGTTTGTGGGATAGTTTCAGATACGCATGTCACTTGTCATCACCAGGCAAAGGTAGCTTGCTTAAACCAACTTGAATCGTTTCAGGTTCCAGATCTCATGTTCAGGTTGGCCAGATCTCATGTCTCTTGTCATCACCAGTCAAAGGTAGCTTGCTTACAACCATTTTGATTCATTCAGGTTGGCCAGATCTCATCTCACTTGTCATCACTTGTCCAAGGTAGCTTGCTTAAAACCAACTTAAATCATTTCGGGTTGGCCAGATCACTTGTCATAGGTAGCTTGCTTCAAACCAACCTGATTTATTTCAGATTGTCCAGATCTCATGTCACTTGTCATCATTCGTCAAAGGTAGCTTGCTTAAAACCAGCTTGATTCATTTCAGATTGGCCAGAAACATATGTACTAGGTGCCCTTTATAACATGCCTGAGAATCACATGCAAAGTTGACTGTGAACTTCTTTGGGGGCTGAGTTAATCCTCTCTTCCAAAAATCACATGCAGAGCTCGTCACAAACTGGTCAGGGGGGTCTATCAATCCTCTCTTCCAAAATTCACATGCTCGTCAGCTTGTCAATCCCCTCTTCCAAAATGCACACGCAGAGCTCGTCACAAACTGGTCAGGGGGGTTTGACCACTGCGTGGAATTGTGTGGGCTGACCAGTGATGTCCGGACAGGGGACCTACAGGAGCTGCTCGACAGCTTACTACCAGGTAACATTGGGAACATTAACTACGCAGGCAGTGAAAACCACTCCCCACATTAATTAAGGAATAGTAGCCAGTAGTGTGCACTGTTGTGTGGGTAGAGAGCCACGTGTGCGGTACGAGGCTTGCTGCCAATCATCAGGGGACGCGCAGGAGCTGGTCGACAGCATATTACCAGGTAACATTGGGAACATTAACTACGCAGGCAGTGAAAACCACTCCCCACATTAATTAAGGAAAAAGAGCCAGTCTTGTGCACTGTTGTGGGTAGAGAGCCACGTGTGCGGCACGAGGCCTGCTGCCAAAAAAAACGGGACATAAGCCACACGGTGTGGCATAAGACCCAGTGTGGCTCAAGACGCGCTATCAAAGATCAAATGAGGGAAGTAAGCCACACGGTGTGGCATAAGGCAGTGTGGCTCAAAATGCGCTATCAAAGATCAAATGTGGGAAGTAAGCCACACGGTGTGGCATAGTAAGACCCATTGTGGCACAAGACGCGCTATTAAAGATCAAATATTTTTTTTCATTTTAATTAGCTGCAGGGTAGTGGGAACTTGGCCATGGCATGAGCGTGACATGACTCATGAACAGGCTCGACAATTCTATCAACAACTGCACGTTACAGTTATGCACGCACACACACACACACAAACACGCACACGCACGCACACACACGCACGCACACACACAAGTACACGCACACATACACACACACAAACACACACAAACACACACACGCACACACACAAACACATGCACAAACACACACACATGTTATCTCTAGAAAATTCACTGGTGCTCGCCACTGTTGTGCTTAGGCATCACAGCAGGCCCTACCTGTGCAACTGTCCAGCCCAAAGCCAGCCAGGTCTGAAAGAAACTGCCTTTTGTACACTGCCTTTTGTACACTGCCTTTTGTACACTGCCTTTTGTACACTGCCTTGTGTACACTGCCTTGTGTACACTGCCTTTTGTACACTGCTGCCTTTTGTACACTGCTGCCTTTTGTACACTGCTGCCTTTTGTACACTGCTGCCTTTTGTACACTGCTGCCTTTTGTACACTGCTGCCTTTTGTACACTGCCTTTTGTACACTGCCTTGTGTACACTGCCTTTTGTTCACTGCCTTTTGTACACTGCCTTTTGTACACTGCCTTGTGTACACTGCCTTTTGTACACTGCCTTTTGTACACTGCTGCCGTTTGTACACTGCTGCCTTTTGTACACTGCTGCCTTGTGTACACTGCCTTTTGTACACTGCTGACGTCTGTACGCTGCTGCAGATGACAGTATAAAGCCGTACATCAGATGGGCAGATGACAACCATGCCGTGCTCGTGTGTGTCAGCGTGACTGCAGGTGTGTTTGTACGTGTGTGTGTGCGTGTAATTGTGTGTGTATGGGTGTGTGTGTTTGTGCATGTGCGTGTGCATGAGCATGAGCTGAGTGTTTGTACACGTCCTTGTGTGTGTCTGTGTGCGTATGTGCTTATATGTGTACATTCCAAGGCAACAACCAAATACCAAATACACAATGCACTGATCATTCCAGGATACCAACCAACGCAATGCTCATCATTCCAGGAAAACAACCAAAACAATGCTCATCATTTCAGGATAACAACCAACGCAATGCTCATCATTTCAGGATAACAACCAACACAATGCTCGTCATTTCAGGATAACAACCAACACAATGCTCGTCATTTCAAAATAACAACCAACACAATGCTCATCATTTCAGGATAACAACAACCAACATTCGGATTCATAATCCCTCCACCAGCCTCTGTGTTATCTTTTGCAGCTTTGCAAGGGCTCCCTATAACTTTCAAGTCCTCCTGTGCCCCAGCGGACTGCCAAGGCTTTACAAGTCCCCCTGTATCTCTAAGGATTTCTGAAGCTTTCTCAAATGCTTAAGGCCTTATCATTCCCCCTATATTCTCATGGGTGTTAAGGCTTTATGACCCTTGCCACTGTGTGGGCCCCAACCATTGCCACTTGAACACATTCCCATGGGTGTTGATGCTTTATGATCCTTGCCACTGTGTGGGCCCCAACCATTGCCACTTAAACACTTTCTCATGGGTGTTGATGCGTTATGACCCTTGCCACTGTGTGGGCCCCAACCATTGCCACTTGAACATATTCTCTTGGGTGTTGATGCGTTATGACCCTTGCCACTGTGTGGGCCTCAACCATTGCCACTGGAACACATTCTCGTGGGTGTTAATGCTTTATGACCCTTGCCACTGTGTGGGCCCCAACCATTGCCGCTTGAACACATGGACCCTGTGTGCGTGCGTTCAAACTGCAGCCAGAAATATGTTGGAGATTGCAGCCAAGGAGGGTTTGGTGATGCGGCCTTTCTTGGAGGCAACCCAGGCATCAAAACAGCTCCCTGTCTCAGGTAAAAGTGCACAATAGCATGCACATGCACGTGCACACACACACACACACACACACACACACACACACACACACACACACACACACACACACACACACAGAAAGAGAGAGAGAGAGAGAGAGAGAGAGAGAGAGAGAGAGAGGGAGAGAGAGAGAGAGAGAGAGTGTGAGAGAGAGAAAGAGAGAGAGAGACATGCACACTCACATACACACATACACACACACAGAGAGAGAGAGAGAGAGAGAGAGAGAGAGAGAGAGAGAGAGAGAGACACACGCGCACACACACGTACACACACAGGTGCACTCATACATATATGCACACAAAAAACATAAAAACATACTTGTACTCAAAACTACTGACATTGCAGAGCTGCTGCCACCCAAAGACAGGCCTAAGACAAACACTTCCGTGGCACGCCGTCTGATGAGCCACGCCCTCGGTATACCAGGAATGCGGGACAGAGCAGGTGAAACCAGTGTCTGTTGAAGATGCAAGCCCTTGATCTTAGGAATCAGGCAGTCTATCTAGCACTTGATTAGTTCCAGTGTCTTTTGGGTTTTCTTCTGGGTCTGTTCATCCCTCTGTAAGTAAACTGCAATAGCATAACACTTGGAGACGATTACCAAGCTCACCGGTGGGAGGGTGCAAGTAGGGAAAAGGGGGTTTTAAATTTGAATGATGCAGGCCCTTAGAACAAGTACATCCATGCTGCACACAGAGTAAGTGCACACTGCACACAGTGTATATGCACACTGCACACAGAGGTTATGCACACTGCACACTGTCAACTTGAACGTCCTCCACAGAGCAGGAAAGGATAAGAGAGAAAACAAGGGGCTCAGAATGCTGTGTTGGCTGTTTCGTGAAAGCGTAGCAGGATATGTCTCATTGTAGTTTGTTATGTTTGCAATTTTAGTCATCAGAATGCCTTGCAGTGCGAGTTGCTGTGACCCTCATAGGAAGCACGCATTGCTTTTCGGTGTTTCATTGTGCATCTGGTGTAATCCTTATCCCATGCAAACTTTAGAAAGTTGGCATTGCTTTCCAGCATTGTGTGTCCAGTCGACTTGAATTGCTGGAATTTTTATGCTTAATTTTTGTGGCTGCGCAATGAGGTGTAATGCCCTTCCCACAATCGATCACGCAGGGAAGAGGGAGATTATATGTTGACGTCACACAAATGTAGATATATGTTGATTGTTACTTCGTACACTAACGTTGATGTAATATAGATGTAGCATATGTAATTTCATGCTTATTGTTGTTTTGTCATGCAGGGGAAAAGGACCTTGCTGCTGCTAGAAAACAGGCACGTGAGGAGCGGAGGGCAAAGCAGAAAGAAGGGGAGGCCTCTCGTGCGTCTGCGTGGGAGTAGAGATGGGTACAGCGGGATGTCAGTAACGGAGCAGGTGCTAAAATTTTGTTTTTTTGCAAAGCGTCTTATATGGATGGCCGGCCATCATGCATCCTCATATCATAAATCGTCACTGTTCAGTCGCCATGCTTTACGGTGTTCAGATCGGTTCACTTCAATTTAGTAAGGCCTCCATATGCCTGGCGTGGCTGCTCACCGGTATACAAGCACCAATGGAAAGCAGGTGTCAGCAAGATTAATAAAGGCACGCACGCACTTTCAACGCAATCACAGAGCACACAGAGTGCAATAAGTGACAGGCCTGTTCTGTATCGCATGCCATGCCTTCGCACTGTTGTGATTTTTTCGAAGCTTACAGAGCTAAAAAAAAGGCCGCTGTTGTGTTTTTTTTAGCCTACCACCCTTCAGTTATGGAATATGGAACGCAACTTTTTATTATCATGTACTTGCTCCATAATTGCAGGTTCTACGCAACATCAGTAGCATTATAAATGATTCAAAGTGTCAATGTGTGACCCTCAATGTTATTTCATTTTGCTACGTTGCGACTGCCTCTTATTCTTAATTGTAATCTTCCTGGTATTATCGTTCCTTGATTTACCCCCAATAGCTCCTCTGACTTTTTGAGCTCTTATGCCAAATTTCAAACATTTCTCCGCGATGGACAAGAAAAGAAATTGTATTGGTAGTGATAGCCTTGGTAGTGGTAGCCAGCACGTGAAGGCAAGTATAGAGAAATGCTTCATCACGCTGACAGAGCAGCCAACATTTTATTTTCCAGCCATAGAACTGGCTTCTTCAGTTCATTGAACAGTGTTGCTAGCCAAAATTACCTCAACTGAAAACAAGCAATTGCTTGTTACATGACGCCATCAATTAAATGTGTCACAGCTCTGGATAAGGCGGCTCAATTGGTATGGACCAGGTTGGACGCATGGGTTGCATATTGCATAGTGTATACGGAGCTGTGGCACCCTAAGCAAACCCTAAGTAAAAGTCTACGCGGGAAAACACCAGCGTGCATTAAGGAAAGGCTCTCAACTAGTGCTCACATTACCCAGAGCACCGCCAAAAAACGAAAAAGAGAAACAACTGAGACCGATGAGGATCGTCAGGCAGGTTGTCAGCCATGCGATCCGGCCTGCGCCTAGCCTTCCTGAAGCCAGCCGCTCTACCAGTAACCCCCCCATCAGATCCCCTTGGGCTATTATCACTGTTGCCGTTGTTTAATTGTATTTTGTGTCTTGTTTTTGTGACCTTGTTTAGGCTTTTTATTGCATGGCAGTTTAGTGCAGTGACTAGTTAGTGCGCTTTGTGTAAAGGGACGCCCAGGTTAAGCAGAGGAGTTATGGTGTACTGGTTGTAGATTGTGCCCCTGACTCCAAGGAGTGTAAAATGTAAAATGAATAGTGACTTTGTTGCTTTTGAGATATGCCTCGGAGGCTCCTTGTTCGTAGACGCTGGTTAAGAGGTAGATGTTGGTTGTGTGCTTTATCTAATGTCTGTTGCGGGTTTACGTCTGAGTTAGAGTTTAAATTTTACAAGGTGTACATCCCTGTCCCTTGGGGGAATCAGTTTGAAGTCCAAATACCTGCCTCTTCCTTCAATGGGCATGTTAAGGTCAGATAGCTTTTCAATGTTACAAGCATCCATTGTAACGATTGCTGAGCCCAGTTTGTCTTTGCTGATCTCTTCCCTACAACGGCTGACTGCGTGGTGGTGTCGGTTTTTGTCCATTCTCTTCAGAGTATGGATGTTGCACCTAAGAAGCATGTGTGGAGCTACGTGTAAACCTCTGCACAATGGGCAATGGCAGGACCTGTCATGTGGCAAAATCTGTTGGTGTGTTTGTCTGTGTGTATTGTATCCGTCTATACCTAAGAACTAGTTTCTGTTCCTTAATAGTCACATTTGGCATGGACCAAAATTTGTAACTGAGCTGGGCATGAACAAGTGGCATTTGAGTGAAGCATTGTTCCAACGTTAACATTCTGACGTTCACATTCGGAGTGTGAACATTCTGAAGGGCACGCTGGGTGTTAAGCGTACCACTACAAATTGGGTTGTCTTGAGGGAGTGTGGACACGAACCACTGCAAATTTTCTGATTCGGGTCTATTGTCAAGTTGTATAATAGCATGCTTAAGTCGAACAGTGAGACGTTAAGCAAGGAGCTGAAAGTGGATCTGAGCATACATTTACGTAACCCCTCCTGCTGGACTGCTTTTCTTTGGTCGTAGATGCTTTTCAAGGGTTGCGGCGTTGTGATCCATTTGCGCAAGCAGCGCGGCAGGGTACCTCCACTTCTAATTACGACTTCACTGATGATCTCAGGCACAGATTGCGGACAGCGTGGAGAGATGTTGAGGGATTGCACCCACTGAACACAAACAGCAATTTGGTAACATATCTTTAACACAGGGACCCAACACCATGGCAAACCGTGGCCGTGGGATGGGCTCAAGCATCTTCCAAGGCTAAGGTAGAGCTAGCAGCGCCAGCGTGCACGTGTTGTGGGTGAGCACTCGATACGAGCTTGCTTGGCTGGTGGTTGGTCATCAGATATCTTTGTACCGGTGAGGATGTAGTTGGCGCGGTCAAGGAAGAACGTGCGTTTGCGGCGAGCCATCAGTGCACTGGTAGGGCTTGGAGGCAGGTCACCGCCGTAGGTGTTGATCAGTCCACTAGCCGCAAAGTGCTCTAAACCTCTATTGCAATGTATTTTGACACCTAGGCTTCGAAACCAAAATGAAGCGGGGAGTGTTTGTGAAAAAGCAGAAGCTGGAGGCTATGACATGCAGCCGACTCTAGGCTATGACATGCAGCTGAGCACACGGTCCAACGCTTGCCTGTCAGCCCAAATTCTTTCTGTCATGGATGGTCTAACACAATCCTATATCTTCAAACAGAAGCTGCAAAACTGTGAGCCCATTGATCTCAGCCGTTATGTTGTAGACCTCAGGGAGAGACACTTGGGAGTACTGGACACCTTATTCTGACACGCATCCGAGAGAACACAACAGCAAACGCTCTACTTATCACCAATGGTGTGCTCTTCCTACAAAAAGGGCTCTGGTCAATCATTCGCCTTACCCTCCCTAAATACATGTTTCTCAACCTGCCGCGTGATGTCATTTGCAGTACAGCTCATTTCAGACTTCGTGTAAACACCCTACGTTTTGAGACAGCGACATGGAATGAAATTAACTCCCCCACCTGTGACCTGTGTGACACTGATGATGTCCAAGATGAGCAGCATGTTCTTTTCCAATGTGCCAATCCCCACATGATTTCTTTCCGCAGGAATTATGCTCGCTCCTCTGTTTCCCCCAGCAACAGGAGCTCACGATGTGTTTACTTTGCCAGAACAATAACAAGCTTTGTTTTTTCCTCCATGAAATTGATCATTGCTTTTTATGAGCAGGCTAGCAGTCTTGACTGAAGCCCTTTTTTTTGTGAACCTTGAAAACCTCAAGGCAACCTAGGTAATAATGGCCACAGGTAGATGGTCAAATAAGAAGCCAGCTTAGAAGTACTTAAAAATGAACGCCTCACGAATGCAGGCTGTCAAGAAAATACCAAAGCGTCACGATTGCAGGCCGGCAAAAAAAAGGCTAAGCTGGTAGTGTTAATACATCCAGCGTCAGGATAACAACTCACTGCAAAAGGTTTTATAAGGGCGACCAGGAGGCGTGTTCACACTCCATCGCACATCCACACTCATCTGTGCGTGAAATGCCTAACACACACACAAGCAATTTCTTATAGCCGACTTTTGTCTTGCACATACTATACAATCGCCTGAGTGAGCACATCAGACGAGCAGAAGCGCAAATAAGCTCAGGCACACGCGATTATCGCACCTGTACGTGCACTAGTAGGCAGACTGAGATGCAGACAAAACGTACGAGGTCATTCAACGCAAGCATAAGCCTCGCGCCTTGCATAACTGCCTTGAAGGAGGGAAAGGGCACGCCAAGCAGAAGAAACAGGCCTGGCACCACACATACGAGGTCATCACATTACGTACTCAGGCCTCCACAAAGCCTTGCATGACTACCACCCGTACATGCCTGTACGAAGAAGAGCTGAATGCATGCGTTCATACCTCTCATAGCTCAAGACCCCACGCATTCCTCTGGTTCACACACACACACACACACACACACACCAGCAAGCGCACACTAGCCGTGACGTGCATTGCACACAGCAGACAAAGACACGGCCATCCCTTGCCATTGGTGTGACAAGCTGGATGATGAAAACCTAAATACGTGAGTGGGTGCGTGTTTGAAGGTAGTCATCACGCTACACACAACCCCTTAGACACACACACACGCCACGAACAATCCAGCACACAGCCCCCTCAACCCCAGATCTCAGAGGTGGGCTCCTTAAATTGGGGAGTGGGGTCGTCATGTACACCATTGAAAGCCCACTCTGAATGGAGAATCCAGGGCTTGATAGGGCCGATGCCGATGGTCATATTGTTGAACTCTGCGTGCGTGTGTGTGTGTGTGTGTGTGTGTGTGTGTGTATTAATGAGGGCGCTAGGGTTGATAACAACAGAACCGTTTGCATTGGCACCAACAAACCCTGAGTCCTCCATTTCAAGAAGGCCTTCAAAGTGAAGTAGGACCCTATAAACTTGATGGGGCTGATGTGGATGGCCATGTTGTTGGGTGGGGTGCGTAGGGGGTGTAAATAATAGAGGAAAAACGATTGTTTTTTAATAAATGTCACACAACGGTGCAGCACAAGCTTGTTTTAGATAACACCATCAGAGCGCAAAGTGGCAGCTTTTGCTAAGCTTACGGACAAAGGTGTTGTTACAGGTATAGCTAGGGCTGGCCAGAACCGTACATATACACCATATATTTGGTGATTTTCCTGCCATAAACACGGTATATACACCGTACGTAAATGGTTCTGGCCAACCCTAGGTACAGCAGGTGGACGACGCCAAGACAGAACGAAACACATGGGGTTATGAAATCGAACCAGTAAGCCTGTATGTCTTCACGCATGCACCTTTGGCAAGGACATCGCATACTGAAATCGACCCAGTAAGCCTGTGTATCATCACGTGTGCACCTTTGGCAAGGACATCGCATACTGAAATTGAACCAGTAAGCCTGTGTATCATCATGTGTGCACCTTTGGCAAGGACATTGCATACTGAAATCAACCCAGTAAGCCTGTGTATCATCACGTGTGCACCTTCAGCAAGGACATTGCATACTGGCCGCAACAAGCCCTGAGCAGGGCAGCTTCCCTCCCGACAAGGCTGGAGGCCTTTGTAATTGAACTTAACCAAACTAACCTTACCCTCTTACCCTCAAACTAAACTAATTGTTAGGTGGACCGTCCCCTCAGCATAAAATCCAAGTGTCATGTTGTATTTAATATCGCTGCCTCCAGGAGTGCAAGCAGTTTAGTTAACAACCCTGGGGAAGCTGCATTTGAGTGAAGTCAAAGCTGAACTCGACCTAAACAATATTACTAGGGTCGGCCAGAACCATGTACACACGGTGTGTTTACGGTATTTTTGGCATGAAAATTACTAGGGTTGGCCAGAACCATATATTTACGGTGTATATACGGTATTCCTGACAGGTAATTCACCGAATATACGGTCATATACGGTGTACATATACGGTTCTGGCCAACCCTTAATATGATGTACCCCGGCAAACTAGGCAACTGACCGCGCACCAACAGACACACACACATACACACAGTTCCATTCTCCCCCTCTCACCAAATCATCCACCTACTCACCCATGGCACACATCCACAAAAACCACAAGCACGCACCTGGAGTCAAGACGATGTAGCTGGCCAGGTAGCTGGTGCTCTTGACGCAGTCCTGCACAATCTCGCGGAAGGTGCGCTTAATGGCGTCAGCTTCATCGCTGCCATCCTTGTAGTTAGGAATCTTGGACCTAGGGGGTGACGCATGTGCGCATGTGTGTTAAGAGTGTGTGTGTGCGCGTGATGCATTATGTGTGTGTGTTTGTGTGTGTGTGGTGTATATGTGTGTGTGTGTGTGGTGTACATGTGTGTGTGGTGTATATGTGTATGTGGATATGCGTGTTTGTTCCAAACTTTTATATCTGAGCTTATGGGTTACTATGTGGTTGACCGAGACCAGTCAGCAGCCCATCAGCCAAACAACCAGGCTAACATCCACCTCACTTGAAAACAACAATTATCAAAGTTTTTACATGTTTTACATACGCAGCCTAGCAGTCGCACGATTTTTGACTGATGGCCTTATCTGTAAACACTGTAAACTCTACAAGCACCTTGGCCAGCGTCGTAGAACTTGATTATAGGGGGCATAGGGATAGGGTTGGCCAAAACCATATATATACGGTTTATATACGGCTTTTTTGGCAGGGAAATCACCAAATATACGGCCATATACGGCGTATATATACGGTTCTGGCCAACCCTACATAGGGAGAATGAGACTTACTAAGCACTTTCAAGCAAGTTTGGTTTCAGGCTTTTTCCAAGCGTCCGCTCAGATGCCCCCAGACGAATACAATAGCAATGTGACCTTACCCTACCTATAATCCTTCGAGCAAGAGCTAACTGCAAAATCGTTAATTTGAGCAGAGTCGCAGCTGCGACTGAATGGAGGAAGAATGGGATTTCCTTGCGTCTGGTTTTTAAACTGGTAGGTTGGTCTTGGAATTCTAGGGGAAAAAGTGGTTTACTCAGGCAACAGGCAGTGCATGGTTTACTCAGGCAACAGGCTGTGCATGGTTTACTCAGGCAACAGGCAGTGCATTACTTACTCAGGAAGCAGACTGTGCATGGTTTACTCAGGCGACAGACTGTGCATGGTTTACTCAGGCAACAGACTGTGCATGGTTTACTCAGGCAGCAGACTGTGCATGGTTTACTCAGGCACCAGGCAGTGCATGGTTTACTCAGGCAGCAGACTGTGCACTACTTACTCAGGCAACAGGCTGTGCATTACTTACTCAGGCATCAGACTGTGCATGGTTAACTCAGGCAACAGGCAGTGCATGGTTTACTCAGGCACCAGGCAGTGCATTACTTACTCAGGCAACAGACTGTGCACTACTTACTCAGGCAACAGGCTGTGCATTACTTACTCAGGCATCAGACTGTGCATGTTTTACTCAGGCATCAGACTGTGCATGGTTTACTCAGGCAACAGGCAGTGCATTACAAACTCAGGCAGCAGACTGTGCATGGTTTACTCAGGCAGCAGACTGTGCATGGTTTATCAGGCAACAGACTATGCATGACTGTGCACTTTGTAGGTTCACTGGCTGAAAAGTTCCGTTAGTAAACCAAACAGTTGGCTCTGGCCTGCTGTATTAATTCGGGACTACATTGGAAGCAGCACTTGCTTGAACGGATACAGCACTTGCTTACTTGGGGGAGCGAGGTAACACTGGAAGAGGTGCCAAACAAAGGAGAAGACACCGACGCGCGTGAAACTTAAGTTTGAAAAAGGAAAACAGCGTCAACAAGTGGGGGGCTTTTAGATGCTGGCACGGAAGTGTTCCCTCTCTTGATCATGCTGGGTGTGTTGACGCTACCAGCTTTTCTTTCTTTACGAAAGCGAGCGTTAACATTAAATTTTAGGAAATGAGAGCCACCGATTCTGTCAGATCACATGAGCCCGCAGAGGTCACGCCACTTTCAGCACATGGCCATGGACACCAAATCCTTTTGTTGCATTAGGATGGAAATGAGCCTGTACGTGATTGGGCGCAATCCGGGACGGCTACTCATCCATGCCAATTTCTTGCTAAGTTTAAGCAGACGCGGACACGCATAGCGGCACACCAACATTCGGTACGGTAGCGGCTCCTTTCCTATAATAATGTGAGGAATGATTTCTGCTGCCTACGCAGCTTTCTGTTTTGAAAAGTGGGCACGCAACGGGACTCACCAGTAGTCTTGTGGAACAAACACGTGGGCATCCACCTGCACACAAGCGTGTTCGCACTCAGCGTGAGAGCTAAAGCAAGATGCACATGAGCGTAGAAATGGTGCGCCTGAGGACGCCCATATTTGAAGCATTGAAGCAGTGCTGGTGCAGTTTCTCAACATGCATTCGCAAAGTCAGAGACTGTAAGCCAATGCTGGGGCATATCCTGCCCGCACCATCCCCACTTGTGCACAGTGAATGAAGCAGGAGCAACAGCTGCCTGTTAGTCAGGGTGTGTGCACAGCGACTGTGCCGCCAGCTACAGCACATGCAAACTAACACATGTTTTTTCAGGTATCACCTCATGCACACACTTGTTGTTTGATCTATTTACCATGAATACGAATCCTTGCGTGCTCTCTGTATGTTTTCGCAGCAAACATCTTCCAACATTAAGTTATATCCATCCACGTAATGGACACTCGCAAGAATCGGCTCACTGCCCCCCTTCTCCCCCATGCACAAGCACACACGGACATGCACAGTCACACTAGCGCACGCACACTCTTTGCACGCACACGCATGCACACATGCTCGTTAACACATACACACACACACACACACACGCATACGCACACACGCACACGCACACACACATGCGCACGCATACACACACTCAATAACCCTTACACGCACACTCCTGCCCGCACGCGCACGTGCACATTCTCGCACGCGCGCACTCACGATGTGTTGGGTGTAGAAGCCCATGTTGGGGAAGAAGTAGGACTGCACGCAGGGCATCAGGTAGTGAAGGAGCATGCTTGACAGTGTCTGATATGAGTGTGGGGGTGTGAGTGCAGCTAATGGATGGGCAAAGAGCAGCAAGCATTTCCCCATTTCAGCACCTTGGGGTAGTTGGCCTCAATGAGCACTTGCGCCAGCGTCATGCCTGCCACACCACGCACGCTGCGTCGCTTCCCGTTCAGGTCCACCACGTTGATGGTCACCAGCCGGTCGAACACGGTGGGGGTGGGCATGTCGTTGAGCTTGACCTGCTTGTGCATCCCGCCCAGCTGCTCTTCACTTGATTGCGCCTCATGACTATCAGTCCCAGCTAGGACGCCACTGCTGCTGCTGAGGAGCCGTGAAAAGCACGCTGGCTGCAGTGACGAGCTCCTTGCTAGCCTAATGGAGCTGCACAGAGCCCTTAGCATTTTTACTCGTCAATATTAAATCGTAATAAAAACGTGTTCAATTTTGAACGTACCGGTAGTCTCAATGTGAAAGCCTTGCGAATAATAATTAATTTGATTGCGGATCGTGCTACCATCACGTAATACATAAAGTTCAGACCATGTTGTCCACAAGCAAAACCCTCCACTGCCAATGTGCCAGCACAAGCCCCCATCCCCTAGCACGCTCCAGCTACCACAATATTAGAATCAGCAGCAGCAGCAGCAGCAGCAGGAGAGGAGCACGCTTGCAAGTATCGCGCCTGCCTGCTGTAGATCGTGTTCAAACACAGGAGCACACGCCGCAGCAACAAGGGAAGCCAAGCACCTCCGGACCTGAATATTGCAATAGTTATAGCAGCAGTAGCAGCAGCAGCAGCAACAATAGCAGCAGTAGCAGCGTCGCTCCTCGCCGAGGCATTCTCTTTGGCGCTGCTCTCTCTTGCCTAGCTGCATCCCAGGCACAGCTGGCTCCTTCATCTCAAGCTGTTGTGTTTGCACCACCAGTAAGTGCACACGCATGCATAAACGAATTCGTAGTGAGCCCTGTTGGGATTATGTTCATCCGCTCCCACTTCAAATGCACGCGCGCACCGTATGCACGCGACACGTGTTCATACCTACACTAAACATGCTTACCAACCTGCTCAGGGCTACCGTGTGAAGGATGATAAACTGGATGGCTACACGTTCTTTTATCCAGGTGAGGAGACCACCTTGGACGTATACTACACACGCTTGCCCCCCATCGCAGCAGCAACACACGCACGCAAGCACTGTTCTTGCACAGGCATACAGTTTCTTGATGCTCAAAGGCTGTCAAGTGATGTCTCCTGCTCATCAATCTGCCACACAGAGGGCTGGCTGCCAGTGACCTCCTCCGGCAACGACTGCTTCCTGCGCAACCCGCGCAACATCGATGAGAACCTGTTCGTGGACATTACCTCCCCCTCCTCCTCCACGTACCAGACCGTCACTGAGCTGGGCTCGCCGGAGGACACCGCGAACCTGAAGCTGGATCAGTTCCTGAACAAGGAGTTCATGTCCACCCGCCTGGGCATCCGCCGTGAGGGCAAGGTGCTATTCTCGGAGACCAGAGTGGGCAACGATGGGCGGACCTACTACGACATTGGGATCAGGATGAGCAGCTACGGCTCCAGGAACCCTTATGTAGCCACACAGGTCAGTGCCCAACACACACACACACACACACACGCACGCACGCACGCACGCACACACACACACACACACACACACACACACACACACACACACACACACACAAACACACTCACACACACACACACACACACACACACACACACACACACACACACTCTCGCTCTCTCTCTCACACACACACACACACACACACACACACACACACACACACACACACACACATGCACTCTCACACACAAACCCACACACTCACACACACACTCACAAACACGCACGCACGCGCACACATACACACACAAACACACACGCATGCGCACACAAACACACAAACACACAATCACACACACGCACATACACTCACACACAAACACACGCGCACGCGCACACACACACACCACACACACACGCACGCACATACACTCACACGCACTCACAAAAACGCATACATACCTAAAAACACACACGCACACATACACGCACACACACACACACACACACACACACACACACTCACGCACGCACAAACACACACGCACGCACAAACACGCAAATACACACACAAACACACATACACACACAAACACACAAATACACACACGTGCACACACACAAACACACACACATACACACACACACAAACGTGCACAGGCGCACACAGACACGCACGTCCGCTCACGCACACTAACAAACACACACAAACATGCGCACACGCTACACACATACAAACTCACACACATGCACACACGCTCACAAGCATACACACACGCACTCACACATAAACACACACAAACACACACACAAACGCAAACACACACACACCTCAGGGCGAAGTGCTTCAGGACTATGGCATTGAGTGGGACCGTGTGCTGCTGACGACCTTGGGTGTTGCTAACAAGCGTGTGTATGAGCTGCGGATGCAAACAGCCCAGGTGTGTGTGTGTGTGTGTATGTGTGTGTGTGTGTGTGTGTGTGTGTGTGTGTGTGTGCGAGGGAAGACGATCGGGACGGGAAGGGGAAGAAGTCAGGAAAAGGGCAGAAGCCACTTATCTGGCATAAGTGCGAATCATTGGGTGATGTGGAGGGGGGAGAGGTGGCCCTAAATAGCTCTCATCCCGTGGCCCTTCCTCAAAAAGTGGGTATGGGCTAGGTGTTGCCGATTGTGTCCACGCACAGGCGCCCGGTGAATGCCTCATACACCACTTTGACCCCAGACCCCAGCCTTCCAATCGCCTCTTTTGTTAGTTTTTATGTCAAGAGGACTCGCACGAAATTGGCAAGCACGCACACGCGCTATGCTATTTCTTCATGTGGAAGCTCTTACATGCTTTTGTAGTGCAGCTTGTTCTTGTTTCTAGCATTTGCAGTCTACGCTCTTCTTCAACACTCGCCTTGCATTTCGTTCGCAGGAGACATACGGCGGAAGCAAACCCAGGCTCGACCAAATCAAGGACTCTTTCGTGCTTCGTGATGTAGACACTGCTGGCAGCTAAAAGTCTTTTTGTTTGGTGCGCTAAACCCGGACCTTTGGTACAGATATATGAGTAGCGCTGATAGTGACGTCACTTTTTCGATAATAAATGGAACGTGGCAGACGTTCTGATGCGCAGTGTTATTAACTGCCTATTGCCGAGAAAGAACATTATGTATTTTATCCCTTGCATAATGCTGCAAAAATAATGCTGATGTCTCTGTTGTCTTGTCATTCCTAATTCATGCCGACAGGGATACCACTACTTGCTTCTTCTTTTCCTGTTTTGTATGGGTTTTAAAGGTAGAATGTCTTGGAAAGGTTAGATAAGGTCACATCACTATACATGCCTCAAAGGGCATCTCAGCGGAAGCTTGGCAAAAGTTTGAGACCACACCTGGCTAAACAATAGAAACAGTAGCCAGAGGATTAATGAAACACTGTCTTGGTAAGGGTTACAAGGGTTACAAGGATGGCCTACAGCCCGAGTCTCTGGCTGATGGCAATTGGCTGGTGAAACAAAATCAACCAGTGTCGAAAATTGAAACTAAATCTGACACAAACTTGAGGAGTCTGTATGAGTCTTGATTCAGGAATGCATTGATCTCAAAATCAGTGATACTGTGATGACAAGTTAAGAAAGGAATAAATTCAGAGCTTGAAGGAGCAAACACACGCAGAGTCTTAAAACATTCTTTCAAAAAGGTCTCTGTATCTCATGCGCAGCTCGCACACTTCAGCACACTTGCAAAAGAAAAGCACATGCTTCTCATCTTGAACTTCTCCACACTCACATTTATCACAAATGCTAGA
>Ga0307963_1001051_pt1 | contig 20400 bp, 24 predicted proteins | sample OrgLakmetagen594_FD_201829 | JGI IMG/M metagenome (GOLD analysis project Ga0307963, IMG submission 201829) | Saline water microbial communities from Organic Lake, Antarctica - #594 | ecosystem: Environmental > Aquatic > Non-marine Saline and Alkaline > Saline | place: Antarctica: Organic Lake... | reverse complement strand
CCCTGTTCCCTTGATTTTTCTAGCGTTTTCTTTGGTTTGGTTACAGGCTTTTTCCCAAGCTTCCGCTCAGATGCCCTCCAGAGGCATATATAGCGATGTAACCTTACCTTACCTTAGTTTCAGGCTTTTTCCAAACTTCCGCTGAGATGCCCTTTGAGGCATATATAGTGATGTAACCTTACCTTACCTTACCCTACTTTGGATCCGAACCTTCATACTTTACCTTACTTTAGATAGGCCAGAGAGAGAAAAACCCAGTTAAATAACAGGAATCAATATAAAAGCCCACACGTAGAAGAGATTGTTCTTTGTTTGAGGCACGCTAGATCCTGTGAATATTCACCGTTGCCCTCTCAAACGGACAAAGCAACCATCTAAGAACTAGCCACTTAATAGGGTTGGTGGTTAGCTGAGGTGTACGACCAACCAAAAAGGCGGTGCTCAGAAATTTTGCCAGGAACACTATCTATCTGCAATGTAGATCGTTCTGATTGGCTTGTCGCACCGCCTATTTTGACTCTTCGGGCTTCATGGCCGGAAAGAGGAGGACCTCCTTGATGTTGGTAGTGTCTGCAATAGGCATGGAACAAAATGATTAAGCACGCCAGCGTTGTGCCATGGCGGCCTACGTGCTATCATAGGCTGTACAGCGAAACACATGCTTTGCTACAGCGACCCATTAACTAGGAGACTGGGCATAACTGTTGGGACCTGCCTGCGTTCTTAAAACACCAACCTGCATGGTAACTTTGGGACTTGACTGCCTGGCAGCTACCATCTCTGTTTCCTTAATCGATGTCACAATCGCTTGTGTACACATTTGCCCAGCCCAGAAAGAAGCCAAAGCAACACAAGAGATGAGAGGTGCACTGCTTAAGCATCCCTCCCCTCCCCCAATGAGTAAAAAATTCTTGAACAGCATTTAAATTTCTACATTTACGTTACAAATTTTATAACCATCAGGGATTTAAATTTGGTGCCTACACCACTTGCAGCCTCCTAGTTTCCCAGCAAGCAGCTTGGCCACAGGTATGATGAAACCGCGGTAAAAGAGACGTCTTTGTCTGGGGTGCCAGGCTGGACTTTTGAAAGAAGTTGCATACGTAATGAACACCACCTGTTAAACTCACCTGTGAGAAGCATGGTCATGCGGTCAATGCCCATGCCCCAGCCACCGGTGGGGGGCAGACCGTACTCAAGGGCTGTGCAGAAGGTCTCATCGACATGCATGGCCTCGTCGTCACCTATGCCAGAGACACCATACTTGCACAGGTTTATACAACTGTATGTGCATGCGGCTGTGTGAGTACGTGTAAACATTGCATGAATGAGGTTTGTCTGGCAGAGCAAGCCTGTACGTCTTGGCAGCCAGATGGTGCTGAGAGGGAGGTAAAGCAAGAGCAGCAAGAGAGCTGAGGAGCAAACACTGAGGCGTATTATGTGAATATCTGCTCCATTTGACAAAATGTCACCTGCTCGTAATATATTACAGGCACACAACTGAGGAAAGTGTTTGTCACACACAATGAAAACAAACGCACAACGTCTGCCCTCACCTTCATCCTTGGCACTGGCCTGATCCGCAAACAGCTCACGCTGCCTGAGTGGGTCGTTCAGCTCAGTGTACGCATTGCACACCTGCAGGCGCATATATACATACACATACAGATGAGCACAGGGGAGCGTTCTTGCAACGTGAGTTGATGCGATCAGGTGCAGGAGCATGCACAATTTGGGGGTGGCCTTATATGGGGAAGCTTGAGGTTCACAATTTTGTGTGCCCGAAGGAGAAGGTGCCTGGCAGCACCCTACGGATTGCAACAACGCCAAAAATATGGGGAGGTTTAATAAAGGGTCAAAAGTGTGTACAGATAATTTAACCGCAGCAAAGAAACGTTGTTCCAGTGTATATGATGACATCAAGGCAGCTGTACAGGCACGTGTGCAGGAGGCGCCTGTTATGTTGGAACTTTACAAAACGTAAGCGTCCAATATCACATACATGTTTGCCTAGGTTTCCTGGAGAGGTGCCTGTTGAACAATACAAAAGCGAAATAGCGGGCGTCTTGCCTGAGCAATCATTTTTGCTGCTTGAGCCTTCAAGCAGCAGTCGTAAATTAAGACGTGCACTTGGCCATTGTGAAGCTTCAAATACCTGAATTTTGCTTTATGATTGCCATCCTTCATCCAGCTTGCGTTTCTCAGGCAAAGATGCACATTGAAGCACCGTTTTAGCTGCACAGCAACAGCTGTCCTTATACATCAGTTCTTACAGCCTTCTATTACCACCGCTCAGGACTGCATTAACTGGCATTAACTCACCTCCTTCTTGTTTACAAAGAGCTCAAAACGCTCAGTCAAGCCAGGTTTGTTGCGGTGCCTGCATAGGTTGTCAATTAATCCATGCGTGAGAATCCCACACGGATGGCTGAGAAGAGTTGTGACAACTATAAAATTTTTGTCAAGCACAAAGCAGTGAGGACAGAGTAGAGAAGTTGAGAAGGGTAGGTGTTTGAAGCAGAATGCAGAGACAGGGTAAGAAAGCGCCACCCACCATTTAGCCAAGGGGCTCATGAGTTGTGGGTGGTCACAGATGAAGGTGGGGTTCACACACTGCTCCTCCAAAAAGTCCCCAACCTGCAAGCGTTGTGTGAGGCAACTCAGAAACCACGCGCGGGGAATGTAACTGTTCTTTGTTGTTTAAACTGGGTGCTATGTGAATACTTTATTAGCAAGTTGTTTTATCACATGTACAATGTTTAGGGGCATTTGTAAATGCGTTTGCTGTGAAGCGGGGCGCAAGGGCAGGAAGTGAGGATGGAGCTTCAACTTGCTTCCCTTGTAAAGAAGGATGCTGTCCATTCAAATTAGGTTGCACACATTAATCTTCTGGCTACCTCGTGCATTTCTATTTACATGCAAGCATGGCAGGGAAGGTGAGGTGGAGGAGGCGTGTGGAGTTGGAACAGGTGCTTGAAACAAGTGCTTTGTGTGCTGTGCCGTGTTTGCGCAACACGGCAGCAGAGGTGAGGTGGACATGATGTGTGAAATATGCAGGCAGGCAAGCGTGCTCAACATGAAGAAGGAATGAAAGGAAGAAGACTAAGTTTTTGTAGAATGATGAGTAAAGCAGCCACATCGAGTAGAACTGGGCCCGTTGCAGTGCACTTCATGCGTTGCTTTAAAGGGCAAGGAATGGGCCATGTGCGTTACAGAAGAATGGGACTCAGCAACATGTCAGCAGAGGTGAGGTGGAAATGATTTGAGAAGTACGCAGGAGTGAAGTCAGACACATCTTTGCCATCCACGTGGAAGGAAACAGGGCTCTACGTACGGTCTGGACATTCAATCACGCTACAGGGATGTTAATGCCTTGCGGATGATCAAGCGCACAACACAAAAAAGACATACCAGCTTGTCCAGCAGGCGTGCAGGGGTCTGAGGGGGAGGGCAGTTTACGTTGTGCTTGTTCACCAGCTCAATCTGCAGCAGCAAACAATGAGGTGCGTGAACGTGCTTTTATGTGTGTGCGTATGTGTGTGCGTGTGTCTGTAAAGCCAAGTTGCAGGACAAAGACAGAGAAAAGTAAAAATCAGTGAGCAATAAGGCCAAGCGTTACTAGTATTTACGACACCTGGACGATTTGAAGCGACGCTGCAGCACTTACGAGTGATAAAATGCAACGCTTAAAGGTCGCGAGGCCTATTCCAACATTTCATTCACACAAGCCCTAGCAAGTTCGACCCATCAATGAGTACGCATACCCTGCAGGAGACAGAGACGCACCCCCCCCCGTACAAAATCAGACACAAGCACAACTGTGCACTAAGTGCACACAAGTAAGTGTACACCATGCTACGCACCAAGATCTGGCGGGCCTCTGGGCTCTCCAGGTTCTCAGGTAGCTTCACCCCCAGCACCTCTTCTAGGCCGGACACCATGCTGATGCGTTTCCAAGGGCGAGTAAAGTCGATCTCGATGGGGGGCTGGTCTAGGCCGTTGCCGTGGTACTGGATCTTGTAGGAGCCCTGAATAAGGTGGAAACAGGCAGGTTGGTGGAATCTTCTTAGGAAAGAGTATTACACTTTTGTGAGGTAGAGTGTTGACAGGCTGGACGTGGCATTTCAAGCAGACATTACCTTTAAGCGTGCACCTTACCCTATTCAATGTTTGCTGTTCACCTCCAGGCTTTAACCTTCATCCCTGTGTCCCACAATTCACAGTCGAAATATAACAAAACTAGTTGTGCTCTCGTTGGCCAGAACCGTATATACACCGTAAATGACCGTATATTTGGTGATTTCCCTGCCCAAAATACCGCATATACACCGTGTCTATATGGTTATGACCAACCCTAATAAGGAGTCAAGCACTTGCCGCAAAGGAGACCCGCACTTGAGAAGCCCTAGTCTGCAAGGAGTCATGCACTAGTCGTAAAATCGTCGTTTAATTGAAGCTAGTCATGCGCTATTGCTAAGGAGGGCAACGCCTCCTCAGATCATTCAGGAAACACTGCCTTGCTTGAAAGGTGTAATCAATGCTGCTCACGGAAACGATACGAAGAAGCTGCCCACCCAGCTGGCCAATACCTCTGATGCTGACTTAGCGCCACATGAACACAGGTTAATAGCTTTGCGCCACGTTAACACACTAACATTAATAGCTTTGAAATAAGCGACATAAGTGCGCCACATTAACACATAAAAGTAGCCCTGAAACAAGCGACAAAAGGGCGATGACCCTCCTTTTTTTGTCTAAATCTTCAATTGTTTTCTTGTTAAAAAGGGGAGTATTTCCCACTGCCAGAGTGTTTTTTGTTCTTTTGCTTGCAGGATTTTGATATGAACTTGTGGCGCGCTCCTGCGTATGCACGCGCGTAGCCTCAGCAGTCTTCACCATTTCCACTCGTATATTGTTCCCCATAATGTTCCTCAACAGCCTTCACCATTTCCACCCATCTATTGTTCCTCATCTATTGTTCCTTCTCCTGCATGCACACTGACCTTGACGGCCTTGACCATTTCGCTGACCATCTCCTCCGTCATATCCATAATGTCGTTGTAATCGGCGTAGGCCATGTAGAACTCGCAGGTCGTGAACTCGGGGTTGTGGGTCAGGTCGATGCCCTCATTCCTGCAACAAGTTTGTGCCAAAAAAAAGGGTCAATCATGTAGAAAATTGTGTATCAGTCCAGAATTGTGGGTCAAGTCGATGCTACACATTTGGCATTTAGTAAATTGAGAGAAGGATCAACCTGTGGAGAGCTCTATGCATGTCATAGCTCAGGGTTGCGGGTCAAGCCGATGCCTTCTTGCCTGCAGCAATTACAGCATTTCTAACTTGCATTAGGGCATACATGTTATGGACTCCTAAATTGATCTTGGGGGTTGTGGCCAACTCTATGCCCTCGTTCCAGCATACATCAGAATCCACTAGGTGACCCATGCGTACACTTCACAGGTGTCATGAAATCAGAATTGCGTCTCATTCATCTTCCCAGCCACTGACATCAGCTAGTCGCCTTTGCTCATCTCTCCTTCATGTGTGCACCCACCACGCATTGCACCCATCACCCATCACATACTTCACCCCAATTACCACCTCATCACTAGGGTAGAACCCACCCTGGTATTTTTGGCAGGGAAAATCACCAAAGATACGGTCATATACGGTGTATATATACGGTTCTGGCCAACCCTACTCATCACGTATCACACCCGCCTCATCACCTCCCAGTCCTCCCTCACGCACACACCCATCACACCCATCACACCCATCACACCCCATTACCAATTCGCACACCCATCACACCCCATTACCAAAATTCACCCATCTCACTACCTCCTCTTCCTCTCATACACAAGCTCCCATCACGTATTGCACCGATCATGTATCCATCCCACCCGCCCCATCACCTCCCATTTTGCCCTAACAAACCGCACCTGAACTGCCTGCCGATCTCGTATACACGATCAATGCCGCCCACAACCAGCTGCTTCAGGTACAGCTCAGGAGCGATACGCATGAACATTTGCTGGTTGAGGTCGTTGTGGTAGGTCACAAAGGGGCGGGCGGTGGCACCGCCGGGGATCATGTTCATCATGGGTGTCTCCACCTGGGATTGAATGGGAGGTTGACAATCTGCCTGTCAGATGGGAAGCCTTTGCATAAGGCCGCGCATTGGCAGTGGCACCACCGTGATCATGTACATCATGGGGGTCTTAGCCTGGGAGAGCACTGAAGGAGTATGATGAACGCATGTTGATTTTATAATCCGACAAGGCTGCAATTCGGCACTGCCAGTAATCATGTCCATCATGGGCGTCTCTGTTTGGGAGAGCATTCAAGAAGTACGGTGAAGACTGGGAACTGTGCAGTGAGAGCTGAGTTATTGATCGGGCAGAGGAAACAAAGGTCACAAAGAGAACAGGTGTGGGTAAAAGAGAGGCACAGGGGAGAAAGAATGAGGTGATGAAGGTCAGGACAGGTTGCAACACACAAAGCAAGCACCCCCCCCCCCTCATAGTCAGACACCCACCTCCAAAAACTTCTTCTCGTCCAGGTACTTGCGCACAAACTGGATGACCTTGGCTCGAACTACAAAGTTGTTGCGCACATCATGGTTGCAGATCAGGTCCAGGTAGCGCTGGCGGTAGCGCGTTTCCTGCACACGCATGTATGAACAGGTGTACGTACGCATTTGTGTGTCAGGGGTGTGTGGGAATGGCACGAGCCACATCTGTTCGGAGACGTTTAAGCCGGTTTGTTGGCATAGGTAAAATAGGATGAACAAAACTTGAAATATGGTACTGATAAGCATAGTATGTGCAAAAGTGTTGGCTCATTTGAACAATAAAGAGGACAAACAGTAATCGCAAACATGCAAAAGTGTTGGCTCATTTGAACAATAAAGAGGACAAACAGTAATCACAAACATGCATGCTCACACGGTTGTGCAAGAGTTAGTACATTACAATTAAAACAGGCGCTGCAAAAATGAAAAGGACACAAATACGTAAACACATACATGCACGCTCGCAAATTTGCGTAAGGGTAAATTAAGTTACAATAGAAGAGTAGGCGCGGCAACAAATGTAAAGGACACAAATACGTAAACACATGAATGCGCGCTCGCAAATTTGCGTGAGGATAAATTAAGTTACAATAGTAGAGCAGACGCGGCAACAAATGTAAAGGACACAAATACGTAAACACATGAATGCGGGCTCGCAAAATTGCGTAAGCGTATATTAATTTACAATAGAAGAGAAGGCGCTGCAACAACTGAAAAGGACTCGAGTAAGAAAATCCATACGACTGCGTAAGAGTACTGCACAAAATGCCTGTTTGGTAGATCATAAGCCTACCTGGTCCTTGAGGCCAAAGTGTGCCTTGGGGGGCATGTGCAGGCAGGGAGACAGGACGTGGAAGGACCTGTACGCAAGAGGACACACACGCGGGGACCTGTAAAGGCACGAGCCTTCTGAACTTATCATTTTGATCCAGATATTAGATATGAAGTCCTCCATGTCAAGAAAGAGCCGCTTGTACAAGGCATGTGCAAAGTGCAGCTGGAGAGGAACGCATGTGAATGCGGCAAAAGGATGCTCTTGAGCACCGAAAAAGAAGGACTTGAACAGCAAGGATAAAAAATGCAGCGACGCACGTACACAAATGAACTGCAGTGCATGTAGTAGCACAGCACATAGTACGTTCCTTTTTCCTTGATTTACAAGGAGAGACATGAGGTTTATGAGCATGTCAGGTATCTTCATTGCAATTATTTCTCTTTGTGTTCAGCATTGCACTTACGTGGGGAACAGGGACAGCTCGCCCTTCTTCGACTTGCCAGGGTAGCCAGCCACACCCACAATGTCTCCACGCTTAGTCTCATTGTGTGTGTCTTGGAACGCAGGCAGCTCAAGCTCCGAGTTCCTGTTCAGTCAATGGGAATGTATGTTTGTGACAAAGCAAGCGTGATGCATGGATTGGGCACGCATAAAGCTTCCTGCTCGCAATCCACAAACATACGCAGGGACACGCACAAAGCAATGCAAAAAGCATTCAGCCCACATAGACACAAAAGTCCAGTGCAGCTGAATACATACCACAGTCTATGCATTGGTACTTTCCCTTGCACGCAAGATTGCGTTCAAATCTTGTGCATTGGCCATGACCTGCCTTATAAGGAGTGGCTGAGTTAAAACTGTGCATCCTGAGGGAGTGCTAAACACCTTCCAATTGAATCCCTGCCCACCCAAGTGAGACCCCTACCTCAACTCCTAGCTATAAAATCCAGCTAATTGTAGGTACTCAGTTGCACCTCATGTTGTTCAAAACGTTTTGAGAGGTTCACTGTCAAAACGCAGCAGCTCAATGTGCGTCCGCCATGACTTGCACCTTCCTGCCTATGTCAATGAGACCCCTGCCCCAATTCCTAGCTGGAAAAGTACTCAGGCGTACTCAGTTGCACCTGAGGTCTGTCGAAGGTTGGCTGCAAAAAAAGCTGTAGCTCACCTCGCATCAGCCATGACCTGCACCTTCCTGCCCTCGCCGGCGAGGTCGTAAAAGAGCAGCTTGGCCCCGCTAGCTCGCTTGTTGGTGACGCGGCCTAAATTATAAGCAAAAGTGTAGTAGCGGACATGCACCGAGTAAGTAGGCAGTTACTACTCACGTCAAGGGCTTCCACAGTGCACAATTCTGAAGCATGGGTGCTTGCACAGTCAGCTGACGCACACAACTGTGCACACAACATACACATACACCAAGCAGACACACACACACATGCACGGACGACATGCGCAAACAGGCACACGACAACATGCGCTCGGGTGCTTGCACATTCAGCTGAGGCGTTGTTTAAGCGTGCGGCTCTAACCAGGCTGGAAGCATACGAGTGCAGCCAAAAAAAAACACATGCCTGCGTTTTCATTCACGCTCATACGGAAGTAAACTTTGGCTTGGGTACGTTGTATGAAAGCACACCTGCCAGAGAGACAATGACGTCGGTCAGCTGCTGGCCGGCTTCCAAGCTCTCGTACTTTGTAATGTAATCCTCCATGTCCATAGACACCTGCACAAGGACATCGTGGCAGGGGTGCTAATGAGCTTACTGCAAACATCTGTGTCTGAGCAATGTTGGCTGGTAGTCATATATACAATGAAGCGATAATCACAACGTAGCACACTGCCCCAAAACCAATAATTTGCAGTACCAGGGTTTTCCAGTAAATGTGTAATCTAGAGTACCAGAAACATATAGTACGACATTTTGGAGTGTAGCTGCCCTAAGAGCAAGGACTGTCGATCGTCCCTCATCCAAACATGAAGGACTGCAATTTGTCTTCGTGCTTTAAGTTAGCACAGCATGATCTTCTTTTCCGGCTGCCTTTGAAGTGAACCATCCACAATTTGCTCACGCTCTAAAACTCACCTGGAACTTGTGGGGGTAAGGGTTCCCACCCTTTGCCTTCTTAGCTTGGATGGCCTTAATGCGGTTTTCTCGGTATTGAGCAGGGTCCAGCTGCAGTGCAGGCAATGTGAATGTGGATTTATTTGTCTGAGGGATGAGGGATACAAGGGGTCGCAAAGGGATGCAGGCAAAAGGCAGTGCCTAATAACTCACACAGAACTGCTCGCTACAGTTGTTGAACCTGCACATTTGTTCAATGGCTACGATTTCTTGTTTGCTGCTAGCATTCATTTTTAGAAGAAGCAGCTCACGCAAAGGACTTGTTTAATTGTCAGTGCCATTTCCACACAGGGCTATCCTCTTAACCTTGCAAGTTCACACTTTTAAGCGTCACACACTTCTCCCTTCTCTTATTGCTCTTGTCCCCTCCATTGTTGCTCTTTCTTTCTGAGAATCTCAAACTTGTTACTTTAACGAGGAGTTCACGATTTGACAGTAGCAACGTTTTCAGCATTTCTAGTTCAATTATGATACTCAATACTCTGGAATTCCTACCTCTTCATCATCCTCTTCAAGCTTGCCTTCACCCTCAGGGGCCTTGGGCTTCAGGCTCATCTGCTGCAGCTTGGCTGCCTGCACAAGCACAACGTTGTTTGCACAGGCATCTTGATAAAAGTAAGTGCGTGCATTCACCCTGTCCTTCTCACATCCAACCTGTAGTGGTAAATCTATTGGTTCCTGTGTGTGCTGTTGCGTGTTAACATTGGCTGATTGGCTCAAGCCTAAGAGCGTCGTTGCTCAAGCCTAAGAGCGTCGTTGCATTCACGCACCGCTTTCTCAGCCTTCTCCGCTGCCACGCGGTTCTGCTTCTGGCGCTTCTTAAATTCACTGAAAAGCACACACAAATGTGAGAGGGAGACACAGTGGTGTAAGCAAGAAGGTTGGCTATGCGAAAGAGCAAGCCATCAATGCAAGCAGCCATCCTCCACATGGGCCGCGTGCTGCCAATCGCAGATCCACTGACCTCTTGCTCAGTGGCTGCCCGTGCTCATCCTTGATGTCCTCAGACCACTGGGCAGGCAGGTCTGGGTAGGTCTCTGGGGCTGACATGTCTGTGCTGAACCAGCTGAATTGCGCTCCTCCTGTTTTGCCTTGGCTCCAAGGGTTTGGTGGCTGCCAGCTGGGGCTGCGCAGTGCTCTGATGTGCTGCACAAGGGTGCCTGGACGAGGTGCCGGTGCTAGAGGGAGGTGGGGTTTGACGAGGTGCCCAATGAAATTACTGCCTGAGACCCTGGGTAGGTTGGCGCACAAGGACAAACAGCGTGACAAAGCACTTTTCATACACCAATAAAAAAAGAACGAAATCGGCAAGAACAAAAGTCAGTTGCAAACGAAGATGCTGAAATATCAATGCCAAAGTGTTTTCCTAAATGTGTTGTACAGTAGAATAAGAGAGGGTTCGAATCTGATTCACCCACTTTGAGTAGGAGAAGTTCGATTACGCACACAACGATGGCTCCACGCTACCTAAAAATACGTGCGTGGGATGGGGGCGTGTATGTTTATTGCACAGCAAGCGATCGGGGCATCGGGTCTCTTGTTCCGTGCTTTGCACTGCCTACGCCTGCGAAATCGACAGAACCTGCTCCTGCCCCCACTCCCCGTGCGTTGCCCTTGCATGCAGAGGAGTTCGTGGGGCATCAAGGATCCGTGAACTGCATCAAAATTGGGCGCAAGTCCTCGGGCGTGCTGGTCACTGGAGGGGAGGACAAGAAAGTTAACCTGTGGACTATTGGCACCCAGACACGCACCTTGGTAGGGCCAGCACAGCCCTGCAGCTTGCAAGGAAACAGCGCAAATAGCTAGGAGGCACATGCAAGCACACCCTGACTTGCACACGCGCGTGTTCCACTCAACTCCATCCGCTTGCACACACAGAGCTTGCACGGTCACCAGAGCCCTGTGGAGAGCGTTACCTTTGACAACCACGAGGAGGTGGTGGCAGCAGGCGCAGCCAGCGGCAGCATTAAAGTGTTTGACCTTGACCAGGCGAAAGGTGAGTCAACTCGCACTGGTGGACATAACGAATGACGCTGGTATATAAGCATTGGACGCTTCACGACTGACACCTAGAACTGCTGCAGGCGCCCACGTGATACAATATTAATGAGGAGATTTATTTTATCGCTCGTGCTAGCTAGTTGTAGTACTCACACACGTCCCTTACATTGCACATGCGCAGTCACTCGGGCCCTCAATGGTCACAAGTCCAATGTGCTTTCTCTGGAGTTTGCCAATGTAGGATTGCTCTCCGGCTCAATGGATACAAACATAAAGGTGAGGGGGAGGGGCATACATCGTCACGGTAGGAAACCCCTGTGCTCGACTGAAATGCACTCGCGGAAGTAGATTGTAAAAGTGAGCAATATTGCTTTGACATTTGTAAGCACACATTTACACCCAGCAAGCATGCACATGCATACGTAAACACTTGTGAACACACATCATGCACCGCACACAACTTACAAACATAAACACATACATGTCTACACACGTCACACACCACACTCATACTTGCAACAAGTACTCCTTGATACTTAAACAAAAGGAGCAGGGCTTTTTTTTGGAAAGGCCTTAAAGGGGCCCTGTTTGCGTACCTCACTCCCTGGACGTAGTTGTTACAAGTTACAAACCTGCAGTATCGCAAACTTCCCACCCTCCTAAGAATGCCTGCCCATCAAACAACCGCCCATTACTAAGCCACGTCCAAAGCAAAGAGTGATACTGCACCGTGCCGCGTCCGGCCCTTTTCCATCTGCAGCTGTGGGACCTGCGTACAAAAGAGGCTGTCCACACCTTTAAGGGCCACAAAGCCGGGGTCACCCACGTGCACTTCAGCCCTGACAACAAATGGGTGGCTTCAGGCTCCATGGACGGCTGTGTCAAGGTGTGCATTTGCTGAGCCCACAAGCACGTGTATGCAACCTGGTGAACGATGGAAAGCTCATCAGAGTTGTGTTGGGTTTGGAGGCAAGTGTCCATGTGGGGATGCGCACTTCGGGCCACTCTTCTTTTGTGCGCACCAGGTATAAAGTTGTATTCTTTGAAATTGAGAACAGCCATGCAGCTGCTATGGGGCGGTGACGTTGCTGCTGGGAAGGTGGTTTTACAAGTATTAACAAGTTTGATTATGCTCCTGCAGACCTTCACCAGAACAATTTGGCATCCACAGATGTGCCCCTCCGCTATATATTCCTGATATCTGCCGGCCGCATTCTTATTATGGCGTAAAATTAGCATGCGTAGCAATTCAACACGTGACGTTCAAACAGGCACGCAGATTCCACGCTCATTTCACACACGCATGACACTCCACGTGTGCCCCACGTGTGGCTTCAAAAAGAAGTCCGAACTTAGAAGAAAGGGAGGGAAAGAATGCAGGGAGGGCCTGGTAGCAATCATAAGACACTACCAGGTATTGATCATCCCATCGCCAAAACTGCAAATGGGAGTCACGTAAAAAGTGTTATGGCGTGTGTGCATATGTGTTCAATTCTGGCCGACTCTAGGTATACATGTAAATAGGGTTGGCCAGAACCGTATATATACACCGTATATGACCGTATATTTGGTGATTTCCCTGCCAAAAATACCGTATGTAAACCGTATATATATGGTTCTGGCCAACCCTACATGTAAATCATCAATGTGTGCGTCAATTGCATAAACCGTCGCCAACACCATAAGTGCATGCCTGTGTGCTGCAGATCTTTGACGTGGGCACCCAGAGAGTGGTCCAGGAGTTCAACCAGCACACCCACGCCATCACTGGCTTGGAATTCCACCCCCAAGAGTATCTTATGGCCACATCTTCAGCAGACAAGACGATCAAGGTGTGAAAAGGGCGCTCCTAGGAATGGCTAGATTACGAAATTGAGGACTAGACATGCACTCAGTACAGTTCAAGCCACGTCCTCAGCAGGCACAACGGTCAAGGTACGCCAAAGGGCAGTACTGCCAATGCTTTGGCTAGGTAAAAAGAGGGCAAGGATGAAATGTCCTGTCAGATGTCACTCAGTGATGTGCTTATACGCCGTATCTCCATTTTCAGACCGTATATACGGTACGGTTACGGTAAGGTACAATCCAAAACCGTATAATACGGTCAAAATGGAAATACGGTACGATTCCGGTACGGTACGGGAAACCGGTCGACCGTACAAGCTTGCATGGCCACCCGTTTTGAGGCGCGTGCCCGCCCGCCACTCGAAATTTCTGTCCCAACAACTATCATTATATTATACTTATAATTAATTAATGAAACAAAGATGAAAAGAGGCTTAACACAAAAAAGGCAAAGGCAGGCTTTGGGGGAGGCCAGCCTGCCTGACCCCCAAAGCCTGCTGAGGGCCCCTGCATACCCCCCTGCAGCAGGCCTTCAAGTGGGCCAGATTCAGAAGCAGGCAAGGGTTAGGAAGAATGCCTGGGTGTGGGAGCAGTTTGACAAGCGTCCAGTTCCAGCAGCAGGAGCAGCCCCAGCTCCAGCAGCAGCAGCAGCAGCAGCAGCAGCAGCAGCAGCAGCAGCAGCATCAACAGCAGCAACAACAGCGGCAGCAGCGATGGAGGTTAAGTATGCATGCAAGAACTGCCCCAACGTGAGGTCAGCGCACGAGGCCCGCATGAAGGAGCAACTGCTGAACATTAAGGTTTGTGGCTTCCTATCCTCTACAGCAGCAGCTGAGTGCCCAGCAGAGCCTATTATGGACCTTTTTGGTCCTTTTCAGAGCCTTCGAAACATTGTGGGCTTACCTAGCCATTTGCAGAGTTGAAACAAAGCTCAATTTTAATTTTTTGACTGAGGCTTTCAAAGTTTGGACCGAACCGTACGCCGTACCGTATTTTACCGTATATACGAACTAAAACCGTATAAATACGGCTGTACGCCGTATTTCCGTACCGTACCGTACACCGTAGTGGCACATCACTGATGGCATTGCACGCACACACAGAAGGACAACACAATTTATCACAACTGTGCAGCTCTTAAGCTGCCCCTCGCTGCTGCAGCACGGTAATTGTACAAATTAAAAGTAAGGCACAGCATTCTTCGTTTGACCATGAAAGCAATCACATTCGGTACTATGAAGGGTTGCTCAACCCCCCCCCCCCACACACACCCACACCAAAAAAGCCTGAGATGATGATCCATTATTAATGTTGTTTCCTCCCGTCTTTTACACCAGGCAATCAGTGTGGGGTTGATTCAGAGGGGAAATGACCGTGCATTGTGCATCTGACAAAGCTGCCGCCGGCCTTTATAGTGTGTACGCCATATATACACAATGGCGGAAATATACTGGAAGCGCAAACACACACTCATATATATATACTATGCTGCATAAACTATACACAGTGTTTAAGGCAAATATGCTTGAGTAATGACATCACCTTTAGTTCTGGTCAATACTTGCCAATTGATTAAACGAGCAGTGAACTTTTACTGAAAGAAACAGCTCGGAGAGGACGGACATGGGGCTGGCCAGAACTGCTTGTTTTCAATGTATCTGGCCGCACATTTGGAGAAATTGCGACTTGAAACCCTGCAGAAGCCCCACACCTATACAATGCCATACACAAGGCTCTGGTCACCCTATTCATTTAGGGGGCGCGACACAAAATCAAGAATAAGCGACATAAAATCAAGCACCCTGCACTCAAAGCACCTGCCTCCTATTTCCAGCTCCTCACCAAAAAATATGACACGTATAAGATAGCCGTACACATTGCACCTGCCTATTATCTTCTTCTCTCGCGATATAACTGTGAGAGCGCCACACCTGCTATTTTCTTCTTCTTGCCCAGCAGCTCATAATCGTCCTCGTCCATGTCCTCCCGCGCATCCTTCATCTGGGCCTCTGTATTGATCACCTCATCCAACGCCTGTGGACATGCAAGAGAGAGATGTGTATTGTATTGGGCTACGTTTGGCCCCATGTAGTTTGTGACCCCCTCAAATACCTACACATGCGCATGGCAACAAGGATTGGTATGAAGCACAAGTCTGCAACTGACCATAGCTGGGAAGCGTGTGTTTGGGTAACTCATGGAAAACACATGGACGCACTGTTAGCGGCGAACATTCCCAAAAATATCACACCTCAGTTCCTACCTGAGGAGCTGACCAGTTGTTGTGGCCTGTATGCCTAGAGTGCAGGCCCTTCTCTGCATCTGTTTTGGCCTGTAATGTGTGTGTGTGTGCGTGTTTGTGTGTATGTGTGTGCATGTGCTACTCTGCAAAGCCTGGGATTTCTTTAAGCACGTATTGGAATTTTGGTTGCATGTGGCAAAAGTGTGGGTGCGCACACTGACAAGCCGAGAGGAGGGTGTTGCGTTTACACCGGAATTGAAGCCTTGTGCGAATGTTGCAGTTATCCAAGCAGAGACTGCATTTAATTGCTTACATTTGCAAGTTAACGCCACACGGCTTGGATCTTTCGTGCCCGCAAGACTTACCTTTTTTCCACAGCCCTGATCCAGGCACACACTGACGGTGATGGGCTCCGTGTGTTCACCAAAATTTACATGACCTGTCACCTGTAGGATCGTTACACATGCAGCACTGAGGAGCAACACGGTAAAGGTCTGTGTGTGCGGCATATTAACCATGCATATTAACCATGCATGTGCGTGCGCAAGCATAATGAATGTGCATTAAAGGGTCTCCATCTCTCCCTCTCCCTCTCTTTCTCTCTTTGGCTGCAGTGTTTCAGACATGATAGTGCCTAAGCAATCGCAACTTAAATGCACAAGAGTGGACCGTGGATCATACGAAAAGGCAAAGCCTCGAGTGCAATGCACCAGTTCACCTCTCCATGCGTCTGGGCTTGCTTTACAGACTCCAGTAGTACTCCACAGTCATTACACTTCAAGCTCTTCGCCATGCTGCCAGTCCAAATTGAGTGAAAGGAGAAAGTTCAAGTTAAGTTTTTGTATGGTGATCCAGGTGAGAATAGAACTCTCTAAAGGCGTTCAACTTCAAGGAGAACGTACCCCACTCAGTCCCTCCAGCTCAGACCAGGGTAGGATTGTGACAGAAACACGGACAGATTAATAAATAAAATGAGTAAAATCGATAAGGAACAAGAGAAGAAAATCAAGACTTTAGAGTTTGCTCTCAGCTTGGCACAACAGGTGAGAACCAGAAGACACACACACACACAAGCATGCACGTGCGCTCGCATACGCGCACACACACGCAACGCATATGCACACTTATGGGCATACACACGCACACGCACATACATGCACACACACGCGCACACACACACGTACACACACGCACAAACATGCACACACACATATACACACATACAGACACACACAGACACACAAACATGTACACGTACACACACAAACACACACACAAACACCAAGACACAGTTGCGCGCACACGCACACGCAAGAATGCATGTACACGCACACGCACAGGCACATGCACGCACATAAACGCACATGCAACTATCACTCAAGCGCACGCTCACGCGTAAATACATGCATTAAATGCGTGTATAGTTTGCACGATATACCTAGTGCCTGCGCATACGCACCAGCTGATATGCTGCACCAGCTGATATACTGCACCAGCTGATATACCACACCAGCTGGTACTAAAACTCGTACATTCTAATATCGTGCTTGTATAACAGAAGGACGAGAGGAGCTGCGCAGAGATTCAAGCCCATAGAGACTGGAATACCGTTTTGAAGCAGCTAGTGCAGCAGCGGCACGCGGTGGCATCGCCGCAAGCAGCAGGCTTTGCTTCTGACAGTTCAGGGGGGACTCCACAGGGGTTCATTAGGATGCTGCGTGCGCCAGCCACACAGCCAAGAGGGGGTAGAGCAACAGGTGGGAGGGGAAGAGGGAGAGGGAGGGGGAGAGGGAGAGGGAGAGGGGGTGATCCAGAACAGCAGAGTAGAAAGCGCAGCCTGGCCTCCCAATTAGACTCTGAATCTGATTTTAAGGACAAAGAAATTACGGAGGAAGAGGAAGAGGAGGAGGTGGAGGAGGAGGAGACGGCTCAGCCTAGGCACGCAGCCAAGAGAGTAAGGAGGGGTGCAGCATTAGATGTTGATCCAGAGTGCAGCCCAGCGACCAACACGCGGCGAGCAGCAGCAGCAGCAGCAGCAGCAGCAGCAAGAACAAGGGGTGCTAGAGTAGGCCCAGCAATCAACACACGTGGGAGAAGGGGGAGGGGGAGGGAGGAGAAGGAGAGTGAAGAGGAGGGCGACAGTGGCAGCTCCTCCGCAGGAGATAGCGATGCGGACTTCCTAGACGATAATGAGGACGAAGATGAAGAAGGAGGGGAGGGCTCCAAGGAGGGTAGCGGGAATGCATCCGGGAGTGCAGAAGAAGAGGAGGTTGAGTCTGAGATCGCAGACGCAGAGGAGGACACAAAGCGTGAACGGGTAGGCTTCCTGATTCCTGACCCTAGAAAAGCGTCGGTGTGATTTGAGGATGTCCTCTTCAAAAGCTAGCTGTAAATAGCTAGCTGTTGGACAAAGTGTGAGCGTGCACAAACAGGGGAAACGGGAGGAGGGACCTAAGCTACCATACCAACGCTCACCCCTTGTTTGAAGGGTTTACTTTGACCGAATATACGGAGGGGGGGTGGGTGCCTTTTTGCCACCAAGGTGGCCTGTGGACAGTTGTGTCCAGCCAGTAGCTTACGCACCCACGAGGTGCCTTGGCCCGCAGTCCTCATGTCATTTTAGCTTAGGCAGAGCTGTATAGATTTTACGGAGAGGGTTACTTGTGTTACAGGAAAATGGCCTTCGACCTCAGATTTTTGTTACAGGAAAAAAGCCTTCAACCTCATGCCATCATTACCCGTAGACCCTGCCACAAAAGCGATCTGTGCTCGGCCCCAAGTGGGTCGCGTCTGCAGCAGATGCTCTTAACACTTATGCACATTGGCCGTGAAGCTAGTCTTGTATTAATTAATGTACAGTATTAAACATCTGAGCATAATGCACACTTCTCTGCTCTTACGTGTTGAGCGTCAGATCGTGGTACCATTATACCCACTTCACTAGGGTTTGCCAGTACCGTGTATATGTACCGTTTCTGGCCGTATATTTGGGGATTTCCCTGCCAAAAACTTGAGCGGTTACACTCTATTTGTAGACCCCTTTGACCCATCCTTTCATAAGGCTTGCAAACTATTTGCAAGCAGCAGCATAGACAGAAGTTAAATTTCTGCGCAAATACACACCCTTTCTCACACACATACACTCACTCTCACACACACACACACACACACACACACACACACAAACACACACACATAGGGTAGGCCAGAACCATATATGTACGATGTATATACGGTAATTTTGGCAGGGAAATCACCAAATATACGGTTCATATACATTGTAAATATACGGTTCTGGCCGACCCTACACATACACACACCCCTCCCTCACCATCCCCGACCCTCTACACACCATACACACACACAGGCCCCCTCCCGCAAGCAACAGCAGCAGCAGCAAAAGCGTCAGAGCAAGGTACCTGCCAGCCGAAACCGCCTGTGTGCAGCTGATGTGGCCCCTGCCAAAAAAAGCACAGAACCCCCCTCTGCCCGGCAGCCAACTACGCGCCACAACCTGCGTAACACACAGAAAGAGCTGTTTGTGCATCCAATGCTGCGTAGGGAGCAGCAGCAGCAACAGCAGCAGCAGCAGGAGTCCCAACTGCAGGTCTGCTTAATGGAACGGGACAGTTGCAGTTGTGCACGTGTGCCTTGTTTTAGTGTTTGTGTGGATGTTGGGTAATTTTAAAAGTACGTAAAGGGCCAACGTAGCCGCAAAATTAGGGGTAAGACCTAGTTATGGTGTCTGAGCTTGACCTAGGAATGACCAGTGGTGCGTTGTGTGATGCATAGCGAGGCTGCTGCACACCTTGAACGACGTTCATCCTGTATAAATGGTATACACGTTCCGTCTGCAATAGCACAAACATACTAGTTACTTGTCAAATTGCTCGAGAGTACTATACAGCACATGGGTGGGTTCCAGCAGCAGCACCTCCATCGTGTGCGCTTTCGTCTGCGATAGAACACACACACACACACACACATACACACACACACACAAACACGTGTAGTTGTCGACGTTTGTAGTATCGTATACTCAAGCCAACTCAAGCACATGACCTGCTCCGATCAAGATGTCTGCTGTTCGGACACAAACATGCATAAATAAGCACCTCCCAGAATTCCCATCTGCTCTCAGGTTGCCATCGGACCTGCTTTGTACAGGACACCTGCAACCATGGACCCAAAGATGCACAGATAAAGCGATAAACAATCTTGAACATTTCTCACATGCGATCAGGATGTCGTCGGATCTGCTGGCCTGTCTCAGGGGCGTAGGCTACGCAGGTTGCAATCATTGAGGGAGGCAGGTGTGTACTTTTTTTTTTACTTAATGTGGATGGGTTACAATGGATGGGTTACAATGGATGGGTTACAATGGATGGGTTACAATGGATGGGTTACAATGGATGGGTTACAATGGATATGTTACAATGGATGGGGCACAATGGATGGGGCACAATGGATGGGGCACAATGGATGGGGCACAATGGATGGGGCACAATGGATGGGTTACAATGGATGGGGCACAATGGATGAGTTACAATGGGATTTGGCCGTCAGTGCAGATGCTCGACTGCTAGCAGCTGCGCACTTACTTTTATATGCAGACACAGATGCTAGCATACACACATACACACATGCACGCACGAAGGTGAGTACACACAAATACACATACACACACGCACACGCACACACACACGCACACACACAAACACGCGCAACACACACGCACACGATCACACACACGAACAGGCCAAACTGGTGGGTACCAAGGGGGAGGAGACGAGCTAGAAGACGAGGGGGTCAATCTGGAAGAAGGAAAAAAGGGAAGGGG
>Ga0307963_1001049_pt1 | contig 20412 bp, 23 predicted proteins | sample OrgLakmetagen594_FD_201829 | JGI IMG/M metagenome (GOLD analysis project Ga0307963, IMG submission 201829) | Saline water microbial communities from Organic Lake, Antarctica - #594 | ecosystem: Environmental > Aquatic > Non-marine Saline and Alkaline > Saline | place: Antarctica: Organic Lake... | reverse complement strand
GTTGAATTGAGTAGTTGGAAGCACGGTGCCGTTGTGTTGAATTGAGTAGTTGGAAGCACGGTGCCGTTGTGTTGAATTGAGTAGTTGGAAGCACGGTGCCGTTGTGTTGAATTGAGTAGTCGGAAGCACGGTGCCGTTGTGTTGAATTAAGTAGTTGGAAGCACGGTGCCGTTGTGTTGAATCGAGTAGTTGGAAGCACAATGCCGCTGCTGTCTGCAGCACAAGACAAGACACGCAGGACACAAAACAAACTGCCTTGAGCCCTGGTTGAAAGAGGCAGTTGCAACGTTTTATCGCCACAGGTCCGTCTGGAGTAAGAAAACAATGGGGCACAGCGACACAAGTGGGTGTGCACGTTTCCCACGCACGATAGGAAGAAAAATTTGAATGAGAAATTAATACGCAGTGAGAAACACTCCCCACACGTACATGCTGCTGCGGCCTGTTTTTGTAAATGCCCACAAGCACACGTGCAGATACACACGCACACACACACTGGTGTGCAGCATCTATACAATCGAGCGGTGAAAACATGCATGAGATATTGACTAGGTGCATGACTGCCCCAATGCATTGACATTGACTATTAGGTGCTCTGGCCCCTGTACAAGAACGTTGAAAAAGACTGCTAGTTCTGTATCAGTGCCATCGCAGTTGTGGTTCAATGAGCGGTGAGGTCTGACGGGTGATGCCTGTGACACCGTGCAGCATGTGAGCGTGAAGTGGCAGGATGTGCTCATTGGCACTCGCAGAGGCACACTCATCGCTCATCGCTCAATTCAGTATTGCGTCCTAGACCTGCCACACGGGAGGAGAGGCATCCAGAGGGCGTGCATTATTGCATACGCGCACTCACACACACACACACACACACACACACACACACACACACAGACAGACACACACACACGCAGCTGTACAGCTCACCTCTGCAATGCGTGCAAACTCGTCAAAGTCCTGGGACAGGAGACGGCCAGACGGCACACATGCTCCCACCCAGCACAGGCCTGGCTGCTTCTGCTCATGCACCCCTAGGATGTCCCTGCGCTCCCAGTGGCCTTCGTGGTGGGCCTGCAAGCATGTGTGTGTATGTGTGTGTATGTGTGTATGTGCCAGCAGATCAAATCGCAACTCTGACTAAAGTGCTTGGCAGCAGCTTTGTCCCCACGTATCAGCTTATCCATCAGCTCCCTCTGCTTTTCCTTATATCATCTGTTGCACATTGAAGCAGCCTGCGCAACAGCTATTCTCAATGCACACATTCGCATCAGCAGAACTTGTGCTAGATCGGTGTAAACAAGTTCTCCCCATTACTATGCCCTAAGCATAGGGATGGCCAGAATCATATATATGCGCATATGGTGGATATACAGTATTTTTAGCAGGGAAATATCCAAATATACGTCAGAGTGTAAGTATATGGTCATGGCCAACCCCTTTCGTCACCAACACCTCGTAAGGCTCAACGCAAAATAATTCTTCACAGCAGGGCGCAGCTTCACACGCCCACACTTCAACTTTATAGCAGGGCGCAGCTTCACACCCTCACACTTGACCCTAGAAGCAGGGCACAGCTTCACAGCTTCACACCCTCACACTTGACCCTAATAGCAGGGCGCTGCTTCACACCCTCACACTTGACCTTCACAGCAGGGCACAGCTTCACACCCTCACACTTGACCTTAATAGCAGGGCACAGCTTCACACGCACACATCACCTTCACAGCAGGGCACAGCTTCACACCCTCACACTTGACCTTAACAGCAGGGCGCAGCTTCATACCCCTACGCCTCACCTTCACAGCAGGGCGCAACTTCACGCCCCCCATGTACTGCTCGATCAGCTCCTTCCACTTCTCCTCGCCCAGAGCCTCCACCATCCAAATCATGCGAGCCTTTTGACGGTCGTCACGGGGGCCATGGTTCCTGCAAGCAGTTTTACAAAGGTTGACCGTTTGTGTGCTGCACATCATGGTACTCAAAATGCTGCAAGCCAAATGGGGCCGAGGCTTCTGAAAATGAAAGTGCCGATTGACTCATTCTGCGCTCTTCATGTGGACCTAGAACATACACACACACACACTTGCACACACATTACACGTAAACATACACATACATAGCACACGCACACACACGCTCACACACAACACTTGCACACACGTTACACGTAAACATACACATACATAGTACACGCACACACACGCTCACACACACTTGCACACATATTACACGTAAACATACACATATATAGCACACACACACACACACACACACCAGCACCCACCTGAACACCTCCAATAGGGCCTTGTTGAAAGCCACCATCTGGTCATGAGTCACACTGATATTGGTGGGCACTGACATGATGTTGCGCTTGATGGAGAAGTAGCCTCCCACAACCAGGTTGTACACCACCTGTGTCGAATGTGCAATTGGATTACGTGTGCGTGTTTTGTATGTGTGTATGTGTTGGTATGATGTTGCGCTTGATGGAGAAGTAGCCTTCCACAACCAGGTTGTACACCACCTGTGTCGAATGTGCAATTGGACTACGTGTGCGTGTTGTGTATGTGTGTATGTGTTGGTATGATGTTGCGCTTGATGGAGAAGTAGCCTCCCACAACCAGGTTGTACACCACCTGTGTCGAACGTGCATTTGGACTACGCGTGCGTGTTTTGTATGTGTGCATGCGTTGGTATGATGTTGCGCTTGATGGAGAAGTAGCCTTCCACAACCAGGTTGTACACCACCTGTGTCGAATGTGCATTTGGACCACGTGTTTTGCATGTGTGTGTGTTGGTATGATGTTGCGCTTGATGGAGAAGTAGCCTTCCACAACCAGGTTGTACACCACCTGTGTCGAATGTGCATTTGGACCACGTGTGCGTGTTTTGTATGTTGGTATGTGTGTATGTGTTGCACTTGATGGAAAAGAAGCCTTCCACTACCAGGTTGTACACCACCTGTGCTGGCCGTATGTCTGCAGTTGCTTTTGTGGTTTGTATGTGTGCACACGCTGACATGATGTTGCATTGACAGAAAAGGAACCTCCCATTACTAGGTCGTACACAACCTGTGCTTTGACAGCGTATATGTCATATGCTTGTGCATTTGGTGTACGATTATGTGTGTTTTGCATGTGTGTGTGTGTGTTGATATGGAGTTGCGCTTGACAGAAACGTAGCCTCCCATGACTGTTGTTGACTGTTGTTGACTGTTGTACAAACCTGTGCAGTTAGTATCAGGCGTGGAGGTGTTTGATCTATTGCACCAAAAACTTTAACAGAAGCAGCCTCACCATGTGTGTGTGTGTGTGTGCGTGCGCGCGTGCGTGCGTGTGTGTGTGTGTGTGTGTGTGCGACAATCGGCCCCTCACACCCACCAGGGCACCCACTGACAATTGACACACGCACCCACTGACATCTGGCGATCGGCTCCTCACACACACACACACACACACACACACCGCAGGGCACCTCTCACCATCGTGGTGATAAAATTAGAACCCACACCCACACATCCACAGAAGCACACCTGGTTGAGCTCAGGGGCGTGCACCGTCTCATCCCCCCCAACTACACACATCCACAGAAGCACACCTTGTTCAGCTCAGGGTCGTGCACCGTCTCATCCCCCCCAACTACACACATCCACAGAAGTGCACCTGGTTCAGCTCAGGGGCGTGCACCGCCTCATCCCCCCCAACTACACACATCCACAGAAATGCACCTGGTTCAGCTCAGGGGCGTGCACCGTCTCATCCCCTCCCAACTACACACTTCCACAGAAGTGCACCTGGTTCAGCTCAGGGTCGTGCACCGCCTCAAAGCCCACGTCATTGATTTGGGTGTGAGGGAAATCATCACGGGAGGGTGAGATGCAGATGTTGATCTTTCGGGGTAGGTTGGTGAGCTCGGCGTTGCCCTTGCCGTGGTTAGTGATCATGTCTTGGATGTCCTGCATGAACACAAGCAAGGCTCAAAGGTGGAATTTGGTTCGCATGTGAATGAATGGCAACGAAGAACAATGTCGTCATTGTTGTGGTCAGGGCTTGCGTCTCGGATGTCCTGCTTGCAAGATTTAGGGATTGACAGAGGGACAAAGGGCACCAGCATAGATATGCACGTCACATGGCACAGGAGCAGACCAGGAGAGGTTCGACATTCCAGGACATTCTTGTGTAACTTGCTTGTCTCGAACTGATCACTTGCTTCTCTTGAACTGATCACTTGCTTGTCTCGAACTGATCACTTGCTTGTCTCGAACTGATCACTCGCTTGTTTCGAACTGATCACTTGCTTGTCTTGAACTGATCATCATGGAAAGACAGAACATGCGAACAGAATGAGCAAAACTTCCAGATCATTTTTTAGAGGCGTTGCAGATCTCAGATCAGTTTATTAAGGCGGTGCAGACCTCAGATCCTATGTTCAAGTGTGTTTGACGCTACAAGAAATATTCTTTTGAGGAAGCACTGCACATCTTAGAACTAATGTGGGGATATAGTACTCACCCGGTAAGTAGCTTTTGCATCCAAAAGCCAGGCCAAACAACATTGGAAACCAGTAACCTACAATGAATTCATCCTTGCTAGAGCCACACACATACACACACACACACGCACACACTCACACACACGCACACACACGCACCTGCAGCAATGGCCGCACATCAATGAGCTCATGAGGGTCCAGGCCGGCAATGGGGCTGCCTGTCAGGTTGCGCACGTTGTCCATGCCCGTCTGGAAGGCTGTCAGGCCGCGCTGCATGAGGCCCTCTTGCACAAGGTCAGCATCCTGCATGCGTGTGTGAGTATGTGTGTGTATGTGGGACTGTGTGTAGAAATAAAGGTAGATGTGCCCCACATAGGGTGCCCCAAATTGAGTTAATGAGCTAAGGTCAGCACATGCGTGTGTGCGTGTGCGTGTGTGTGTAGTGAGTGTGAGTTTGTGTGTGTGTGTGAGATTGTGTGTGTGAGAGTGTATGTGTGTGTGTGTGAGTGTGTGTGTGTGTGTGTGCGCGCGCACACGCCTGATCCAGTATAGAAGCCAGGTGGGCAAAGCACCACACCTCCAACGTTACACACACATATCCAAAGTTACACACACCTCCAACGTTACACACACCTCCAACGTTACATACACCTCCAACGTTACACACACCTCCAAAAGTTACACACACATATCCAAAGTTACACACACCTCCAAAAGTTACACCACACACACACACACACATCTAAAGTCACACACACCTCCAACGTCACACACACATATCAAAAGTTACACACACCTCCAAAAGTTACACACACTCATCTAAAGTCACACACACCTCCAAGGTCAGTCCTCGCAGCTGGATGGCAGCTCGTGTAGTGATGTCTGCACAGCCTTGGTCTCCGTACTTCTTTATGCAGCTGCCCATGAAACGAAGCTGGTCAGCGTTCAACTCACCGCTGGGAACCTGCTTGTGTGTGTTTGTGTGCGTGAGTGTGTGTGTGCGTGTGTGTGCGTGTGCGTGTGTGCTTGCGTGCAGACACATGCACGCAGAAAGGGTAGGCAAACTTACAGAACTAGGATCTGAGGGGCCCTGTCAAGCACCCTTTTCGCTCGTCTGTACTTAAAACCTTCAACTTCACATATACTTTGCTCATCCTCACCATGTGCATAGCTACACACCCAAAGGCACCACAACATAGTCTTTACAGCCGAGACCAGTCCAATACGGAATTTCTGGGTGTGCAGGACACAAACACACACACAAACGCACGCACACACACACCTTGATGCGCATCATGAACTTCTTGGGTGTGCGCTTTGCCCTGTGGAACAGGCCCGCCCACTTCATACGGATGTCGACGTCATCCAGGTTCAGATCCTCCCAGCTGCGCAGCAGGACGGCAATTGGCACGTTTAAAGGATGTAAGCAACAGAACAGGCTTCGCTGAGGTAGTGCTGATACACGCAGCATGATTAAGGGAAGGAGCACTGCCAGCGCCTGAAAGCCCCTAACCGCCTACACAATTTACATTTTACAATTACCAAGGAAAAGGATAAGCAAGTCCAGAATCTCCCCTTGCAGCAGAACACCCACCCACTTTGACACCCACACATACACACTCAATGATCTGGAATTCCAGAGAAACAATCATGTTGGAGGAAGGGGCAGGCATCTCCTTGCGAGCGTGTTCTGAGATCTGGGCAGATCAGGTTGCACAACATGCAAAAATTGTGAAACAGTTTGTAGAGAGATGCTCTGATGTGAGTGCAACTGATGCAAAAGTTCTAAATCTGAAATTTCACTCGGCAAAAGGGCAACAGACTTAATATTACAGCTCAGGGAATGATGGCGTACCTTGCCAACAAAAATAAAAATTAGATCTACACCTACACAATGGATTACTCCTATAGGCTCCTACACCTTGAAGCCCACCTTGTTTTGCCCTCGCGGATGAGGGATGCCAGTTCGTGCACTTCTGTCCACATCTTGGACCCACACTTCTCCACCTTGACCTTCTCTTGCTTAGTCTGTGTGTTGATGTGTGTGTGTTTGTTTGCGTGTATTTGCGTGTGTATGTTGTGTGCGTGTGTGTGCATGTGTACGTGCGTGCGTGCATGTGTATGTGCGTGTGTGTGCGTGCGTGCTTGTGTGCGTGCTTGTGCTTGTGTGTGTTGTGTGCGTGTGTGTGCATGTGTACGTGTGTGTGCATGTGTACGTGTACGTGTGTGTGTGTGTGTGTGTGTGTGTGTGCGTGCTTGTGCTTGTGTGTGTGTGTGTGTGTGTGCGTGTGTGTGCGTGCTTGTGTGTGTGTGTGTGAGTGTGTGTGTGTGCGTGCGTGCTTGTGTGTGTGTGTGTGTGTATGTGCGTGTGTGCGTGTGTGCGTGCGCACGGACGCGTGGCAGAAATAAGAACTGAATATTTGCTCTCACCGCAATCCTTTTAAACTCTGTAGCATTTCAGAGAAGTAGCCCTAGCTTCAAAGGTATTTAAATGCACAGGAAGCTCTCCCTCAGAGGCCCATCCGTACCTTTGATTTCAGGGAGCGCTCTCTGGCCTCTGTAGTCAAGTGCTTCAGCCCACTTCTCTGCAATTGTGCATTTGGACACGGCGTTGTCTGTGGGTGTTTCTGGCGGTGTCCCAACACAGTGCTCGCAAGACCTGGGAGCAAGGCCTTGTTCAAACGCACAGAGCACACATCCTGTATGCCTGTATGCATGTAGCATGGCATAGGGCCTTAAAACATCGTTGCAGAAGCAAGAGCAGAGACACATGATGCACTCACGTTTTGAGGAGCACACACACTCACACACGAAGCAAGAGCAGAGACAATCACACTCACGTTTAAGTCGATGTCTGGCTTCTCTGGGGCAGCGATGCGTGCTAACACGTCTCGCGCGGGGTTCACGTACGTGAGAAGGGCCCGCGCAGACAACAAAGGGGTTTTGACGCGCGCCGGGTACAGCACACCGCCCTGTTGGACGGTACCGGCGACACCTGCTGTCTGCTGCTTCATAGTCGTGGCTTGCTTAAGCATGTTTGTTTTACGCTTTGAATGCGAGTAAAAGAGCGCAAAAAGAGAGACACTGTCCCAGTTCGAAGGGGCACTCCAAGGGACCCCCGAATGTGGTCCCCTTTGGACTTCTCTCTCGTTGGCTCAAGTTGCCTTTAATCCGTTTTAACTTGTGTGCAAATCGTTCAATAGAGGCATCCATGCTGCTGCGCGGCCATCCGATGCTTGATGCGGGGGGGGCCTTGCCAGCTTCTCAGCAAAGGCTCACACAAGTGCACCCAGCACCCAGCACCTGCCAGCGCCTGGTCGGGGCTCTACACTCTACACGGGCAGAGCATCACCAGCATCTAATAAGGAAGTGGGGGGCAGCATCCCCGCACAGAGGAGGAACTACAGTTACAAAAGCACTGGCAGACTTGCCTCTCCCTGCGCCTGCCCCTCCCCCTCCCGTTCCAGCTCCAGCCCCTGCTCCACTGAGCGTCAGCGTCCAAGCTCCAGGTACACATTAAAACTCTCTTAAGAGCGTATTTGATGCAAATCTGGCATGCCTCGGTGTCCGATGGACGCATGCCTTTGACCCCTTGAGTTTGAGTTGTCGACCGCTAACCCAGGACGTCTTTGCACAGGCCCAAACTACAACAACATTGCCAACCTGGGAGCTGCTAAAGCTGCAATGCCTGCGTGGAAGACACTCGTGAGTTGTGATTTAAAATATTTGGTTCTACTCGCGTGTGCCCTTTTGTTTTCAGGTAAGCAATAGCAAACTGTACAAGAGCCAGCCTGCACTTGCTTGCTCTCACACGCAGTTGTCTGGCACCCTTGCTGGCGTGTTCATAGCATACGGCGGCTTCTTAATTCTGAGTGTGGGAGGCAGTATCCCAGGTGCGATTTGATTAATTGACAAAGACAAAACAACTGAAAGATGACTTTGCTGTCCTTAACATGATTTTGCCCAACATATGGATGGTTTAATGTACTTCATGGTTTTAAATACTTAACACACCTTGATCTAGATCATTGCACATCTTGTCTTGCACGGCACTACCGCATTGTATCGAGTCGTTTTGACTGTCCTCTGTGGTTAGGGATCTACCTGGTGAGCAAGATAGGAAAGTTTTTGATCTTAGATCTTTTTGAGGAAAAGATTGACGTCAAAGACAATTTTGAGCTTCGCATATTGCTTCCACCAAATGTTAAGTACCTACCGGTACTGCAATCAGCCTGCAACCCTTACAAAGCCTACAAGGTTTACAAAATTCACTCAGGCATTGCTGCAGCCAACCCGGGCCTTCAAAAGCTCATCATGGGGCTGGTCTTCCCGGTATGCCTCCTCCTTGTGCAGCTGTGTGGAGCAGATCTGTACACCGGCAACACGGCCTTTGTGAGTGCTATTATCTCTACTCTGATAATTCCGTGATTTTTTCATAAACTGGCAGCTGTGAAGCTAAGTTGACACCGACAGCGACAGCACTGCCTTCACAAGTGCAACCCTTTTACGTATTGCCATCTTACCGTACCGCAATCATCATTCCAACCATGGTTAAAGGGTACGCGTGTGCTTTGAAGAGTGCATCGGCAACACAGCCATTCAATGAGTGCGTATTTTCCCTTGGTGCATAGGCTGGTCCCTGTTTTCAACGTCTGATCCCTCTTTTGAATGTAACAACCGGGAAATCACAAAATATATAGTTGGCCAGAACCGTAATTGTACACCGTACACGACCAAATGTATGGTTAATTTCCTGCCAAAAATACTGTATACACACCGTATATGCTAAAAATACCCTATACATATGTATGTATGGTTTGGGCTAAGAAAACCGTATATACGTATATACACCTTAAATACGGATGTATGCATGGTTTTGGCCAGCCCTGACACTAGATTACCTGTGTTTTTGTAGAAATACACCATTGTGCGAGCCAAAGGCGTAAAATAAAAGCTGTTCTGGGCGTGGGTTGTTGTAGGTACAGTTTGTATGGAAATCAAACAAGTCTCTTGCAACTCACACCAACAGCTCGTCATGTGTGTCAATGAAAGTTGCATGGATGACGTCAACGGAAACAGCTCATCACATGTTTCAATAAAGGTTGTGTGTTTCATTGACATCCTCACCTGGAATTGTCCCTTGCTGCAGGTCTCAGTTGCCGTATTGGAGGGCAAAGCTACCGTCAAACAGGCCATGAAGCACTTCTTGTTCAGCTATGCAGGTATGTTCAGCTATGCAGGTGTGTTCAGCTATGCAGGTGTGTTTAGCTATGCAAGTATGTTCAGCTATGCAGGTGTGTTCAGCTAAGCAGGTATGTTCAGCTATGCAGGTGTGTTCAGCTATGCAGGTGTGTTTAGCTATGCAAGTATGTTCAGCTATGCAGGCGTGTTCAGCTATGCAAGTATGTTTAGCTATGCAAGTATGTTCAGCTATGCAAGTATGTTCAGCTATGCAAGTATGTTCAGCTATGCAGGTGTGTTCAGCTATGCAAGCATGTTAGCTATGCAGGTGTGTTCACTAACGTGGGAAGCAAGGAGTGGGAATTCAGGAGCATTCAGCCTTGGATGGCTGCTCGACCTGTGAGAGAGAATTGAACTAAGGTTAAGAAGAGTTATACTTTGTATGAATTGCCCAGGTCAGGATTGGTTCATTCTATGCAGCTAGGTTTGGTCCATTTGTTGTTACATGGTTTGCTGGTCAGGGTTGGCCCATCATTCTATGCAGCCTCATATTTGTTGTAAGTTGTAAAGTTGCACATCGTCCATGATTCATGGACCATGAACAATGCCACCGAATATCCAGTGCTTGTGTGTCCTTGAGTAGGAAAGAACACGCTATGCATGAGGTGAAAGCCACTCTCAACATTGTGTGCGTGTGTGTGTGCGTGTGCGTGTGCGTGTGCGTGTGCGTGTGCGTGTGCGTGTGTGTGTGTGTGTGTGTGTGTGTGTTTGTATGTGTGCCTATGTATGAGTGTGTGCCTGTGTGTAAGTGTGTGTGTTTACAACAAAAAAGGTGCCACTTGCATACCCAGTATCGTAACTAATCCTCACAATGAGCAATCAAGAGGAATCAGGCCTGTGCCATAGTGGTCACCCATTTATACCTGCGCCATATACTATATACTTGAGGTATAAAATGAAAGGTTTAGCCGGAGCCAAGCTAGCAGAGAGGGGTATCTGAGCAAAAGTCCCGGAACGTTCCTTCTCTTGATCCAAACCATTCTATCTGATATGACTAGGCTATCAATTAAATTTGCTGCTATATACCGTAAATTCATGGTTTGGCCAACCCTTCATATAGTATTGTAGATGGCACAAAGCGTAGCAGAGTGCAGCGGGAGTGCTGCTAGGCGATACAAGAGTGTTTTTTACGCAAAAGGTTATGAGGCCACAAAAAATGGAGCTCCTTATGGCACTCAGTCTCACTGCCTCGGAGAAGCACACACACACACACACACACACATACACATACACACACATACACACACATACACACACGTGCACACGTACATACACACACTCACGTCTAAGTCGCATGAGGGCCTTGCAAAGCTGAATGCTCGCAATTAATTATTGTAATTGTTTTGGCACCTCGCAAAATACAAGACTTGCAAATGTAAGGATCAGTGCGGTGATCATCGTCGTATTTGATCCGTTTCACGCCTGTGTCTGAACCTACAAAAGACATCCATCTTGTTGCTTGGCCAGCCGATGCTTGAAGGGGGGGGGGGCTTTGCTGCTTTCTTTTCCCACCTCAATAAGCTGAAAATTAATCAGCGTGTGCTGGATTTCAACGACTTTTCTTGCAGCTTTTGGTCATGCTGCCTCTTCAAGCCTCTCAATTGTACCCCTCTCTCCCTCTTTTCCTACATACGCAGGCAATTATATCGGCTCATTTCTGATGGCAGGAGCAGTGGCAGCCTCTGGTGTGCTGGCCACCAACTCTCTCCCCTTAGCCATGACCGTTGCAAAAACGTCGTTGGATTGGCAAATCGCTTTCATCCGTGCCGTTCTCTGCAACTGTGAGTACTTTGCTGCTGACATAATTATGCGCAGGGGGTAACATTTAAAGGACATAAAGGATGTATGTTTGCCTCTGGGACGAATGGCATCCATTCCTTCTGATAGAAGTTACACTATATTTGTCTGTATCAAAAGGGATGGATGCGCAATGGAGTGTGGCTGCTCTATCCTAAAAGTAAGGGGCACTTTATCCATTTCAGTTTTATGGCAAGCCCTATGGAGCTCATGTTGAACACACACACACACACACACTCAATGTAGCATGACGACACAATTAAAAAGGCGAAATTATTTCGCTGGTAGTGGTAACACAGCTAGTATGCGTACAGCCCAATTTTGTAATGGCCAAACTCATTCCATACTCGTATGCACACACCGTACACATATGTATAGGACTGCATTCCCTGATTATCATACCATATATACACCGTAAATAGAAACGTGTGCATGGTTCTGGCCAACCCTACCCCTTTTTGTTTCCTCAGGGCTTCTTTTTTCTTCAATTCTTTTCAGGGCTCGTGTGCTGTGCCGTCTGGATGGCTGCTTCGGCTACCTCATTACCTGGAAAGGCCGTGGCATGCTGGCCCCCCCTCACAGCTTTTATCGCCATTGGCCTGGTAAGATTGCAAGGTCACATTACTTCGGATTATTTGAATCACACCTCGCGCGTGTGTGTGTCGTGTGTGTTGTGTGTGTGAGTGTGTGTATAAGAGTGTGTACTTGCCAATACAAAGCAGCATATAATGTTTGAAGTACCGTCAGAAATCAGAAATTTCGGCTTCCTACACAAACCCCTTTCAATCAGCACGTCTGGCTGGTTAAAGAAGGCCAAGGGCTAAAATAAAGCCATAAGTGTTCTCAAATCTCAAAACCTTGGCCAAATTGCTAAGAATATTAAGTGGATCTAAACCTTTTTTTATGAATAAAGGCTGTAAGTACGAAAGCAGCTGCTGTATTGATGCCCTGCTCCAGTCTGCTTGGTAGGCTCAGTAAAAGGTGTAATATAAAGGGCGGCCAAGGAACCTTGTGATGGAGGGGCTGCTCCATAATTCACTCGTATTCACTTCCTGAGGTCTGAACGGTCGCCTTTGTGTGCCTGCAGGAACACTCCATAGCCAACATGTTCTTAATCTCCCTGGGGATCAATATGGGCGCCAACGTGAGTATCATGCATCAGGCATACCCATGTTTAGACCTAAGTCCTCGCTGCCATGACGATCATAGCGCCACCCACCCTCATGAGCGCCACTCTATGAATCCTGATCATAACAGACTTATAGGGTTGGCCATAACCATATACATACGGTGATTATACGGTATATTTACAGAGGGGGTTATCTGAGGCCAAAAATGGTACGGTTTTTGCATGCTCCTAGGGTATGGCTCCCTTAATTGGCAGGTACAAGCTCAACTTTGATATGCAGATTCCAATGCAGCTGAGCTTGAAACCTGCCAATTAGGGGAGCCATACCTAATCGGCTGCGGCATGAACCCTACTTTTTGAGCAGCCATATGCTGTATCTGACCAGCCAGCTCACCAAACCCAATGATTTTTAGTGATTTGAAATTTTTATAATGAATTAAGATCATTGCAAAAGGAATGGGGCAAAAGGACTAAGTGGTTGGCGAGATATGCAAATTAATGTGCCATTTCCCTGGAAGACACCCATCTAGGGTACAGGTGCACGACGTGTGCTTTTAGTCCTTTCATTCTGTACGCGGGGGACTTGTCTAAATCTGAGCACATGCTCGGGTAGCTTATAAAGTCAGCATCAGTTTGAAGCTGGGTTGGATCCATTTTGATGAAGTGACGTGTGAGTAGCTGCACTTTTCATTCAAGAAAAATGTTGTTTTGGCTTTTGCCCAGATAACCCCCTCTGGTATTTTTGGCATGGGAATCACCAAAGATACGGTGTATATATACGGTTCTGGCCAACCCTACAGACTTGCTCTCTTGCAACTCCAATACATTGTCCTAGGAAGAGAAACAGCAGCTTGTTACAGCTTCTGTGCTGCTTTTGGGTGATTGGAAGCATGCAGAACCTGATTGGGTGAATCAATCAGTAGCTCGTTAAATCATCGCTAAAGAATCACCTGGTTAGTTATGAGTTACTTCTCATGATCAGCTGGGTAGTAACTAGAGTTAACAACAAGGTTTTCCCACTCTTGTTGCTTCAACAGGTCACGTGGGCTCAAATGTGGACAAGCAACTTGATACCAGTTACCCTGGGCAACACAGTTGCGGGTATGCTGTGTATGGCCCTCCCCTATGCCCTCCTGTTTGGCTCCTTGGGCAACAAGATCACAGCCTTGACACAGAAACGCACAGCATTAGCGTAAGAACGGCACGTCTAATTTGCAGTCCTAAATGAGAATTACCCACCTTCCGTCCTCATAGTATAGACCCAGCCAACATCTACCTTCAGTCTGCCTGAGCAGACCTGTAGGTCGAGCTTGTCTGAGATGCGCTTGTGTGGGGAGCGTTTTAACATATGTATGAGGTAGCGCTTCCCATTCCTTGGTAGAACGAGGATGCTTGCCTTGAGTACTGGATTCTTGCCTTGAGTACTGGATGCTTGCCTTGAGTACCGGATGCTTGCCTTTGAGCAAATAGCATTTTGTACTTGAGTTTAGAGTGTGCCTCTACTGCATCTCCTGTAGAGCGCATATTAAGTGTGTGTCAAACTGATGTGTGCATCGGTGTAGCAGAGCATGCACGTGGTCTTTGAGGGTTGTTTGTCACAGCGTCATGCTCTTTTGATCTGATATGTTCTCGATTAAGCTAGCTTAAGCATGCACCTTTGTACTTGTAGGTTCCTGTCGTTTCCAGTAATATATTAACTGCCTGGGATAAATATCCGTGACAGCATCATGGTCGTGACCTAGCCACCAAGACCATTTGATTTCAATAATGTTGAATATGAATGAAACTATGGCTGATGAATTGATAAATGAACACTTTTGCAGCCTCTGGTCATTCATAGCTCTGCACAGTGACTTTATATTTTGAAAGAACCTACTGTTTGGACTTTTTTTTGCCCTGCTATGAATTGTATATTGAAAGTGTCAAGGTGCTGAGTCGGATCTACATCGTGGTGAAGGTTTGGGTGCCGAGATTTGTATTGGATCGTGTTTGCAACTGTTGCAAACGTGACAGGTGCAATGGTTTAATCGGGGGTGCGCCAGCCAGGTCGAGCCCAGCGAATCTGAAGCCAGCTGATCTCTAAGCAAATAAATCCATAAGATTTACAAGGTTCGCAAGGAAAAGCCTTCAGCAAGAAGTACGAATACTTGCTTGTACATAAAGTACAATAAGCTTATGAAGGAAGATCCTGCCTGTGGAAATAAGAGCGGGTACAACCTGTTAAAAGGGGAATTCTATTCTAAAACAGAGACGGGAATTAATATATTTGAAGGTAGGCAGGAGTCCTTGGTTTTGCAGAAAGAAGCGCTTGAAAGAGGCTTGCACACTTCCTTTTCTTGATTTCCACCATCTGCGATTCTCTCATCACATAGATCCAAATTCTTTGCGATGCTATGATGCTGGTCACGAATTATGGGCTGACTTCCCCGGCCACACCTGGAAAACGTCACGGCAGGCCTCGTTGGTCAAGAGTGTCCCTCATTCAATTTCGTGGTAAAAATATTTAAGGCAAAATAAGGCAGAAACCAGAGAGGCAAAACAACTCTGGAAGTTGAATAATTTTATATCTTACACAGTATGCAGATAAGCAGCGTGTTGCAGCAGCGAGGCTTGGCTTCATGCTCCAGGTTGGACAACGGATTAGGTTTCGCCTTTGTCCCATTCTCCAGCAAGCCAGGTTTACGCGAAATATACACGTTTCACTCTCACTCGCGCAGGCGAACACAAACCCCCGCTGTGGCTCCCTCTCCTCTGGCAGCCACTCCCTGTAGGCCGAGTAGCAGCAGCACCCACCGAAAGCACGATGTACAGGTGAGTGGGGAGCATCCCGATCGGCATCGGTATGCAGGCAACTGCGTGACAACCTCAAAGTCAGGATAGTCGGCCATTTCTGTGGCCCTCGTGCAGCATCCCCCCTGAACACCTGCCAGTTGTAGTCTACTTCATAGGTAAAAAATCTGGCCTTTAGTTGTCTCCTGTTGATGAGGTGGTGTGCGCAAGTAAGTGTGCAAGCGAAGTGTTCACCCGTACTGTCACACTTGCACACACAGGTTTCCGCAAAGAGAGGAGGGGGTGGGGGATCTAGGCCCTCAGGGCCCGGGCAGCAGATGCAGATGGTGAGGGGCCTGCTCCATCAGCATTCACACACACACACACACACACACACACACACACACACACACACACACACACACACAAACACAGACACAAACACACAAACACACACACAGACACACACACACACACACAAAAAAACAAACACAAAAACACACACAAACTCCCTCATGAACACACACACACACACACACACACACACACATAGAACACACACGCAACACACGCGCACACACATACACACACATATATACACACAGACACTCACACAGACACACACAAGCACCCTCACACATACACAGACGCACACAGACACACACTCAAACGCACACACACATTGAACACACACACACATACACACATACACATACACACACAACACGCGCACACACAGTGACACACACACAAATACACAGCACAGACACACATACATGCACTCGCACGCGCGCACAGACACGCACACACACACATACACGCAAAGGTAGACACACACAGCTCCCTGACAATTACACACACGCTCACACTCACAGACAAACACATAGCGAACATGCACACATACACATGTACAGACACAAACACTCACAAACATACATGCAAACATACACACACACGCACACGCACGCGCACACACGCACGCTCACACACATATACAACATACACAAACATACTCTGACACACACACACACACACACACACACACACACACACACACACACACACACACACACACGCGCGCGCGGCACAGGCCCAGCCCGCCACGCCCGAGGTGGACCCAGAAAACGCTGAGTTCGTCATTTTCATTCGTGGCCGTAACGTGAGTTCAAAAAGCTTAAGGCATACATGCTGAGCAACCACCCAATCCAACCAACGTGCTCATCCCCATTGTCACGTTATCACAAGCGTTGCACAGCATTAAACATTTGTCACGTGCTGTTGGGCATGTGTGTGTGTGTGTGTGTGTACTCGTGGGCCTGCATATACAGCTGCCACCTCAACTGCTGCCTGCATCGATTGTCAGCATCCCGTACGCATGTACATATTGCATGGCAAACTTGATCCTGCTCCCTCGTTTCGGGGTCACTTATGTTGGTAGTCAGTCATGAATGTGTATGCATGCAAAAGAATACTTGTCGGGGCAGCTCAGGCTGTTGCATCTTTTACAGATGCATGCTAACTGTCAGATTCATAAAATCTGATGCAGAATGCCTTGACTAAGAGACGCACACATGTACACACACACACACGCACACACACATTCACACACACATACACACACATACCAAACATACACACATACATACACACACACCAGTACATGGAGGGCAGACTGGAGGTCAAGGAGGGCAAATGGCTACCTTTAAGTATCGTGAAGGGTGGCCCTGCAGCCAACTACCTGCTCAAATCAATGGAGAGCGAATGGGGGAGGAAGCTGTTCAGCAAGACTCTGCTGCGCCAAATCGGGCTTGCTATCTACAGGGTACGTGTACGTATGCGTGCATGCGTGAGTGTGTGTGTGTGTGTGCTTGTGTGTTTAGGTGTGTGGGTGTATGTGTGCGTGCGTGAGTGTGTATTTGTGTGTGCATGCATGGTGCATGCATGTGTATTGGGGAGGGGGGTGCGCTCATGCGTGCACGTGCACACAATTACACGCGCACAGGCACGCGCACACACACACACTGCCACACACACTGCCACACACAATGCCACACACAATGCCACACACAATGTAACTCAAAACATACATCCACAGGACCGCCAGAAGATTGAGCAAAATGTGAGGGAAGGCTACCCTCCCTTTGCCAAGCTCAAGTCCAAGAACTTCCAGTATGCATTCAAGATCAGGGTGAGGCATGTGCTGTCAGCAACTTTTGTCATTAATATAAGTATTCATTGTCGTAAATGTGAGTATAAAGTAGGGGGACCAGCTACCCTGCTTGGGATCGCTCTCCCTTCAGCAACTCTTGTCATCAATATTAGTATAAACAGAGCATTCATTGTCGTAAATGTGAGTATAAAGTAGGGGGACCAGCTACCCTGCTTGGGAATGCTCTCCCTCTGTGTACATCAATTACGTCACAGCTGTTGGCTTGCCAACCTTTTATAGGCACTGGTCACCTCAAAGTGCTGTGATGGAAGGTGCTGTTATGGATGGCCAAAAGGAGTTTGCTCAGAGATGTGCGATGAGATGGATCACTGGATAACTGGATAACTGGATCATGCACGATATACATAAAGTTGCAATGCACGATGCACATAAAAGTTGCAATGCACGAGATACACATAAAAAATTGCAATGCACGAGATACACATAAAAGTTGCAATGCATGAGATGCACATAAAGTTGCAGTGCAAGATATACATAAAGTTGCAATGCACGAGATACACATAAAGTTGCAATGCACGAGATACACATAAAGTTGCAATGCACGAGATACACATAAAGTTGCAATGCACGAGATACACATAAAGTTGCAATGCACGAGATACACATAAAGTTGCAATGCACGAGATGCACATAAAGTTGCAATGCAAGATATACATAAAGTTGCAATGCACGAGATACACATAAAGTTGCGATGCACGAGATACACATAAAGTTGCAATGCACGAAATACACATAAAAGTTGCAATGCACTGTCCAGGGTGTTCAGGCACGGTGGAATGCACTGTACAGGGTGTTCAGGTAATGTACTGTACAGGGTGTTCAGGTACGGTGGCATGCGTGCAAAGGGCTGAAGGCTCGGCGTTGCACAATTACACACGCACACGCGCACGCGCACGCTCACGCGCATAAGTACAAACGAAAACACCCTGTACACACAGGATAAATCCAACCCCAAGGCATGGACCAAGACCGAGGGCATCACCATGTTCCCCTCTGAAGAGGTCATGGGCAACGGCACCGCCCAGGAGCAGTTGGGCAAGCTTTTTAACGCGGATACCATCAGCCAAATGTTTGCAGGCACGCCCTCCCCCTCCTCATAGACTGCCAACGGGGAGTGCAGCTGATTATAGGTTGCACTGACTGGCATTTTTTTGCCAGGAATATCTAAGCTCCCCTGCATACATAATGCTATAGATGTTTCTGCGGAGTCGGCTTCTTGCACTGCAGTATTCCTTTCCCTGACTGAGTTCCAAATCATCACCTCCATCCATGACACTGTGTACGTGTTTGTCTGAGTTTGTGCCTGTGTGCCGCAAGTGCAGGTGCCTAGTTGAGTAATTATACCAAGGATTGCTGTGCACACATACTGGTCGGTGTGTTCAAGCAATTTTGTTTCGGACATTCTTGGTTTCTTTCCATAGATCTACATCATGGCAGATCTTTTTCCTCATTAGAGAGTTTTCTAGCTACCTGATACCTGTCTTAATTTATGGCCACTGTACTTCACGAGCTCTGTACTACCCATGGTGCGTGATTATTGTGGAAATCTTTCACAAGCTGTAAAGAGACAAAGAGAAATTATGCAGGCGGTTAAAAGCCATTACCTGCAATAAATAAGGAAAAGGGGCTAGAGACTTCTTCATTTTTAAAAGAGGTAACCCCCCAATGTACAAATTCCAATGCTCGACCCAAGAAACGCACAGCACATGGCAACATATTTCGCACTGAGCTTCACCAAACACAACACTTTCTCGCCACAACGGTGGAAGGGCCTCCACCTTCACCACGAACGGAAACCCCGCGCTCACAACGCTACTCACAAAGGGTATCCAAACAAAAAGGAACCACAACTCCATAAGCGCATCGCCAATACCACTGCCACAAACTACAGCTATTATTACTTGCCTCTCTGACCCTGCACCCACTAACCAACTGGCCACTCTCTCCCAAGACCAACAAGCAAAGCGTGTACAGCATACACAAGATACCCTCCCCAGTACCAGAAAGAGAACACGCAGCCAAACAGAAAGTCAGCATACCCCCCTGACTCAAATCATAGACACTGTTGCATTGAGCTCACAAAAAGCAATTCAGCCTACTAAACAACCTACAAGCAGTCAGCCAAACAAACGCACCACACGCTCACAAATCACTAGCCACAACCACCATGCAACACAAGCGTTCACACAAATAATCACTCCTCCCACCCAGCATATCAATATCATATGCATCAACCTGGTAACTTACCGATACACAACAACCCAACCTTTGAGATTTCAGACCACCCAGCATCATCACAGCGCAGATCCCAAAGGAAAAGAAGATGTGATGTCCTCGATATACCCCATAACCTTCCTAGCCTAAACCTGACCCCCTTGCGCACCACGCCTATTCAACAAGAACTCTGGACTTACAAGAAGGATAAGGCTTTTTCAATGACACCCACAGAGGCCATCAACACACTCTAGCTACTATGATGACATCCTGCTCATAGATAATTGGAGGTTCTTCACCCCCAAGAAAAGAGACAGAGATGTCACGCCCAATTGTTGGCAGTGACGATTCGTGTGATTTGGTCAGTTGGTTTTTCAGTTGAGGTTGTTTTGCCTTGTCTCGTGCAATAAGCTGGCGGAAGCCAGTTTATTGAAGATAGCATTTTCTGGTTTTGATATTGCGGTATTCAATTAGCTCAGTAAACTACACAATGCTCAGCCAGATGGTTGAGTAAACTTCCCAGCCCTGGGGAGGAGAGGCG
>Ga0307963_1001048_pt1:12500-20414 | contig 20414 bp, 20 predicted proteins | sample OrgLakmetagen594_FD_201829 | JGI IMG/M metagenome (GOLD analysis project Ga0307963, IMG submission 201829) | Saline water microbial communities from Organic Lake, Antarctica - #594 | ecosystem: Environmental > Aquatic > Non-marine Saline and Alkaline > Saline | place: Antarctica... | reverse complement strand
ACACCCACACCCACACCCACACCCACACCCACACCCACACCCACACCCACACCCACACCCACACCCACACCCACACCCACACCCACACCCACACCCACACCCAACACACATACACATACCTGTGGGCGAAAGTACTCGTCATAGCTGCGTTCCAGTTCACTGCAGCTCGCCATGTCTGTGCCGTCCATGCCTTGTCTACTACCGCTGCTGCTGCTGCTGCTGCTGCTGCCCTCCCCCTCGTGCCAGGCCTACACACAGCAAAACACACGGCACCACGCTTTTAAACACACATGGGGCTTTCATGTTAAAACGTACACCACATATGACCATAAACTTTTACATTTTTTGCGAGCCGTACCACATATGAACACGATGCTGTTGATCACGCATTTACATGCAATGCAAAGCAAAGCAGCAGCAGACACACAGTATTGTTTTTACAAGATGGCACGCAAGGCAGCAGCCACGTTTTGCCTTAAACTTTGAGCGCGCAAACAATGAGCACGGCATCAAAATCTGGCTTGCCATGTCATCAGCGGTTTTGTAGTCCCTCCAAGCGTCGGGGGGGGGAGAGGAGGCGGCTGCAAGGTACCTGGGTGGGACACGAAATTGTTTGAGATGGTGTGTACACGTGTGTGTTTGTGTAAGTGTGTATGTGTGTATGTGTGTATGTGTGTATGCGCGCATGCACTTGTTTGTGTATTCGTGCGCATGTGTGTGTGTTTGCGTTTGTGTGGATGTGCATGCGTGCCTGTATGTGTGTATGCATGAGTGCGCGCACATGTATGTGTGTACATGTGCGTATATGTGTGATTCAACTGGACAACGTGGTGTGCGTATCTGTGCGCACACAAATTCTTGTACACTGACCTGGTTGCACGTGGACCTTTTCGCTGTGCAGCTGAGTAGGAGATGGCTGTCAGGTAGGCCTCGCACAGCAGCTGTGCAGGGAAGCGACACCAAACGGCATCATTAGGAATTAGAAACCAAGTATGAACACAGTGCCTGAGTAGGAGATGGCTGCCAGGCAGGCTTTGCAGAGCAGCTTTGCAGAGGAAAGTAACACAGAACGGCATTTGAGTTGAAACAACAGCAGCTGTGCAGGGAAGCACCACAAACCGGCATTGATTTAGAAAAGCACAGAAAGCGGTAGAATATGATTGAATAGCACAGGAATTGGCACAGTGCAAAGAAGATAGCTGGTGCGGCTGGCAGGGGAGATGGTCATGGAATCCTACTACACAGTAGTTTTAGTTGAGAGCGTACAAGCACGCAGACACGCACACACACACATGCACACACACACATACACACACATGCACACACACATACACACACGCATTCACACACATACACACATGCACACACACATACAAGATATAAGCACAAGCACACAGACATTGAGTACAGCAGCACGCTTCCTTGCTACTTTCCGTCACCGCACACGACCTAATCAGCCTGCTAGGGCACGCATACACACCTGCAAGCGTGTGTTGTTGAGCGTCGAAAGTGGTATGGTCTTCACGGTGGCAAAAGCGCTTCCCATTGTCAACAACGCCAACACGCTGCGGGCAGGTGTGGGTGTGTGTTGATGAGGTGTGTGTGTGTTGACGAGGTGTGTGTGTGGGGGGATGAAGTTGGAAAGAAGGGCAATGAGTGCTAATTAGCCGCCGCCTAGCGCTTATGATGACGCTATGAATCGCAGTTCGAATAGGGTATTGGGTTGGATCGGGTGTCAGGAAGTGAATACAGGACCTGTTAAAGAAGTTTTTGTTTTCAAAGAGGGCTTAAAAAGGGCTTGAATAGGGTATTTTAGGTTGGAGCGGGTGTCAGGAAGTGAGTACAGAACCTGTTAAAATATATACCTGCTTTGACCTTGTGGCGCTTTTACCTTCCAGCGCAAGCTCCTGTTTGTAACTTTCTAGTTTCCCGAAAACTTGCTGCAGCAAACACCTGTCAGTTCAGTGCCAAGCTCGAGCCTCGCTTTACTACCCCAAACAGTGGAGCTCTTATTAGGGTTTGCCCAATCTTACACACGCTGATTAAATAACCTGTAGCAGCCCAGCGCCAGGTTTGTGCCTCGCCCCATTACACCAAGCAGTGGAGCTTTTATCGGGGTCCACCCAACCCACAACCAATACACGATTGCCTGTAGCAGCCCAGTGTCAGGCTCGTGCCTTGGCCCACCACTCTGCACAGTAAAGCTCTTGTACTAATCCGACTGACCTATGGCCAGAACGATTGATAAAATGTATAATGCATACTTTTTCCCTTTTTTACAATACCTGTAGCAGCCCACGAGTGGTAAGATTTTTAATGCATGGTTTTTTTTTCCTTTTCTACAATACCCATAGCAGCCCACAAGTGGTAAGATTGTTTATGCATAGTTTTTGTTAAAAAACCTGTAGCAGCCCAGCGCCAGGCTCGTGTCTTGCCCCACGACACCACAAAGGGAGGCCCCAGCCACCGTGCCAAACATGGAGGCACATATGAACTGGCTGGTCCCCTTGGCAGTGATGTCTGCGATGTTGTTGTCTCGGGCAAAGGAGAGGTTGAAGACAGAGCGCGTGCTGCCGTTTGCCTGTGTGAGTGTGTGTAGCGTGTGTTTGTGTGTGTGTGTGTGTGTGTGTGTTTGTGTGTGTGATAGAGAGAGAGAGAGAGAGAGAGAGAGAGAGAGAGAGAGAGAGAGAGAGGGAGAGAGAGAGAGAGTATTTGTGTGCATGTGTGTGTGTGCCCTTAATGAAAGAGGAGAGACTGAAGAATAATCAATGGTACGTTACAAGCTAGAAGAGGCCAGCTACTGAGTGATGACTGCTGTTTGCCTGTGTGTGAAATTGTGGGAGAGCAAAGACTGAGCACAGCGCACGTAGGGCTAAATGTTCTAGTAAGTATGAATGGAATTACAGCAGCGTGCGTGCTGCAGCCTGCACGTTATGCATGATAAAAAGGATAGACTGGTCACAAGGGGAGCAGTGCCACGTTCTTGTGTACGCTGTGCTGAGGATACAGAGGGCAACAGTACGCTCTGATTTGCGCCATGTTTTTGAATTTAAAATACTTGTCAGTAAAAGATTGCCATGCCGTGGGTGATGGGACGGATACCTCTCAAATCAAATCCGTCTGTTAAGTTATGCTTACAAACAAATAGGCTGTTGAAACTGTGGGTATGCGGTGTATAAGTTAAGCAGGAATAAGAAGGATTTACTTTGATCCGTGCGTATGCTGTGTGAGTTAAGGAGGAATAAGAAATATCCATTTTTAGGATCCGTGTGTATGCTGTGTGAGCCAGGGAGGAATAAGAAGGGTTCGTTTTGAGGATAGACGGAGAGCAGTAGGGTGCTGCCTGAGGGGTGAAAGTGAAGAGGCTGCACACATGGTGTGTGGTTTGTGTGTACCGGTGTGTAAAAAAGGGCTGACGGAAGCGTATTTTCTGCTGTTTGCCTTACAGGTGAAACAAAACAGAGCACGCGACCTGAGTGGTGCAAGTGGGTATCTGTGCAAGACACAATTGAACTACAGACAACATAACACATGAGAAGAGGATTAGGCAGTTGCTGAGGTGAGGAGAGATTAGCATACGGCAACAGCAGGAAGTAGGCTAGCGGCGCAGCAAATGTGTGTGTGTGTGTGCGTGTGTGTGTGTGTGTGTGAGTGTGTGTGTGTGAATAAGCGTCTCAACCTTGAGAAAAGGGAGCTACCAGGACCCTTAACCTATTGAGTTATAAGCTTTACAATAACCTGCCCACATGGACAAGGTAATGTACTTTATGGGTGGAGTACACGATACAAACGGTGCCCCAAAAGAAGCAATACTGCCATAAAACTGCCACCCAAAAACAAAACTAGAATACACTTTTCCAGCCATTTTTAGGGGGCCTAATATGCCAATCCTTCTGAGCCCAAGACATTGAGAATGAGTACCATTGCCTGCGACGCTTTTCTTTCCTGCTACATCATCACGGCACTCCTCTTACCATAAAGGCTAAGCCCTTGATGCTGTTGGCAAGGGATCCGATGATTAGGAAGTACTGCAAGCAAAACGACATAGGAAGTACTGAAAGCAAAACGATGCATAGGAAGTACTGAAAGCAGAACGATGCATAGTGTACGGCAAGCAAAACGATGCACAGGAAGTACTGCAAGCAAAACGCACAGGGACGCAGGGTAATAAGTAATAAGCAAAGGTACAGCTTCAGGGGAGACAGGAGTGAGGATGCTTTGTCACTTCCTGCGTCATGCTCTTTGTTGGGCTTTACTGCCGGACAAACACGACAAAGACTTGAACAGGTTTGACAGCACCAGGTCAAGCAGAGCACCCTGGAGCCCCTTCCCCCTGCCTTGGCAGACTACGGCACCAAAACAAATGAAGGCACAACATGCGGTTTTGAAGTGTGAAAAGAGTGGCCCCCCTCCCTTGCCTAGCAGCTGTGAATCCATGGTTTGAGGAGACCTACCTGGGGCATCATGATCGTCATGATTTCCAGACCAGTAGCAAGGTTGAGTTTCATCATGGACAGGAAGAACCTGCGCAGTGAAGAAACGCAATCGCTGAGCAGCCAAGGACTTCATTAATACAACTAGAAAGCGCTCGGCATGTGGGGTGCAGCTTACTTCTAACCATGGCAAGAGTCACACACATCCTGGATTTCTTTAAAAGGGTGACGGCATGTACTAAAGTAATAACGAATCACTCTGCGCTGCAGAAAGTTCACCATTAAAACGTTATTACTTATCATGTTATCATGTTATATTGCTACAGAGAGTTCACCATTAAAACGCTATTACTTATCATGTTATCATGTCATATTGCTACAGAGAGTTCCACCGTTAACACGTTATTACTTATCATGTTATCATGTTATATTGCTACAGAGAGTTCCACCGTTAACACGTTATTACTTATCATGTTATCATGTTATATTGCTACAGAGAGTTCACCATTAAAACATTATTATCATGTTATCATGTTATATTGCTACAGAGACATCACCACCAAAACGTCATTAGTTATTTCGTTACACTGTTATGTTGCATTCTGGCACCATGATACCATTGAGAATCACAAATGCTCAAAGCACGGCACACTAAAACAGCACAACCTAGCCCACTGAGAATCACAAATGCATAGGGTTGGCCAGAACTCTATGTACACGGTGTACATACGGTATTCTTGGCAGGAAACCAATAAGTGTACGGTCGCATACAGTGTACAAATACAGCTCTGGCCAAGCCAAAAAATGCACAAAGTATTAGGTATGCCGCACACAGCAGGGTTTAGAATGCTGAGCAGTGACAGCCTTGGCCCACTCAAATTGAGCGGAGGTCCACACAAATCGACGCATAGGCCTACACATACTAAATGGCAAGCCCCACAGTTTGACGTACCACGACTTGGAGTGGATGTCAAAGTTGTGTGCGATGGCTTTGCCAAATAGCAGCGTCCCCATTTGGCCCAATCCATCTGGAATTGTGCGACATACAGTACAGACATGACCACACAGTACAGGCATGGCCACAGTCGTGGAGCAATGGTTTTAAAGGCGTTGTGTTACTTTCTCCCCCCGTAGTGATATGGTTCGGAATGTTACAGACATGATCATGACTGTAAAAGAATGACATTAATTGCATTGTAGGACTTGCGGCAATCCGTATCCCCCTCCGCATTTCTACACCTTGTTCGAGCATCTACAATAAATGGCCTGAGCTCTAAAGCCAGACCATGATCTTAAATTTACGTTGACATCCTGCTGCAACTCTCACTCATGACAAATCAGTCACAATTCCATGTCACAGTGCACCAAATTTGTTGCAAATCATTCCCCACATTAAATTTGAATGTAGATGCAACCTCACACCTTCCACCATCCAGGACACAGATCCCACAGGACATTACAGGGCCATGCTGTAAGCAAGAACTCCATTTCTTCCCTGTATCCAGCCTAATACCTTCTAGCACCCTCCAGGACACAGATCACACAGAGCATTACAGACTACAGAGCACTGTACGCGTGAGAAATGTGTACTTTCCACCACCAGCAGCAACGTGAACCTTACAGCACCCTGGTCACAGACCTCACATAACAGTACCAAACAGAGCCCTGCTGTACGTACATAATCTATTATTGATTCCTCAAAACCTCACTCACACGCGCACACACACTCACACTCACACACACAAACACACACACGCACACTCACACTCACACACACAAACACACACACACAGACACACACACACAAGACACACGCACAAGACACACCCACCTTTTAGCACCCAGTTCATGGCCCCCGCGGTGGGGATAGCCCCTGCTCCAAGCCCCACACTGTACAGCAAGAACCTGCAGCGGCGATACACAAGGTAGACGAGGGACTAAGTAGATGGGCAAGGTAGAAAAGACGGATAAGGAATCGATGGTATGATTGCTGAATATGAAAGGTAGCTTCAAGCCGCAAGTTCGAACATGTGTGCTTGCCTCTATTGCTTCATCCCAGCTCCTCCCTTGTTGCATACTGCTGCCGCAAACACACCACCCTTGTGTGTGGAGGCCATTTCCGAATCTAAAAAGTGATTCCATTCTCTTTTAATTGATGCAGCGAGTGGTCTCAATTCCTGTGGCTTTTTTTCCGGGAATCACATTGGCTCAGATGTACATGTCCTGCAGATGTTCATGTCTAGCAGACATATGTAGGGTTGGCCAGAACCATATATATACGGTGTACATACGGCAATTCTTGCAGGGATTTCATCGAATATACGGCCACATATGGCGTATATATATGGTTCTGGCCAACCCTAGACATATGTCTCGCAGATGTTCATGTCTAGCAGACATGTGTCTCGCAGAAGCACATGTCTAGAAGACATATGTCTCGCAGAAGCACATGTCTAGCAGACATGTGTCTCGCAGAAGCACATGTCTAGAAGACATATGTCTCGCAGAAGCACATGTCTAGCAGACATGTGTCTTGCAGATGTACATGTCTAGCAGACATATGTCTTGCAGATGATGCACATGCCTAGCAGACATGTGTCTTGCAGATGCACATGTGTAGCAGACATACATGTCTAGCAGACATATGTCCAGCAGACATACATGTCTAGCAGACGTAGACGGCCAGCAGTATCATACCATCACGAGACATCTGTTCGGCCCACCCACTCACTACTACTGCTCTCCTTGCAAGGAAGAGAGGGCCATGCTGATGGAGTGCACATTTGGAAGAAGCTAACATGAGACACATATAGGATTCCCCGCAAGCCAAGCAAAATGCCAAATTTAAACAGATGCTCGACCCAACCACACAATGATGCTGCCCTCCTGCCCTTGCAGTGTGGAGGAGAGGACTGCAACTGATGAAATGCATATGCTGAAAACATCCACAAGATCGACACTCCTATAATTTCCATTCATTACTCTGCTGCAAACACTGCGGTCCCCCACCAATAAGAATATTAACCTTTCAGTTTGCCCACGCCCTTGCATTGAGGACAGACCACTCAAGTCCTGAGACGCACGCACAGGGTTCACAGCACTTGCACTTATCATTGACAGCTACTGCTCTTCCAATACACCAGCATCGCAAGTTTGCCCGCCACCCTTACGTGGATGAGATGACCGCGTTGGCGGAAATGCACGTATTTGCCACACTTTGCCATAGCACAAACGGCAGGTACCCATGACCTGTGTGTGTGTGTGTGTGCATATGCATATGCATATGCATGTGTGAATTTGTGTTTGTGTGTGCACGCCCATGTGCGCGCGTGTGTGTGCGTGTGTGTATGTGTGTGTGTGTGTGTGTGTGTGTGTGTGCGCGCGCGTGTGTGTACGCTTGTATGTATGTCCAATGTGCAGTGTCACTCCTTTAGGTTCTTGTCAGTTCAGCAAACAGGACGAAACTCTGGTCTACAGAAAC
>Ga0307963_1001048_pt1:0-7500 | contig 20414 bp, 20 predicted proteins | sample OrgLakmetagen594_FD_201829 | JGI IMG/M metagenome (GOLD analysis project Ga0307963, IMG submission 201829) | Saline water microbial communities from Organic Lake, Antarctica - #594 | ecosystem: Environmental > Aquatic > Non-marine Saline and Alkaline > Saline | place: Antarctica: Organic... | reverse complement strand
GGTAGATTCATGCATAAGTGCAGCTTCTCCGTCTCATATGATCTCAAAAACATACAGGCTCTTGCTTTCGGACACGACCTCCTTTCCTACACAAAAATGCCTGCTTGAAGAGAGCATCACTATTTCCGCCTGTGCAGGCCTCTTTCCTTCGTGGCTTAAGCAGCTTGCAGCCTCTGAGCGCACTCATTATTCACCTCTTGGATCTGCCATCGTTTCCCCTGCATAGACCCCACCCTCCTGCCCACCAACACACGCATAATACGTGTTCCATTACTGATAGAGAAAGCAGCAGAGGCAGCGAGAACTCTAGCTTGCTCAGTGGGAGTATCGAGTTCAGTCAGAGTATGAATGGTGGCAGCAGCAGCAGCAGCAGCAGCAGCAGTACTACTAGTAGTGGTGCATTGAATCAAGAGGAAGAGGAGCAATCTCAACATATAGACCATGAGGCCCCCGATGTGAGTGCGTGCCTGCTGCCTTGGTCAGAAGGCCTGTGCGAGCTGCACCTTGAGAACTGTGTACTCAGGCATCGCTCCTTGGAGAAGCTGTGCAGGTGAGATGTATGCAGCTGGTTTTGCGATCATGTTCTAGCGGGAGCAGTTCTCCTGTGGCCTTTGACCTTGCGCTAGGCCCAGGGATATCCTTGGGAGGGTACACAGGCGTTTTAGCAGGCGCTTAAATTGTCAAGCCAAAACGGGATGCTGCTGCGCGGAACAGCTTGCAGCGTTATGTCTAGGGTTGGCCCAAAGCATATAGGATATAGGTACACAGAATACGGCGTATATTGATACGCCGTGTACCGTAAACAGTACCGTATTTGGAAATTCTTGACCGTATCGATATCCGTATGACCGCATGCGGCTTTTGGCCGACTGGATATGGACCGTATTTCACCGTATATGGATTGTATTTTTCAGGTGGCAAGCCCTAGAAACTCTAGACTCGGGTTCAATTTCCAGCAGAAGCAGTACCTTCTGCTCATTTTGGTCAAGTGTTTTCCCGCGCCTTCTTACTGACCTTTTCCTTTGCTTCCCCTCTTTATGTATTCGCATCACGAACAGTTTCACTGGTGGTTATGGTAGCCGAACCTCTTTTTGCACTGAAAAAAGCCCATTTGGGTCTTTTTGGTTTGAAGCAGGCCTAGCTCCCCAACCATTCATTTTTTGACTTAAAGATCGGGTCAAGGGTCCTCAGCTCTTCAAGAGCTGCAGAATGGTTCCTTTTAATTTTATTTTGGGTGACTCCCTATATACGGTGTATACAAAAATATGGCGTACATACAGCAGGTATATATGGAATTTCATGTACGGTTTGGACCAACTCTACTTATGTCGGATCGCGGCACACAACAGACAACAGTGCTAAGCGCCATTGCCTGCCTTGTGGTTGTCCTCCGATCCTTTGTTCATTTCTCGCAGTACCAGCGTCTCTGCCATTTGGTCGCCGTTTATTCCCTTGTTTGTTCCTCGCAGACTCCACACCAAGCTCAAGACGCTCACCCTGTCAGGAGATGTGGGGCTCAGCTGCTCTGCAATTCACGCGCTGTCTCTAATATCAGACTTGAGATCCCTCGACGTTGGTCAAGTTCAGCTAGTGTTTGAGGTAAGGCACAGAGCGTCCTCTGTGTCCTTCCTGCTCTTAGATAGTGTATTCACACACACACGTACACATACACACGCACACACACACACAAACACACACCAGTAGACAGTGCTTGCACACGTAGGATCTAAAAGGAGCATTCCATACCCAAAGTGGTGCTGTTAGGAGGAGGGGTCATTCACACTCCGAATTCACACCTGTATAAATCGCTACATCCCCTGGAATACTGTACATAAACTGTGTGATAAGGGGCAGCTGTACAAAGGCGTACAATTACCCTAATTTTGTACTACTTGAGCCCATGGTGGCACGTGCTTACACTGATAAGAAGCTCCAGTAAGTTCCAGAACCCCTGCTGCTACTCATCAAACCGCATCACTGGATGTGGATGCTTCTGGCTTCCAAACGAACTCTGTGCAAGTGGTCATTCCTTCACGCAGGACGATGAGGATTGCCCTGAGAGAATAATGTCAGCTCTGTACGGCTGTGTTGCTGAGCTCCCCTCCTTCGACTCTCTCAGGTATAAACGGTAAAAGAGGAAATTGGCTGAGAGAAAGGTGGCACGCACAGCAGCTGGTCCAAACTAGGAAAAGCACAGAATAAATGAGTTGAGAGGGGAATAGAGGCAGCAAAACCCTCCTTACGTTGGAAAGAGGCTTAATCACAGCAAGGCTCCTGCGCGCTGTTTCCACTGCAGAAGCAGCACACAGGAACCTTTGCTCTAGCCTTTAGACACCTAGAAAAAGGTTACTCCTTAAACACTTGAATGCACATTCTGACTACATTCTCGCTCCCTCCCCAGCTTTTCCCTGGCGCCTGTGCACAACACACGCTGGCTCCACATGGCGTACACGATGGGCTTGTATGAGCATAAGGGCTTGGCGTTCTCGCTACGGTGAGGCATGGGTAGATTTAGAAGAGGAAGAGTCACAATTCAATGGAACTTGCATGGTGCATGGTTATGGCGTGCCGGCTGCAGTGAAATCCTGTTTTTAAAAAAGAGGGGAACAGTTATAACCACAGACAGTAGTTATATCATTTTGATTTGAAAAGGAGTAGGTGGACTCGGCGTGCTGGCGTGCAAGACAGTGAGGTCATGACCTTGCTTAGTCAAGCTCAAGATTTGTTATTGCGAGCAGTGAAAAGCATTCCCCACGTTTATGAATTCATCGAACGAGAGTTTGAGGGCTTGGCATGCTCATCACAGTGAGGCCCTGACCTTTTTAAACAGGAAGAAGCAACAGCTCAGGCAGCAAAAGCCACTCCTCACAGTATCCCACTCTTTGAGGATAAATACGTACAGAGCTCACTTGTAAAATGAGTAAATAGCTCGCTCGATTATGACTGCGTATGTTCGGCAGGACGCCGGCCAGCATTTTGGGAAGGGGGGGTAGCATCGGGCAAAGGTCGGCGACAGATCACTAATTTTATTTCTATTCTGTAGAAATTGCCTGCTTTGACCACAATTCTGTCTCCGAACCTGAGTCCAGACTGATCAGTCATCAGTGCATTCCCTGCACTACCTTTCATTGGCCAGCAGAAACACGCCTGCTCTTGTCTATCCTTCCTGCCTGTGCTGGCTGTGTTGGCTTGACTTTATTCCAGGTCCCTCAAGCTTGATACAGTCCTGTCTGTGCTGGCTTGACTCCCTTGTCCCTCGAACTTACAGACCTCCCTTCCTGTTACAGTCACGCCCCTCGAGCTTTATACAGTTCTGCCTGTGCTGGCTTGGCTCTCTTTCAGGTCCCTCGAGCTTGATACAGTCATTTTTGACTGCGACTACTCGCTGCTGATCTTTGCGGAGCTCACGAGCTTGGCTAGCCTGAAGGTGATACCTCATCAAATCCTAGGGTGTTGTTACTTATGACTTAATTACTCGCTGCTGATTTTTGCAGTGCTCGCAAGCCTGATTGCCTGTAAGTGATACCGCCTCACGTTCTAAGCTGTGATTCTACTCAAATAATAAATGTGCTCTGCGTTTTGCTATAGTGGGACTACCACGTCTTTTTGCGCTTGCGCCCATGTGTATTTACTTTTCCGCAAGAACTCTGGACAAACCTGTTATCATGCCATGCATTGAGCTGCTGCTGTTAGTATGTAACCTACCCATAGCTGTGTAGCAAGAGCAATTGTAAGTAGCAATTGTAAGGTCCAAGCCTACAAGCCAACAAGCTCTTTGTAGTTGTAAAACCTGTCCCAACAAAGAAGAGCTTTAGATGGCAAGATTGGCCTGTCAAACTTACAATATTGTCTAGAGTAATTATAATATCATTAAAGCCTTTTCAAGTTTGGGTTTTTGTTTTATCATAAGTTGAGTTAGACAAACCGATGCCTCTATGCTTCAAACCCTGATTGTAAATGCGCCAATATCCATATACGCGCATTCACACACATGCACACATGTAAGCATTCACACACACACACATACACACACACACACGCACGCACGCACACACACACACAAGTGCACACATACACCCAAAACGCACAAATCACCCACACAGACACGCAAAAAACAATTCTGCACTTGCAGTTGACATACATGACCTGGCCTCTATCACTTAGCCCAGAAGACCTCAAACTGCTTGCCCCCCTTTCATGCTTAAGAAATCTGCAGCTTATATCGCATAAAGACGAAGAACATCAGCTTCTGGCTCTCACCAGGTAGGGTATGAAACGGTCATGCGTGTGATGTATCATCATGCGGCACTTGTTTAGCTAGTATCACAGAGCACCAAGTAGGTATGAAGGAGCTCCTCATACTTGTCGTGTGTGCGATGTGTTGTCACACGTCACTAGTTTTGTAATGATTGCATACAACCCGGGATGGCTCCTCAACTCATGAGAACGAGGTAAACCTATATAAGCAAGTGCAAAAGGGATTGAGTGCCGTAATAGCCTGCATCGCTAGGTGTGAGGTTTAAGAGCGCAAGCTACTTGTTGGTGACGAGAGGCTGTTAAAATACCCTTGTTTTTTTCAAGGGTGGTACTCTTATATCAGTTCTGGAAATGCTGCGCGTGCTACAGGTCTGGCCCCACCTTTTGAATGTCTTTTATTTGCAATAATGAGCACCTAGCAAACTCACGCCTCACAGCGCACACAGTACCCACTAAGAGGAAGCACTGCAGCTAGATATTTAAAAACAGATGCACAGAGCCAAGAAAGCGCTTGATTTTGGTGGCTAGACCAGTTTGTCACCTACAGCCTGTTAGGCATCGTGAATGTGTTGTCACGTCTATTGCCACGTTCTTTTGAACGCGCACCTGTTTCTCACATACCAAGAAAGAGCGTATTCAGCTTGCGTTAATGACGCTTTCCACGCTTTACTCTCCACTGTAGGGGCGTGCTTTCTACCTGGGTGACCTCGTGCATTAAAGATGATTTCCACGCTTTACTGTAACAATATGTATACTCTGGGAATGCCTCGTGTGGTGTCCGATTCCGATATTCGTGTTTCCAAAGCTCAGTCCTTTCGTTACATTTATTCTCCTCTGTAGGGGCGTGCTTTCTACCTGGGCGACCTCGTTCGTGCATCTCACCCGCCTGCATTATTCTGGTGTGTGGCAAGTGGCAGAAGTTGTGCGTGTATTATTGTGAAGTGCAGAGTGCCCCTCCTCCCTATGATGTGCTCCCTATAATGCGCTTGCCACTCTGTCTCTTGTCGATTTGCAAAAAACTCATGTGATACCAATTCGCACCATATTTTGAATACCAAGTGGGGAATAGCATCCGCTGCCTGCGTAGTTTCTCCGTCCTTTACATCCATACACATAAAGCAACACTGTTCAGCACCAGAAAGAACACTGATCAGCACCAGAAAGAACACTGATCAGCACCAAAAAGAACACTGATCAGCACCAAAAAGAACACTGATCAGCACCAGAAGAACACTGTTCAGCACCAGAAAGAACACTGATCAGCACCAAAAAGAACACTGATCAGCACCAAAAAGAACACTGATCAGCACCAGAAAGAACAACTGATTAGCACCAAAAAGAACACTGATCAGCACCAGAAAGAACACTGTTCAGCACCAGAAAGAACACTGATCAGCACCCAAAAGAACACTGATCAGCACCAAAAAGAACACTGATCAGCACCAGAAAGAACAACTGATTAGCACCAGAAAGAACACTGATCAGCAACAGAACACACACACACACAGGCCTCATCCTGTTTGAGAGCAGCGCAGCCCCAGAGCTGGCAGCTTTCCCTGCAGGGCTGCGTGATCTCAGTCTCACAGCCACCCCTGACCTACAAGCCCAGCACGATGCTTCCTACTTCTTGAGCCGTGCCTCTGATCTCTCTGCAGCCAGCCACATCCCAGATGCAACACACGCAAGGAACACAGTGAGGGATGAGTATGACAGGGTTGGCGGTTCCTCAGCTCCGTGCGTGGACCGTACTCCTGCTACTAAGTACGAAAGCTTCAAGCGCAGGGCAGCAAAAGGAGCTACACACCTGGGTGAGCAGAGCACCAGGCTTGTGTAGGTGCAGTGCCCATGCTCTGTGTGTTTGTGTGCGTGTGTGTGTGTGTGAGAGAGAGAGAGAGAGAGAGAGAGAGAGAGAGAGAGAGAGAGAGAGAGAGAGAGAGAGGAGAAGCCCTCACTTTTTTCCAATGTGTCTGGGTGTGAATCAAACTGTACGGCATGGATATCTTGTTTGAGGCTGCTGTAACAAACGATGTGGAATGAGGTTGGATACTTTGAAGCCTCCTTAAGGAGAACACGTGATGAGGGGTGTGCACACGAGAGATTCGTGGCAAGAATGTCGGGTATGACAGCTATGTAGCTATTGAACAGCATATGGTAAATTGTAAATGTGCACTATACACTGTACACTTTGGGTTGATGTCACTGAGGAACAGAAGTCGCTGGCCGCATTTGGCCATTTCAAATCAAAATGTGTGTAAGGGACACCAGACGGTCTGAATGCATCTTCTCTTCTTTAGATTGTGCCACTCACCTTGTCTATCGCTGTCGTTACCAAAACCGGTGTTTCTTGAGCTTATGATATTCAAAATCGTCTGTGTTCAGGTTGGTCTCTTGGACCCCAACCTCCTGCCCTGCACGTTTCCTCTAGCATTCCTCTCTCCCTGACAAAGCTGGCACTCTCCGGTTTTGCTCTCAACCATATGGACTTCAACCACATCGCAGACCTACCAGAACTTACAAATTTGCAGGTATGCCAACAGAGAGAATGAGTATGTTATTGTGTGGCAGAGTCATGTGTAAAAAGCACCCAGAGGTGCAGCAGGCATGTACCTATGCACAATGTACACGCACATGCACATGTACTGGGTAGCGCACCATGAGATAGGCTGCATCGATAAGTAAAGCTACATGCAAGGCAGAGGCAAAGCTTTTGATCAAAGCAAAGGTGAAGGAACGATTCGTCATGGCAGGAAAAAAATGATTTGAAGCAGGTGTAATGAAAATAAAGGTTTCCTGGTGGCATCATCATGCCACCCCAAAATGTGCATAAGCATATGTGCTGTTTTGACTGCTCCACCACTCCTGCTCAGTTGTGGCGGTGTGCAGACGCCTCTCCACCATTTCTACAAACGTCTAGACACGTTCAAATTGGATCACAGGCGCCTCCAGCCTGGCAAGACTGCTCAACCTGGATCCCCCAGAAAAAATCAATTAAAAGTAATTACAGCAGCTGCTGCATGCCTTACTAACGATTTGTGGGGAAATCAGAAACCTTGACATCACCACCAGTAATTTTTTAATAAATGGTCAAGCTGCGCCGTAGATATTTGGTGCCTAAGCAGGAGGCTGCAAGAAGCACAACTTTTGGAACACCCCTGTCCATCCCATTAAAAAGTATATATCCGGAATCCTGAGATTAAAACCTATCGATTGGTATATGCATGGGGCCGATCCGAGGAGGGGGGG
>Ga0307963_1001038_pt1 | contig 20490 bp, 16 predicted proteins | sample OrgLakmetagen594_FD_201829 | JGI IMG/M metagenome (GOLD analysis project Ga0307963, IMG submission 201829) | Saline water microbial communities from Organic Lake, Antarctica - #594 | ecosystem: Environmental > Aquatic > Non-marine Saline and Alkaline > Saline | place: Antarctica: Organic Lake... | reverse complement strand
ACTTTTTATATTCTTTCTGAAAAACTGGATCTTCATCTAATTTAGATTGATAAGCAGCTTCCAATTTGAGTTGATACTTTTTAAACAATTCAAAGTAATCGTCTACGCTCATCTTATCCTCATCTGCAATAATTGAAGCGTTTTTGGTGTATACCTTAATAAATTCATCGGTATGGACACTGCGGTCATTGATTTCCAAAATAACACCTTCGTTATAATCGTTCTGCGCCAAAACAACAAAACCCAAAAGCATTGCTATTGAAGTAAAAAATACTTTCATTTAATTTTAATTTTTTTAATCCCACAAAAGTAAGAAAAATGAACACGTACACAATGTTTAAGTTTTTATAAAATACTTGACTTAAAAAGGACTTGATTGTTTAAGTACTTACTTTTGAAATTGATACAAAAAAACATTTCTAAAGTAGGATTTATCAACACATTTCAATGGAATAAAATATGAAGTACACTACTCAAATTCAAATTGACTTACCTAGAAATCGGGTAATTGAATTATTTGAAAATCCAGATTTACTACCAGATTGGCAGCGTGGTCTTCAGAAAACTAAACTTTTGAAAGGCGAAAACGGAGAAATTGGTGCAAAACGGAAGCTTAAAATTACAATTGAAGGTAGAAAAGTTACCATGTTTGAAACCATAACAGAAAAAAACTTACCGCATTTCTGGCATGGTACATACACTGGTAATGGATTTAGCAGTTCACAGAAAAACTATTTTGAAGCTATAGAAGCTAACAAAACCTTCTGGAAATGCGAAAGTGAATTTAGCTTTACTGGCTTTATGAAATTAATTAGTCAATTGTTGCCCAATTTGTTTAAAAAACGCTCTACTCTAGTGATGAAGGATTTTAAGGCTTTTGCCGAAAAAGGAATCAGTCAAAGATAGCATTCGTGCTTACACCTAGAAAAGACTTACTCAAGCCAAAGCTTTAAAAACAAAATCAATAGCTAGCATATATTGAATTTTAGAAGGTAGAAGATTCTTTTAAAAAACTTGAATCACTTCGACTTAACTTGTTTATACAATATATATGGTATCTGATTCTTGCCCTTTTGTTTTATTTTCCTAAAATGTTTCTCATTTACATATTAAATCTTTTTATTTGCAAAAAATTTTTAGAAATGAAAAAAATAATTTTAGCCCTTTTAGTGTGTACTTTTTCTTTAGGATTTTCACAATCTAAAGTAGGAACTATCAATACTGATATCATTTTATCTCAAATGCCAGAATTAGAAGGCGTGGAAAAAGAGATGAAAAAATATGGAACAGAATTAGATCAAAAATTGAGAGACAAGTATACAAACTACCAAAAACTGGTAAGTGAATTTTCTGAAGGAGAAAAGGAAATGAATGATGTAATCAAAAAATTTAAGCAAAACGAATTAGCAGATTTGGAGCAGGACATACAAAATATGCAACAAAACTCTCAACAACAAATGCGAACTAAACAAGAGGAATTATTAAAACCCTTGTATACCAAAATAGGAAATGCGCTAGAAGTAATAGTTGAAGATGAAAATTTTACTCAGATTTTTAATGAAGGCAACAACCTAGTCTATATTTCTCCTGAATATGATGTTACTGAAAAAGTTATGAAATTATTAGGTTTGGATACGGCTGCAATTCAACCACAAGAAAAAGAATAACCGCAGATATTCAATAACTTACAACACAAAAGCTGTTTCAAATGAAGCGGCTTTTTTTGTTTGATCAATTAGCTACAAAAAACTAAAACTCATAAATATTTAACATTATGCGCTAGCGAGATTCTATTATTTGTATATGAATTGCAACCATATTTTACAAAAAAACCAAAATGAAAATACTTTTATCCTCAATCCTTTTTGTACTTATCTCTATTTCAGTTTATTCACAAGAAAATGATGTGCAAAAAGAATTAAATAATTTTGTTAAGACAAAAAAATTATCTCAAAATGACATTCAGAATTTTAAGATAACAGATTATTCAAAGAGCAAACTAAGTAATGCAAAGTATATTTATTATAGGCAAGCGTATAATGAAGTAGAAATTGTAGGAACAGAAAGCAATTTGATTAAAGCTAGTAATGGTCAAGTTATATCAAGCTCAAATCAATTTGTACAAAATTTAAGCGAAAAATTAATCAATCAATCGCACCAAAAAACAGCTTCTTCTATAGTTGCAATTGTAGCTCAAAAAATGGGTTACACATTTCAAAATGCTTTAAAAATTGTAGATAAAAAAGAAAACACAACTATACTCTCTGATGGTGGAATATCTAAATACGAAATTCCTGTAAAAAAGATTTATTATGCTGAAAAGCATGGAAAAGTCAAGTCAGCTTGGGAACTTTCCATAAAAGAAATAGAAGGAGTTAATTGGTTTAACTTTTTTGTAGATGATTCATCAGGAGAAATAATACTTCAAAATAATTGGACTATAGAATGTAATCATGAACATGATAAGACAAACCACAATCACCCTAATAACGCTACTTCTTTAAAAATACTAAAACCAACTAAAAACAAAGATTCAGAAAAATCAATGGTTTTTAGTTCAGGATATAATGTCTTTCAATTACCTCTTGAAAGCCCATTATATGGAAGCAGGTCTTTGGTTTTAGATCCAGAAAATTTGGATGCATCTCCCTTTGGCTGGCATGATACAGACGGTATTGATGGAGAAGAGTATACGGTAACGAGAGGTAATAATGTAAATGCTTATGAAGATGGGGATAACTTTGGGTATCAACCTGATGGAGGACCAAGCTTAACATTCGACTTTCCTTTCAATCCTATTTATTCTGCATCAGATCAATCTGAAGATGCTGCTATTACTAATTTATTCTACTGGAATAATATAGCCCACGATATATTTCACCAATATGGCTTTGATGAAGACAGTGGTAATTTTCAAGAGAATAATTATAGTGGGTTAGGTATTGCAAATGATCAAGTATTAGCAGAATCTCAAGATAATTTTGGAACTTGTAATGCAAATTTTCAAACTCCACCTGACGGTACCTCTGGCATCATGCAAATGTACGTTTGTAACCAAAGGGATGGTTCTTTCGATAATCAAGTTATGATTCATGAATATGGTCATGGAGTTTCAGTACGACTAACTGGAGGAGCTTCAAATAGTGACTGTTTATTTAATGATGAGCAAATGGGTGAAGGTTGGAGTGATTGGTATGGAACAATGCTTACCATGACATCTAGTGATTTGTCTACTGACCTTAGACCAGTGGGTAATTGGCTATTTGGACAAGACATAAACGGGTTAGGTATCAGAGATTTTCCGTACACCACAGATATAACTCAAGACCCAAGAACTTACGATTTTATTCAAAATACATTTGGACCACACCCCTTAGGTTCTACTTGGGCTGCTATGCTATGGGAAGTTACATGGGAGCTTATAGATGAGTATGGTTTTGATGACGACTTCTATACTGGTACTGGTGGAAATAACATAGCACTTGCATTGGTTACAGAAGCACTTAAAATTCAGCCATGCAATCCTGGTTTTGTTGATGGTCGAGATGCTATACTAGCAGCAGACCAGTTGCTTTACGGAGGTCAAAACCAATGTAGAATTTGGGATGCTTTTGCTAAAAGAGGTTTAGGTTTTAGTGCTACCCAAGGTTCTTCTTTCAGTAGAACTGATGGCAGCGAGGCTTTTGATTTGCCTACAACAACCTTAAGCACTCCAGATGTTGAGTATTGCTTAACAGACAACAGTATAATTTTAGATGGTGGATTACCAATTGGTGGTGTTTATAGTGGACCAGGCGTAACTGATAACGGAGATGGATTAACATACACATTTGATCCCGCTATTGCAGGAATTGGTTCGAGTACGATTACTTATACTGCAAGCAGTTTATGTGCTACAAATGGAGATGCAAATGCCATTATTATTGTTAAAGATGCCAATCCTATTATAGAATGTACAGATATTGAAATAAGCCTTGGTGATGATGGTACAGTTTCAATACTACCTCAAGATATCATACTTAATTACATCCTTGGAGATGATTATTCTATTGATCAAACCGGAACATTTGACCCTCAAGATATTACTTCAACTGGAACAAGTGTGCAGCTTTTTGATGACCAAGTGAGTTCTGATATACCTGTTGGTTTCGATTTTAGTTTTTTTGGAACTGAATATAGCTCATTTAGAATTTCATCAAACGGCTTCATTACCTTCAATAATAATACAAACAGCGGCTGTTGTAGTGGTCAAACATTACCAAATACAAACACTCCAAATAATTTAATTGCACTTGCTTGGACAGATCTAAACCCATCAAATAGTGGTAGCATTAAATATGAAACTATTGGAACTGCACCAAATAGAGTACTTATTGTAGACTTTACAGGTGTTCCTTTATTTGGCAGCTTTTCACAAGTTATTACTTCGCAAATAAAACTTTTTGAGAATAATGCTCATATTGAAATACATAGCGCTAATATCAGTGGTTTTGGAATTACACAAGGAATCGAAAATAGTGACGGTAGCGATTTTAGAGTTGTACCAGGAAGGAATACTAACAGCGTAGATATTACGAATGATTTTGTTTCATTTGTACCTCAAGCGGATGGATTTCCTGATAATTGTGGGCTGGAGACTACTGCAACTTTAGATTTTGATACATTTGATTGTTCTAATTTAGGAGATAATACAATAACCGCAACGTTAACAGATTCAGACGGAAATTCATCTACTTGTACTGCTACAGTAAGCATTTTACCTAATGATGATATAGCATTTGATATATCTGAAAATACATTTTGTGATGACCAAACTATTCAAACTGACCTTTCAGGAGGTTTTCCAATTGGCGGCGTTTACAGCGGAACTGGGGTAACAGATGATGGAAATGGAGATACTTTTTCTTTTGATCCTAACCTTGTAGGAATAGGTACTCACGATCTTATTTATACAATTTCTAATTCATGTGGAACTTCAACGTCTGTCACTACACAGGTTGAAGTTCAAGCTGGTGTTCCACAAATTGAATGCCAAGATATTTCAGTTGAATTAGGAGCTGATGGAACTATAACATTTGACCCTGAGGAGTTGATTTTTACTGATGCTAATTCATTAAATTCATTATATGCCTTAACCAATAACTTTTCAGGAATAGGCAATATTGCTAAATATGACTTTAACACTACAGAGGATATCAATTTTGATGAAGACTATATTGGAAGTTCTCAATTCAATACAAATTACGCAATAGAAAATGACCCAACTGATAATACCATTTATATACTAGCAAGTAATGGCTCATTTAATCCAAGAAATTTATACACCTATAATGTAGACGATAATAGTTCTCAGCTCATTGGAACTATTAGTTCTGTAAACGGAAATACTAGACCGCAAGCTATGGCATTTGATAATAATGGTGTGCTTTATTTTTACTTTGAAAATGGAGAGTTAAATTCTTTTGATGTAGACACTCAAATTATCAGCCCATTGTCAAGTGTTTTTAACAATGGAGCAGTAGGACTTACATTTGATTTTGACAACAACCGCCTTATTCATTCTACTGGTTTTGGGTCTTTCACTTTAACAGAAATTAATATTACTTCTGGGGTTTCTAACACGCTATTCTCAGCTTCTAGCCCAGATTTTACTTTTTGTGGTGCTCAGGCCATTTCGTATATAGGAGACGGTATCATTATTGCATCCTCTTCTCAAGGCTGTGATGCTATATATACAATCGATTTGAATACTGAGGAAACCAACTTATTGCTTTCTCCAACTCAAAGTTTCTCTAGTATTCAGGATTTAATGCTAATTAGCAACTTACCTGTTGATAATTGTAGCGGAGAACCATTAACTTTCTCTGTAGATCAAAATACATTTGATTGTAATAATCTAGGTGACAATACCATTACCTTAACAGCAACTGATAACAATGGTAACACTTCTTCTTGTACTGCTACAGTTACTGTTGTGCCAAATGATGATATAGAATTTAATATTAGTCAAAATATATTTTGTGTTGATGAAACTTTACAAACTGGACTTTCCGGTGGTCTTCCAACGGGTGGTGTCTATAGTGGAACTGGGGTAACAGATGATGGCAATGGTGACACTTTTTCTTTTGATCCTAGTGTTGCTGGCGTAGGTAATTTTGATATTACTTACACCATTACTAATACTTGCAGTTCTCTTTCTACTGATGCTCAAGTTGAAGTTCAATCTGCTATTCCTCAAATTGAATGTCAAGATATAAATATCCAACTTGGAACGGATGGAACTGTGACTTTAAATCCAGAAGATCTTATTTCAAATAGCAGCAGCAGTGGCAGTGAATTCTCATTATATGCTTTAGGACTTAACGCAATCCAATCAGCTAACATTGCGCTGTATGAGTATGACAATATTAATCAAGCTGTTTCACTAGAAGATGGATCTTTTGCTGGAACCAACTTCAATAATAGCTTTGCCATTGAATTTAATAATAACGATGGAAATGTATACATTTTGGCAGGAACTTCTTCTAGCTTAAGAAATTTATACACTTATAATTTAGAAGATAATAGTTCTCAACTCATTGGCCCTATTAGTTCTGTAAATGGCAATAACAATGCTCAAGCTATGGCTTTTGATAATAACGGTATTTTGTATTTTGCTTTCCAAAGTGGAGAAATAAATTCTTATGATGTAAGTACACAAACTATAAGTCCACTTTCAACAGTAACTAACAATGGAGCAGTTGGACTTACATTTGATTTTGACAACAATCGACTTATTTATTCAACAGCAAGTTTCACTTTAACTGAAATAGATATTACCTCAGGTATTTCTAACACTTTATTCTCTGCTTCAAGTCCAGATTTTACGTTTTGTGGTGCTCAGGCTATCTCTTATTTAGGTGATGGTACTATCATTGCCTCATCAACTAGCGGTTGTGATGCTATATATACTATTGATTTGAATACTGAGGAAACTAGCTTATTGCTTTCTCCAACTCAAAGTTTCTCTAGCATAAAAGATTTAATGCTAATTAGCAACTTACCTGTTGATAATTGTAGCGGAGAACCATTAACTTTCTCTGTAGATCAAGGTACATTTGATTGTAGTGATCTTGGTGATAATACCATTACCTTAACAGCAACTGATAACAATGGTAACACTTCTTCTTGTACCGCAACCGTAACAATAACAGAAAGTAATTCTGAGGATTTTGTGCTAGATTGTGTAAGTGATTACACATTAAATCTTGATGCAACTGGACAAGCTGAGTTAGATTATACAGATTTATTAATATCAGCCCCAACAACAACTGGATGTGGGAGCATTATTGAATATAGCATTTCTCAAAATTTATTTGATTGTAGTGATTATTCAGACTCAAACCCACTGGAATTAATTGAGAATGGAAGTTTCGAAAGTGAGTTGAATACATGGGTTACCAGTATAGAAAATGGATCAGATTCTGGAGGTTGTATTCAAGGATGGAAAAGATTGATAAATTCGACAACTATTTGTTGTTGCGTTCCTGAAGTTTTTCCAACTGATGGTAATTTTGGAATATTTACTTCATTTGATGGTAATGCAGGTATGAGTTATATTTTAGAACAAACTTTTAATGTTCCTTTTTCAAGTAATGATAACATTAATGCTATTCTTAGCTTTGATTGGGTTGCAGAATTTGATCTTACCTTTGGTAGTTCACTACCAAGAGTTTTTGTGGTAGAATTATACGACGAAAATGATAATTTAGTAGCCAGCGTTTATAGCCAAGAAATTTTAAATGGTGTCACTACTAGTATCAATGATAGCTTAAGTTTTGATGTTAGCAATACCTTAGAAAATTATCAAGGAGAGAACTTAACCCTAAAATTCAGTACTGAAATTCCGGAAAGCAGTAGCGGTCCAGCAAAAGCAATGATAGATAATGTAAGTTTAATAGCTGATAGTTCTGTATTGAATATTGAAATTACTGCTGCAGATGAAAATGCAAATGTGCTAGATACTTGTTTCGTTCCAGTAACTCTTCAAGACCCGTTCGATTTTTGTGATTTATCTGTAAACGATACTATCCTAAATAATAATTTCAGTTTCTATCCAAATTCAGCTACCAATAATATTCATCTAGAATGGTCTAATATTGTTGTTAAAAAGATTGAAATATTTGATATCAATGGGAAGTCTATTTTAAGGGACAATACGGCAAATAATGGAACCAATAAAACAATTAATGTTTCCTCCTTAGCCACAGGTGTTTATTTACTAGTAGTAAAATCAGATTATGGATGGATAACTAAAAAGCTAATCAAACAGTAAGTTTAGCTTTGTATTAAAATTACATCTGTTTATACATGAAGCACACAAGCTATTTATTTTCACTCTACTTTTAGTACATGACAAAATTTGGTTTCAACATGTTTTCCTCTATTGATTTACCCTACCAGCCTAGGGTGAATGAAATTGAGCAAAATCAAGCTTACGCCACAGGCTTACTTGGGTAAAAGTGATTTTAATACTTCATGTTAATTTGATTTTTTGTTGTGTACTAAAGTTTTAATTAATTCGATTCTAGGTAGTGTCAATTGACGAAAAAACAGGATAGATTATGCTTTATTAAGAAAGGAACTTCACTCTTATGATTGTAATTTTTTCAAAGTGTATTTTGAAATGAATTTTTGGTTTAAAAAGCATTATGAACTTAAATATCAGAGGTTGTATTGTATCAATTAATTATCCCCAAAATTTTCAACCTAAAATTTTATTTGATATTTCAACAAGATCTTGAAGATCATTGTCTTCTTTTATGGAAAGTTTACCTTTATTGAGTACCATCTCAGCGTGTTTTTGAACTGCTTTCTTGTGACTTTCTTTTTTAGTGAATTTGAAAATTATGGTCAATGCCTCCATTAATCGAATAATTACAGCAGTACTTCCTCCAGAGAATTGTCTTATTTGGTTGAATGCAGCATCCATTACACCCTCAAAATCAAGTACATCTGCAATTATCCTGAGTCTACCTTCTTTATCAAACCTATACTTTGATGGAAATTTAGCTTGAGCTAAGTGAGTCATTGCTGCGGTTAGGTTATCTATACAAGTAATAGCAGTAAATGGATCATTTACTCCCGGTGATAGTGCCCGCGCTGCTATTTCTACCATCTGATAAATGGAAAACTCAAGATCCTGTTGAGATGTTTTGGTTTTACCAATCACAAATTGGTCAAGTATCTCATCCAATTCACCTTCCGCTAAAGAAGAGTTTACGTGAATAATACCAACTTCAAGGTCTTTTACAAGATAACTGCCCGTCCTATGATTCAATTCAAGAAATGCATCTTGCTTTTGTACAACTTCCATTAACGACTCACTATCAATATATTGAAGATAGCCTGCTTTTGGTGAAAGTATTGAAATTTGATTTTGATACTTAAGCATTTCAGAATAGATATCAATGTCTTGATCCTCTTCAACCGCTTCGCCCATTTTCTCAGCAAATAATGAGTCTAATTGTTTAGAAGTAAAATCTGAAATGTCCGCTATAACTTTATCGGCTTGAATGCTAGTTGCGATGTTATGAATAAATATAATCAATAAGATGATGTTGAAAATGGTAATTAAAATGGCGACAAGTATAGATATAGAAGGAACAAACACATAATCCCCATTGTCTTTTATAACATTTAAAACTTGTAAACAATATAAGTAAGTAGCAACATAAGAACCTAGAACAACCTGATTAAGCCGAACATACATAAAATTCTTAATGAGACGTGGACCAAACTGAGATGAAGCTAGCGTTAAAACAACTAGGGTCATTGAGAAAACGGTACCTGCCACACCAATCATAGCTCCAGAAATGGTAGTTAGTATACTTCTTGCTGAATCTGTACTCTTCACTAAAAAAAATTGGTACCAGCCTTCTTCATCAATCGCAATAGAATTGTCTAGTGTAACTATAACTATAGGTAAAAAAACTGACAGTATGATGATTAGCACTGGTACAAACCAAAAAGTAGCCATCAGTTCTCTATAAAAGAATAGTAATTTTTTCATTCTATAAGATTATAATTTTTTGCAATATTTAATTGGTTAAAAATTTACACTAATCATTGCCAAACAAATAATAAGGCATCCTGTATAAATAATTGTGGGTACTTTTTTTAGAAGTGATTGATTCAATTTCAAATTTATGTAAAACATAATAAACTATTCCCAAATTATTAGGATTCATTTTTACTTTTCTTAGGATTTCTATTATGTGCTTTAAGCTGTTGCATCAACATCCATTCCAGTTGCCCATTGGTACTGCGAAATTCGTCTGCAGCCCATTTTTCAATAGCTTTCATCATGTCTTCGTTAACGCGTAAGGCGAATGCTTTCTTTTTAGGCATAAATTATTTTTTTATTTAATTGATAAGCGTTTTTTTAAACAAATTCATTAGATGCCATAACTTGAACAACTGGTGTTTAGCAGCAATAAAAGCCAATACCAATAGTATACAGTTTTACCTAACCTAATTTCTGGCATTCTCATATCTTAATTTTTTTTCAATCGCTGAATAAAAAAAATGTCAGAACCTTATTGAGATTAGATTGTTTTATCATTTAGGTAAATACTTTTCAAGAACTTGTTTAGCTTGGTCCTCTCTATTAGTGCCAATTAATATTTTTTTACCGTTTTTTAATTCCAATTGAATGCCAATATCCCCTGAAACATTGTAGGCAGTTCCTTTTGATTTGTTCCAAAAAAAACCTCCTTTTAGTCCCCAACCTCCATATTCTGAAATGGGATTGTACTTTCTTACATACACCTTAGAAATTTCACTCCAAGTAATGGTTTTAAATTTGAAGTGAAATGGAAAGAATTTGTAATGAATACCATCTTGGTCAATCCGTGTAGTCAATTTGAATAAAAAAATTAAGGCAGACACAACTAAAGTTATACTTGTTGTTAAAAAGACATCCAACAAAGTAACAGAACCGTCACCTTTCAAATACCCAGTTAAAATGATTATAATAGGTACGATACCACTCCCAACAAGCAAAAGTATAATCCATTTTTGGGTAAAGCTTTGCTGTTCTTTAAAGACTTTCATCTGTTTTATGTATTGTAATTCAGTAATCATTTATAATACAAACCATAAAATATGCTCTACTTTTCCCCTATCTAATTATTTTACTTTACTAGAGAAAATCAGATTCATATTGCATTATGAGTTTTTCACATCTATCTATTTTTGTCCCGTTCCAAAACGATTCTCATGGTGTTTTCACCAAGCTCTCTTAAAACCCAGCCTTCTCTAGCATATTGGTTTAAAGTATCTTCAAGCTTTTGATTATTATTGGACAATCCCATTTTCCAATTGATAACTTTATATTCTTTCATAACTGAATTTTTAATGATTTAAAGTTCCTGCATTCACTACCGGAGCAACTTCTTTATCACCACAAAGCACCACCATTAGGTTGCTTACCATCGCAGCTTTACGTTCTTCATCTAAATCTACTACTCCTTTTTTACTTAATTGTTCAATTGCCATTTCAACCATACTTACAGCACCTTCTACTATTTTGTGGCGAGCAGCGACTATTGCAGTAGCTTGTTGTCTTTTCAACATGGCATTTGCTATTTCCTGAGCATAAGCCAAATAGCCTATTCTAGCTTCTAAAACTTCTATTCCTGCTGTAGATAATCGTTCGTCAATTTCTTTTTCTAAGGCTTCACTTACTTCGTTTACACTAGAACGAAGGGTAATATCTTCATCGTGACCTTCATCTGCAAAATTATCATACGGATACATGCTGGCTAATTTCCGAACCGCTGCATCGGTTTGTACTCGCACAAAGTTTTCGTAGTTATCTACATCAAAAGCGGCTTTGTAGGTGTTTCTCACACGCCAAACCAAAATGGTACTAATCATAATCGGGTTGCCCAGCTTGTCGTTTACTTTTAAGCGTTCACTGTCAAAATTACTGGCTCGAAGTGAAATTTTCTTCTTGGTGTAAAAAGGATTTACCCAGTAAAATCCATTTTTCTTTACGGTACCAACATACTCACCAAATAATAATAATACTCTAGAGCCATTAGGCTGTACCATTAAGAATCCGAAAGCAAGTAATAAGGATACTACAATACTCAGAATGGGCCAGGGATTTCTAAATAAAAAAATAAGGGCTATACTTCCTACTAACATTAGTAAAAATACAAACAGCATGAGGTAGCCATTGGCTGGTACAATAATTTTTTCTTCTTTCATGATTTTAAGTGTTAGGTTTAATTTAATATGATATCAATATGATATTGTAAAGATATATATTTTTTACTTATGAACCAAATTGAAGTTTGTCTGTAGATATTAGATATTAGAAGTGAGATATTAGATATTGGAAGTGGGAAGTTTGATATTAGAAGTGAGATATTAGATATTAGAAGTGAGAAGTGAGAAGTGAGATATTAGAAGTGGGAAGTTTGATATTAGAAGTGGAGTCTTTGAAGTTGGATATGCGATTTTAGGTTTTTGATATTAAAAAAGATAGTTTATAATCCGCGAAAATCTGCGCTATCTGCGGGAGAAAAGTAGGTGGGATGTTTGAAGTGAGAAGTTTGAAGTTAGATATCAGAAGTTAGAAGTGAGATATTAGAAGTGGAGTCTTTGAAGTTGGATATGCGATTTTAGGTTTTTGAAATTAAAAAAGATAGTTTATATTCCGCGAAAATCTGCGCTATCTGCGGGAGAAAAGTAGGTGGGATATTAGAAGTTAGAATTAGAAGTTAGATATCAGAAGTTAGAAGTGAGATATTAGAAGTGGAGTCTTTGAAGTTGGATATGTGATTTTAGGTTTTTGATATTAAAAAAGATAGTTTATAATCCGCGAAAATCTGCGCTATCTGCGGGAGAAAAAAGTATGATATTAGAAGTACAATATTGGAAGTACGAAAGTTTTCAATTAAACTTTGTGACAACCTATACTACTAAAGAACATTTAGACTGTGAAGTTAGAAGTTTGACAGTACCATAAATAATAAATCTATAATTTACGAGATTTTATAAATTTACCTGACTAAGTTAGGCATGCTCGCACAATGTGTGGGAAGAGTTTCAGTTTTAAACTCGGAACTCATAACTCAAAACTCGAAATTTTGAGCTTTCAACTTAGATTACAAAACCAAAAACATGAAACGGATTCAATTCTATTTGTTAATGGAATCCATCATTTCTTTATATTGATAAACTTGGGTGCCCTCTGGATTCTTTTTAGCTGCAATCATCATAGATTTAGCTACATCTTTGGCCTGAATTGGTTTTACATTGGTGGGTAGTAAAAATGAAAAGGCATTCATTAAAAATTTTGCAGTGAGTTCTCCTAATCTAAATTCATCTCGATTTCCCAATAAAATTGAAGGCCTAAAAATAGCAAGCGATGGAATGGATAATTCTTGTAAGCAGTCTTCCACTTCTCCTTTCAGTTTTGTGTAAAAATTAGAACTGCTGCTATTTGCGCCGTAAGAAGACACCAATACAAATTGCTTGCATCCTTTTCCTAATCCAAATTTAGCTGCATTTACAGGAATATCATAATCTACTTTTCGGTATTTACTTTTATCTCCTCTTGCTTTTTTATTGGTTGTACCAACGGCACAGAAAATAATGCTTCCCGCTAAAATTTCAGATTGAAAAGCAGCTTCATCTTCAAAATCGATAATTGCTGTTTTTACTTTAGGATGTTTAAAATCTACTTCTCTCCTTACTAATATTTTGATTTCTGAAAAGGCCTCATCTTCTATCAAAAGTTCCAACAGTTCACTTCCTATAAGTCCTGTTGCTCCAATTAGCGTTGCTTTTAAATCTTGCATAATTATATTTATATTTTAAATAAACTGAGTTTCAATATACAAAACATCTTTCAGGTTCTAGTTAAATAGGTCAAATTCAATACTCACATCAAGCAATTCAATTATAAACCCAGAAAAACATGCTGCAATAAAAAAGGCTGCGGCAGAAAATCTGCCACAACCTTTACATAATAGTATTGGTTCACTATGAAGTTTGCTTACAAAACAGGTAGTAAGACTTGGTCTATTACATGAATTACTCCATTTGTTGCTTGTACATCTGGAATGACCATATTTGCAGGAGCTTGGTTTCCTTGACCGGTTATACCAAGTGTCCCATTCATATATGGTCCATACATTAATGCGTCTCCACCTAATGGTGCAGTGTTTCCTTCAAACATTTCTGAAGTAAATTTTCCACCATCATTCACCACATGATTTAGTAACACACTGGCTACAACGTCTTGAGGCAATTGTCTTATATCTGAAGGAACTTCAAAGGTTAATCCCAATGCGGCACCTAAATCTTTAAAAGCCTGGTCAGTTGGAGCAAATACTGTAAAGGATGGGCTACCTTCAGAAGCTGTCAATGCTTCGGCTAATTCGGCATATAAAACAGCTTCCACTAAAAAGGTAAGCTCTGGTGTAATAAAAACATCTGCATTTTGAAGTGCTAAAGCAGACTGTACTATGTCTCCTCCTGTGGCAATCATCACTTTGTCAATAACATGTACCGTTCCATTACTTGCTGGCACATCGGTTGCTAGTATTTTTGAACCATTGATAAACAATTCTCCATCTCTTTCTACAAACCTTCTATTTAATCCTAGTAAGGAAGAAGCAGGTTGATCCGTACTTAATTGTGAACCCATTAAGTCTCCATTTGAGGTATGGTAAAGTAAAGTGTTGGTTAAAAACCCATCTTGTAAAACCCCTAAGGTTTCAGAATTTAATCCCAAACGACTAAAAGCATCGTTTGTTGGTGCAAAAACAGTGAAGTTTCCTGAAGGATCTCCTGCATTGGAATTGCTTAAGGTAATTGCTAAACCTCCTTGTATTGCAGCTGCTTCTAAAGTTGAAAAGTCTGAATTGGAAACGGCTATATTTGCTATTGAAGGTGTTTCATCTTCGTAATCTGAGCTAGACTCACATGAGGTAAAACCGATGATAAGTGCTAGTGCTAATGCTGTATTTAAAAATATTGATTTCATAAGTTTGTTGTTTTTAAAATGAATAATTAAGACCTAAGTAGAAACCTGTTGCTGTACCGATGTTTCTACCATCTACAATTTGAGAAAAGCCTCCACTCGCTCCGAAGTCTTTGTATATTGGAGCAAATAGATTTACTCCTATTCTAGTATAGCTTACTTCGGTTGCAGGAAAAAATCCTTGAAAACCTTCGCCTAGAATATCAACTCCAGAAGTTGACTTTTGTGCTCCGATGAATACATCTCCATAAAATTTTTCAGCGGCGTAACCAATTTTCAATTGACTCAAAATGGCATCTGGTACATCTTCAGATCGCAAGCTATAGCCCAACTGACCTGTTGCAAATACGCCATTATTCAATTTGAAAGTAGCAATACCTACCGTGTTTACTCGTGTAGACTGGTTACCAATTGCAAGAATAGATTGGAGTCCTTCATCAACTTCATAAGAAGATAGTGGTGTTTCCAAACCTAAATTACCCATCAAACTTAAGGATGAACCTGAAAAATTGAATTCCTTAATCAAGTATTTCAAATTTAAACTCAGGTCTTGTAAACCATCTCGTTTATTTTCAAAACCATTTTCAGCTAAAGTTGCTGATGTTGCTTCTCCCTCAGATTGAATGTAAGGAATGTTAATCGAAATTGTAAATCGATCAGATAATCCATATTCGCCATAAAGATTATAGCTATTGATGGAAACTTCATTAAAGACCGGTACGCCGTCTATTTCTGAAGGTACAAGTAATACTTTATCATAGCTTTCTGAGCTAGAAGAAAAAGATACTACACCTTCTTTTGCTGGTTTCATAAAACCAGATACGCCTGTTTGCGAAAATGCTGCTGAGCTCATTAGGCACGCTAGCAAAAATAAATTTAAATGTTTCATAAGTTATGTTCTTTGGCTTACTTACGAGAAAAAATTAAGTAGGGTTCACAATGAACCAAAAAAAAATATTCTTCGTATGTAATATAAAGCACCCATGAAGCAGATACTCCTTATTATAATCTTTGCCTTTACTATAAGTAACCAATATGTGAAAACCTATTACGATAATGCTCAGTTGAAAAGTCAAGGTTGGATAAAAGATAATCAGAAAACAAATTACTGGCATTACTATTATAGTAATGGTGCTAAAAAAGCAGAAGGACATTATAGAGCAGATAAGAAAATAAATTTTTGGTCTTATTATAATGACAAAGGAAAATTAATTGAAGAAGGACACTATAAAGAAGGAGCTAAACATGGATGGTGGAAATTTCACCGCGGAGACACACTTGTTGAAATAAAATACCAAGATTCAAAAAAAACAGGTTTAGCCATTTTAAAATTAAACAGTAAAATCGTGAAAGCAGAATATTATAAAAATGGCCTGAAAACAGATGAATGGCTTACCTTAGCAGATTTTAAAAAAGAATACCCTCGCATCAATGATTAATTCCTATTCTATTCGCGTTATCATTCCAGCTTTTAATGAAGAAGCCTCCATTGGGAAGGTCATCCAAGACATTCCTTCTGAAGTAGATGAAATTATAGTTGTTAGCAATCGCTCTACAGACAAAACAGAAGAAGTAGCTAGAAAAAATAAAGCGACGGTTTTATCTGAACCTAGACGGGGTTATGGTTATGCTTGTTTAAAAGGAATGGAATACCTTAAATCAAATTCTTTGAAAACAGATATCGTGGTTTTCTTAGATGGTGATTATAGTGATTTTCCTCAGGAAATGATATCAATTTTAAACCCCATTATTTATGAAGATTACGATTTTGTGGTTGGTTCTAGGTCTCCTAAATATAGAGAAAAAGGGTCTATGACCTTTCCTCAGGTTTTTGGAAATTGGTTAGCTACTAATTTAATGCGAATGATATGGAATTCTACATTTACAGATTTAGGACCATTTAGAGCTATCTCCTACCCTGCTCTATTGAAGCTAGAAATGGAAGACAAAACCTATGGTTGGACAGTAGAAATGCAACTGAAAGCCCTTAAGCAAAAACTCAACTACACCGAAGTTGATGTGCATTACAGAAATAGAATTGGAACCTCAAAGGTTTCAGGAACGTTTAAAGGTGCTATATTTGCAGGCGTAAAAATTATAGGTTGGATTGTTAAATATGCTTTTAAATAGATGATGAAATACGTTGTAATTTTTATATACGCTTTTGCCTTACTAAATGTATTTGTATACAGTTTAGCCCAATTGAATTTGTTGTTTAATTTCAAAAAAAAGAAAAGTGCTAGTCGACCTAAAAGAGTATACGATACTTGGCCAAAAGTAACCGTTCAACTTCCCATTTACAATGAAGCCTACGTTGTTGAACGACTGATACACAACATCGTTCAGTTTGACTATCCTAAGCAATTACTTGAAATACAAGTGCTTGATGACTCTACAGACGAATCTTTTGCAGTAACTCAAAATTTAATTGAGCACTACCAAAAACAAGGCATCAACATAAAACACATTACCCGAAAAAATCGCGAAGGCTTTAAAGCTGGTGCGTTAAAAGAAGGATTAAAACAAGCAGAAGGTGAATTTGTAGCCATTTTTGATGCAGATTTTTTACCTAAATCAGATTGGTTAAAACAGACTTTACCCCATTTTTACAATGATAAAATTGGTGTAGTGCAAACCCGTTGGGGTCATCTTAACCGCAACGATAGTTTACTGACCAGAATACAAGCTTTTGCTTTAGATTTTCATTTTACTATTGAACAAGTAGGTAGAAATGTAGGCAAGCACTTTATCAATTTTAATGGGACAGCAGGAATCTGGCGAACTTCTTGTATTTATGATGCAGGAAACTGGCAGGGAGATACCTTAACCGAAGATTTAGATTTAAGCTACAGAGCTCAGCTCAAGGGTTGGGAATTTGTGTACTTAAAAGATGTAGTTACTCCAGCTGAATTGCCGGTTATTATGAGCGCAGCTCGCTCTCAACAATTTAGATGGAACAAAGGCGCCGCTGAAAACTTTGGTAAAAATTTTAAACGGGTTTTCTTGGATACTACCATTTCCAAAACCTCTAAACTGCATAGTTTTTACCACTTGTTAAATAGTAGTATGTTTATGGTCATTCTTGCGTTAGCGGTTTTAAGTATTCCTGTGTTGTACATCAAATTTGCGAATCCCGAATTAAAATATATTTTTTGGGGATTAAGCGGACTTGGTATAAGCACTATATTTTTCATTATTGCCTATTGGTATAGTTTTACTTCTCTTTTCGGAAAATCTTTTAAGGGCTTTTTCAAGTTTTTGGGTCTATTTATCCTTTTCTTTTCAGTGGCTATGGGATTATCTTTACACAATTCCATTGCAGTATTAGAAGGACATTTCAAAAAGAAATCTGCATTTATTAGAACACCTAAATTCAACACAATCCTAAAAGGAAACACATACATCAATAAAGAGTTCAATGCCACTCACGTCATAGAATTCCTATTGTTTATCTATTTTGGATACGGAATTTACAGTGCTTTTGAAACCAATGACTTTGGTTTAATTATATTTCATTTGATGCTGTTTTTTGGTTTTGGTTTTATCTCTTTTAAAACCTTGTTTTCTCGGTATTAATGTAAGGTTTCGTATTCTTGCTGAAAAACTTCTTCAAAATTAATTTTTTAAAGGTTTTTTCATATTTACTTGCACTTGATAACACACATACAAGCCTTATCAATGAAATATAAAGACTTTTCAGTTTTTCAGTAGACCCTCCTTAGACCCTTTGTTTAAAATATTTGACCACTCCAATATCATGTTGACTAAAAATTGGTTTTTGCATTGTAAATAAGCAACCTTTTGAAATGATTTCTGCTATTTGTTTAAAGCACAGGTTCAGAGTTAATTCAAACTCAAAACTTATTAGAGAAAATTTGATTCTAAAAAACATCTCTATCTAAAAACTCATAAAGTTTTAAATTTACAGTTTTTAAACTGCAACTTAGCTACCTTTCAAAAGTGAGATTTATTAATATTTATCTACTTTTGCTAGGTTTTGCATGAAACACAAAAAGTATAGAGCAACACTATGGAAACTATAAAGAAAATTTTAGAGTTCGAAATTATAAGCATTGGCGAGTATAAGCTTAAGGTTATTTCATTACTCATTATTGTATTAATTGTAGCTATAACGAAGTTACTTTTATGGCTAATTAAAAGATCTATCTTTCGAAAAAAGAATTTTAAAAAATTTAATGAAGGTAATTCTTATGCTTCTTTTCAATTGATAAAGTATGTTGTTTGGGTAGTTGCAGCAGGTCTTATTCTTGAAACTTTTGGAGTAAAAGTTACCATTTTAATTGCGGGTTCTGCTGCCTTACTTGTTGGTATTGGTTTAGGCTTACAACAAACTTTTAATGATGTAATTTCAGGGATAATTTTACTTTCAGAAAAATCTATTAAAATTGAAGATATTCTTGAAATTGATGGTGATGTAGTAAAAATACAAGAAATAGGTTTACGAACGTCTAAGGGTTTAAACACAGATGATATTTCAATCATAATTCCGAATTCTCTAATTACAAACGACAAGGTGATTAATTGGAGTCACCAAACCCGAAAAACTCGATTTAGAATTGATGTGGGTGTGGCATATGGAAGTGATGTTGATTTAGTTCTTCAGATACTTGAAGCAAGTGCTTTAGAGCATCCTGATATTTTCGAAAAGGAACTTATTGATGCAAGGTTGGTTAACTTCGGAAATTCGTCATTGGATTTTCAAATTCTATTTTTCAGTAAAAATATTTTTAGAATAAATAAGGTGAAAAGTGATATCAGAAGAATTATTACTAAGAAATTTATAGAAAACAAAATCATGATTCCATTCCCTCAAATGGATGTATACATAAAATCTAATGTGAAGAAAAGTTGATTCTTTATGAGGATTTTCCTTATAATTATAAAATAAAGAAAAAGTGATTTTACCTTATAAATTGTATGGGTAAACTAAAAAAGGAATCCAGTTCATTATGATGGTTGTATAAGATGAATTCAGTAAAATTAACATGTATTGAAAAGCGATACACAGAATAGGACTAAATATTAGAACAATTAGCATTCACTTTTCTAATTGAAATTTCGGTAGTTTCCTAAACTCAAGGTCCAGTCGTAGGTTTTAAACTGCAGTTTTTTTGGTTTTTCTGGAGTAATACCATATTCCTTTAGGATTTTTTTTGCACCACATTTTCCACCAAAATCTGCTCGAAACCAAGACATTAAAGCCACAGTTTTGGCAGCATTTTCTTCCTTATTGTAAGTGGTTTGTTCAGTTAAATAGGTTGTGGTCATAAAATCGAGTTGCTTGTTGATGTCTTGAGCAGTATAAATAGCAATTGGCGGACAACTTTCTGCACCACAATTCAAAGCAAAATGTATTCGCCAATCTACATCATCTACTCTTAATTCTCGCTCCCATTTGGGTCTGAACCATTTTCTTAAATAACCTAAAG
>Ga0307963_1001029_pt1 | contig 20551 bp, 26 predicted proteins | sample OrgLakmetagen594_FD_201829 | JGI IMG/M metagenome (GOLD analysis project Ga0307963, IMG submission 201829) | Saline water microbial communities from Organic Lake, Antarctica - #594 | ecosystem: Environmental > Aquatic > Non-marine Saline and Alkaline > Saline | place: Antarctica: Organic Lake... | reverse complement strand
CGCCCCTCTTGCCGTCACAAGAAGAGCAAAATGGCCGGTTTTTACACCGCCCGCAGCAGGACTATCCCGCCGCTACCGTGGCCGAGTTTTGCACCGCCGTTCTCACCAGACGCGAGCCACCGGAAGCCACCCGCTGGGAAGGCCTTGAATCGACGCAAGATTTTCTGTTGACAGACCTGCCCCCCTTGACTCATACCTTGATCATCGAAGTAGAGCGCCCGGAGGAAACCCCTCGCGGGCGCTTTCGTTTTCCCCAACATCGCGGACCCCGATCTTGTCGCTGGCCATGCTGCCCGTGCGCATCGGCATGTCCGCCTGCCCGAGAGAGCCACCCATGGACCTGGTCTTTGCTCCCAGCCAGATCGAAACCTGGCCGATTGACCGGCTGCGCCCTTATGCCCGTAATGCCAAGATCCACGGCACCGACCAGGTGGCCAAGATCGCGGCCAGCATGGCAAAGTTCGGCTGGACCGTGCCCTGCATGGTGGCCGACGATGGCGAGCTGATCGCCGGTCATGGCCGGGTGCTGGCGGCCACCATGTTGGGGCTGAAGGACGTGCCGGTGATCCGCCTCGGCCACCTCGACGAGGCCGAACGCCGCGCCTATCGCATCGCCGATAACAAGCTGACCGAGCTGGGCGAATGGGACGAGGCGATGTTGCGCGACGAGATCGCGGGACTGCTGGCCGAGGACTTCGACCTGTCGCTGCTGGGGATTACCGACGAAGATCTGGACGCTCTGCTGCGTGATCCCGATGCGCTGGGCGGCGATGGGCCGGTGGAGGGCGAGGATGACATTCCCGAACCGCCGGTCACACCAGTGTCTGTTGCGGGCGACCTCTGGCAGCTGGGATCGCACCGCCTGATCTGCGGTGACAGCACCTCCGCCGATGTGGTCGGGCGGCTGCTAGGCGATGTGCAGCCCCTGCTGATGGTGACGGACCCGCCCTACGGCGTGGAGTATGATCCATCCTGGCGCAACCAAGCGGGGGCGGCAAAGACCAAGCGCACCGGCAAGGTGCTGAACGATGATCGCGCCGACTGGCGCGAGGCTTGGGCGCTGTTCCCCGGCGATGTCGCCTATGTCTGGCATGGCGCGCTGCATTCCTCGACCGTGGCTGAAAGCCTGATTGCGGCAGGATTTGCCGTTCGCTCGCAGATCATCTGGGCCAAGGATCGCCTCGTTCTCAGCCGGGGCGACTATCACTGGCAGCACGAACCCTGCTGGTATGCCGTCCGCAAGACCGGCAAAGGCCACTGGGCAGGCGACCGGAAGCAGACCACGCTGTGGCACATTTCCGGCAAGGACCAGGACTCCGCCACGGTCCACGGGACGCAAAAGCCGGTCGAATGCATGCGCCGCCCGATCCTGAACAATTCGAGCCCCGGTCAGGCGGTGTATGAACCCTTCATGGGATCCGGCACGACCCTGATCGCAACCGAAACCACAGGCCGAGTCTGCTTTGGCATCGAGTTGAACCCGGCCTACGTCGATGTGGCCATCGAGCGGTGGCAGCAATTCACCGGTGCCAATGCCGAGCTGGCTGAAACTGGCGAGAGTTTCGCCGACCTCAAGGCCAAGAGGCTGGCGGCATGAATGCGCCCCTGTTGCCGGGCCGGATCGAGCACTGGCCGCTGGCCCGGCTCAAACGCGCATGACACAGTCCCGACGCATGTCATTTGTCGAGGCCGTCACGAATGTCGTCGTCGGCTACGCGCTGGCGGTGGTGGCCCAGATCGTAGTGTTCCCATGGTTCGGCCTGCACCTGCATCTTGGCGAAAACCTGATGATCGGTGCTGTTTTCGTTGGCATATCGCTCCTGCGCAGCTTCGCGTTGCGCAGGCTGTTCCAGCGCTGGGGGTGAATTTCAGATGGTCAGAAGGCATTCAGACGATGTACCGTGCCACGCCCGTCGACCTTCTCCGAGGTGATCGGCAGGCCCAGCTTCTTTTTCAGCGCCCCCGAAATCATGCCCCTCACGCTATGAGCTTGCCAAGAAGTTGCCGCGACAATCTCAGCGATGGTGACGCCCTCCGGACGCTCCAGCAGGCTGATGATCTGCGCCTGTTTGGTCCCCGAGCGCGGTGTCGGCAGTTTGGGCGCAGGCGGTTGGGCGGCATGCGTGCGGATCGCGGACATGGTCTTGATCACTACCGGCTCTACACCGATAGCCAGCAGGCCCGCATCGGTGACGACCAGCGTGGTACCGTGACCATCGCCGGTCTCGCGCCAGAGTGGCTCGCCCTTGCGCAGGTTGGCGTCGACCTCTTCGAGCCAGCCGCGCCCGATCATCATGGTGATGACCTTTTTCGCAGCGGCGCCATGCAGCCCCTTGGGCAGCGGCATTGCGAGATTGTCGGCGCGCTGGGCGGCCGCGCTGAGGATAGTGGATTGCGTGTCGGTGAGTTTGGGCATCTGAGCCTCCGGCCTGATCGGGCAGCGCGGCATTGCGCAGCCTTCTACCGGGGCAAGCCCGCCGCATGGACGGGCCGCGTCATCGCGCGTGGTCGGTTTATTCGGCATGCTCTCCCTCGCCAAAGGCGCTGTCGGTGAGGCGCTTGAGCAGACCGGCGTAGTGCTCAAGGGTGCCAACCATCGCCCAGCCGACCTCGTCAGGATGGCAGTTGAAATGATCGTCGCTGAGCGTCTGCAGGCGAGCGAGCATCTCATCGATCTCGGCCTTCTTGGCCGTAAAGGCGCTCAAGGCGGCTTCGCGGTTGCGACGGGCCTTCTCGGCGCGCAGCTGGTGGCGGGGTGTGGTAATCGGGTTGAGGCGTGTCATGGCGTGGCTCCGTTGGGTGAGTTGCATCGTTTTCATGTCATCACAATCGCTTTGTTGCGCCGATTACCGCAGGCAATTCCAAGCAATATCAGTGCTTTCTGATTGCACTGCGGACTTCAAATCAGCTGCAGATCGGCCAGCGCGGCGCTGGCAGCGGCCAGCTGCGTAGTCGGCAATTCGATCTTGATGTGCGAGATCACATCGGAGGCCTCTGCGGTGATCCCGTCCTCGCGCAGCGCAGCCTCGATGGCCTCGGCAACAGCGTCGGGGCGCGAGCGGTCGAACTGGTCGGGCAGCGCATCATGATCGATGCGGATTGTGGTGATGGTGGTCATGGTCTGATCTCCGATCCGGGGTGATTTCCTGATCCGAGAATCGCTCTACTGCGAAGTGTAATCAACTGAATAAGAGAAATATTTCCATTTAACTCCAATACCTTGAGGTCAACCCAGTCGCTATGGAAGGTATGTCCGAGCGTGAGTATTCCGCCCATTCCGGTCTGTCGCGAGGGGCGATCCAGAAGGCGCGCAAGGCCGGTCGGCTGGTTGTCTATAGCGACGGGTCGATCAATGCAGCCGCCTCTGATGTGCGCCGGGCCGACATGACCGACCCCGACCAGCAGCGGCGCAGCACCGGTGGCGATGCTGCGTTCAGCGGTCCAGCTGACAGCTCGTCTTATCTGAAAGCCCGCACCGCGCTGACGGTCTATCAGGCCCAGGAACGCCAGCTGGCGATCCAAAAGAAGAAGGGCACGCTGGTCGACCGGGCGCGGGCGGAAACGCTGGTGTTCCGGCTGGCGCGGCAAGAGCGCGACACTTGGGTCACCTGGCCCAGCAGAGTGGCGGCGTTGATGGCGGCCGAAGTGGCAGCGGAGGTGGAAAAACAATCCGGAATACCGGTGATCATCGAGGCCGCGATCCTGCAGAGGGTGCTGGAAACCCATGTCAGAGCGCAACTCGACGCCCTTGCCGATCTCCGGGTCAGCCTCGGATAACGACGGCAGGGCCACCGACGATCTGACCGCAGACCTCGATCTCGCTTTTGACGGGGCCGAGGATATCCTGCGGGCCTGGCGTCGCGGGATGCGCCCTGATCCGGACCTGACGGTGTCGGAATGGGCAGATCAGCACCGCAAACTGTCCTCGCGGGCCAGCGCCGAACCCGGGCAATACCGCACCGCGCGCACGCCTTACCTGCGCGAGATCATGGATGCGCTGTCGCCGCGCCATCCGGCGCAGCGCATCAGCTTCATGAAGGCGGCGCAGGTCGGGGCCACCGAGGCGGGCAACAACTGGGTCGGCTTCGTCATCCATCATGCGCCGGGTCCGATGTTGGCGGTGCTGCCGACGGTGGAGATGGCGAAACGCACCTCGCGCGGGCGGATCGACCCCCTGATCGAGGACAGTCCGGCGCTGAAGGAACGGGTGCAGCCTGCACGGTCACGTGATGCGGGCAATTCGATGCTATCGAAGGAATTCCCCGGCGGCATCCTGGTTCTGACCGGGGCAAATAGCGCCACCGGCCTGCGCTCGATGCCTGCACGCTACATCTTTCTCGATGAGGTCGACGCCTATCCGGCCTCGGCCGACGAGGAAGGCGATCCCGTCACACTGGCCGAGGCGCGGACCACCACCTTCTCGCACCGGCGCAAGGTGTTCATGGTCTCGACCCCGACGATCCGAGGGCTGTCGCGCATTGAGCGGGAGTTCGAGGCTTCCGACCAGCGCCGCTACTTTGTGCCGTGCCCGCATTGTGGCCACATGCAATGGCTGCAATTCGAACGCCTGCGCTGGGACAAGGGGCGGCCTGATACGGCGGCCTATCACTGCGAGGGTTGCGAGAAGCCCATCGCCGAGCATCACAAAACGCAGATGCTCGAGCGCGGAGAATGGCGCGCGACGGGTGTGTCAGCCGATCCGCATTCCATAGGCTTCCACCTCTCAGCGCTCTATTCGCCGCTGGGCTGGAAAAGCTGGCAGCAAATCGCACGCGACTGGCTGGCGGCGCAGGGCTCCGAGGAAATGCTGCGCGCCGCGCGCAACACCCTGCTGGGCGAGACTTGGGTTGAAAGCGGCGACGCCCCGGAATGGCAGCGGCTGGCGGAGCGGCGCGAAGCCTTCGGGACACAGATCCCCGAGGGCGGTCTGTTCCTGACAGCAGGCGTCGATGTTCAGAAAGACCGCATTGAGGTCGATGTCTGGGCTTGGGGGCGTGGCCTGGAAAGCTGGCTCGTCGACCACATCGTCATTGCCGGTGGCCCCGACGATCCGGCCCGCTGGGACAAGCTAACGGCCCTGCTCAGTCGGACATGGGCCTGCACCAATGGTGCGGTGATGGTGATCGGCAAGCTGGCCATCGACACTGGCTACGAGTCCGCCGCCGTTTATGCATGGGCGCGGGCGCAGGGCTTTGATCAGGTCGCACCGGTCAAAGGCCTCGAAGGCTTCAATCGCGCCACGCCGGTGTCCGGCCCGACCTTCGTCGACGCCACCATCGGCGGCAAACGTCTGCGCCGCGGTGCCCGGCTCTGGTCGGTGGCCACGGCGACGTTCAAGACCGAGACGTATCGCTACCTGCGGCTTGAGCGGCCCTCGGATGAAGACCGTTCGCTTGGGGTGCTCGACGCCCCCGGCACGGTGCATCTGCCTGACTGGATCGACACCGAATGGCTGAAACAGCTGGTGGCCGAACAGCTGGTCACCGTGCGCAACAAGCGCGGCTATGCCCACCCCGAATGGCAGAAAATGCGCGAGCGCAACGAGGCGCTGGACTGCCGGGTCTATGCCCGCGCGGCGGCGTGGATCATGGGCGCGGATCGCTGGGACGAGGCCACATGGCGGCGGCTCGAAGAACAGGCCGGGGTCGAAACCCGCTCCGCACCTCAGCAGGCGGTACCGACCGAACAGGCCGCGCCCGCCCCGCCCAAGGCGGGAACACCAACGACGCCACGGCGCAAACGCCGGGCCTACACACCGAACTTCATGAGGGACTGACATGGATCTGGAACGGATGCGCGCCTTGTTGGCCGCGCTGCAGGAGGCGCGCTACGCGGGCGTCCGCTCGGTCAGCTACGACGGCAAGACAATCACTTACGGTTCAGACGCGGAACTGGCGAATGCCATTTCCGATCTGGAAACCCGGATTGCCAGCGCCACCTCCGGCACCCCGCGTCGTCGGCGCTGGGGCACCGTGGCCTCGAAGGGGCTGTAATCCATGGCCTTTGAAGCCTTCCGTCAGCGGCTGGGATCGATTATCGGCGGGTTTGATGCAGCGCAAGCCCACCGGCGGCTGCGCGGTTTCCGGGCGTCGCGGGCGCATGTGAACACGCTGATTGCAGCCTCTGGCGACACGATCACCGCCCGCGCACGTTGGCTGGTGCGGAACAACGGCTATGCGACGAATGCGGTCGAGTCTTTTGCAAGTAACGTCGTGGGTGATGGCATCAAACCCTCGTCGTCGATTGCAGATGCTGACCTGAAGGAACAGCTCCAGGCGCTGTGGCTCGCCTGGACCGATGATGCCGATGCAGAGGGACTGACCGATTTCTACGGTCTGCAGCGCCGGGCCGCGCGCGAAGTGTTCCTATCGGGCGAGGTCTTCATCCGTATCCGCCCGCGCAGGGCGGAAGACGGTCTGACGGTGCCACTGCAATTGCAGATGCTGCCCGCCGAAATGCTGCCGCTGGGCATGAGCCGCGAATTGCCCGGCGTCGGCCTGATCCGGCAGGGCATCGAGTTCGACGGCATCGGCCGCCGCGTCGCCTATCACTTTCTGCGCCGTCACCCCGGTGACTTGACCGATCCGGGGCTTGCGGGCGAGACGACACGGGTGCCCGCGTCAGAGGTGATCCATGTATTGGACCCGGTCGAGGCGGGCCAATTACGCGGGGTGTCGCGATTTTCAGCTGCGATCGTCAAGCTGTTTACGCTGGATCTCTACGACGATGCCGAGTTGGAGCGAAAAAAGATCGCGGCGATGTTCGCGATGTTCATCACCTCGCCCGCCCCGGAAACCCCGCTGGAACCAACCGAGGACGATCTAGAGGTCGAGCCCGGTCAGGTGGTGCGGCTGGATCCCGGTGAGGACGTGTCCACCCCGGCGACCCCGGACTCGGGCGGCACCTACGAGCCGTTCCAGTACCGGACGCTGCTGCAAATCGCGGCGGCGCTGGGCATCCCCTATGGCTATCTGACAGGCGACACCGCCAAGGGCAATTTTTCCAACACCCGCATATCGCTGATCGAATTCCGCCGCCGGATATCGGCTTGGCAGCACGGGGTGCTGGTGTTCCAGCTCTGCCGCGCGGTGTGGTCACGCTGGATGGATGTGGCGGTGCTGTCAGGTGCCATCGATCTGCCCGGCTATGACAGCCAGCGGCGGCAATATCAGGCCTGCGCCTGGCTGCCCACGAAATGGGACTGGATCGATCCGATGAAGGACGCCTCGGCCGAAATCCTGCAGATCGAAGCGGGCCTCAAATCCCGCACCCAAGCGATCTCCGAGCGCGGCTATGACGCCGAACAGGTCGACCGCGAGATTGCCGCCGAGCGCAGACGCGAACTGGCGCTGGGCCTCGACTTCCGCCGTCCGGGATCCCCGGCGCAGGGGCCGGGCAACTGGGCCACGAAGGATGATGATCCTGCTTCGAATGATGCCGACGAGATGGACGATAACGCCGAGGGCAAACCCGACCCAAAGGATGAACCGTGATGCATCACGCCCAGATCTCCCAGCGGGCCTTCAACACGCCGCTGATGGTGGACCCTGCCAAGGCACTGGCCTTCTTGTCAGGGCTGGGTCCGCGCATCACCGGGCAGGACATCACCTTCCACGGCGTGGAGACCGATGCCGTTGATCCGGCCGCCACCGCGCAACCCGGGCGGGCCTCGCTGTTCGGCACTGACCTCGTCCAGCGCCACCAACGTAATGGAAGCCAGCCCTACGCGGTGGTCGACGGCATCGCCGTGATCGAAATCGCCGGAACGCTGGTGCATCGCGGGGCGTGGATCGGGCAATCTTCGGGCCTCACCTCCTATGAGGGTATCGCCGCCCAAATCGACGTGGCGATCGCGGATCCTGCGGTGCTCGGCATCGCGCTGGACATCGACAGCTTCGGCGGTGAGGTCGCGGGGGCCTTCGATCTTGCCGATCGCATCCGCGCCGCGCGGGCGCAAAAGCCTGTGCAGGCCTTCGTCGCCGAACACGCGCTGTCCGCTGGCTACGTCCTGGCATCGCAGGCCGACCGGATCGTCCTTCCGCGCACCGGGGCCGTCGGCAGCATCGGCGTTGTTGCGCTGCACACCGACATGAGCGGGGCGCTCGACCAGAAGGGCATCGCCGTCACCCTGATCCATGCCGGGGCGCACAAGATCGACGCCAATCCTTACCAGCCGCTGCCCGAGGCGGTCCACGATCAGATGCAGCGCGAGCTGGAGGTCGTGCGCTTCCTCTTTGCCGAGACTGTCGCTGCCGGTCGCGGGGATCGTCTGACACATGCCGCAGCGCTGGCCACGGAAGCGGCGGTGTTCCGTGGCGCTGATGCCATTGCCGCCGGTCTGGCCGACGAGCTCGCTGATCCTGTCACCGCCTTCCGCGCCTTCGCCGCCGCCCCAGGCGGCACCAATCCCACCAGCAGAAAGGGTCCACAGATGACCACCAACTCCACCGACACCCCGAATTCGGATCAGGTTGCCGCCCCTCCCGCGACACAGCCCGCAGCGACGACTGCCGAGACCGTACCCGAACCGCCTATTGAAGCAGCCGCACCCACGCCCACGACCGACGCATCCACCATGAGCGCCGACGCCATCCGCGCCGAGGCCGCCGAGGTGGCGCAGGTCTGCGCGATGGCCGCCCGAATGGGTGTGGACATAGACGCCGCCGACGCCGTCGCACGAGGGCTGAAACCCGGAGCTCTGCGCGCCCGCGTGCTGGCCGATCTTTCCTCGCGCGGCGATGCGGCAGGCATCATCGCTACTGCCCCGGCGGCCGCTGTCGCCAAAGACAGCCCGATCATCGCAGCCGCAAAGAAGGCAGCCTCAGGCTCGCGCTGAACCACCTGCCGAACCCAAAACATGGAGACTGACCAATGCCCGTCCTGACGGAACCGCCCAGCATGGGCGATGTCCTCAAATATGAGGTCAACCCGAACTATACCCGCGAAGTGATTACCCTGCTGCAGGGCATGCCGTATCCGGTCGGCTCGGTGCTCGGCAAAATCACCGCCAGCGGAAAATACAAGCTGTCGACCAGTGGTGGCAGCGATGGTGCACAGACCGCGACCGCCGTCTTGCTTTATGCCGTCGACGCCACCCTTGCCGATGCGACCGGCATCGTCGTCGTGCGCGGGCCCTCGATCGTGTCGCGTGCAGGCCTCGCTTACGACGGCACCGTCGATGACAGCGCCAAGATCACCACCAAGATCGGCCAGCTTACCGCAGTCGGCATTATCGCCCGCGACGGCGTCTGATCCCGAAGCAGCCCAGCGCATCCACATCCATCCCTCTTTCCCCCGGAGCTCCAAATGACCCTTGTCCGCAATCCATTCGACGCTGGCGGTTACTCGCTGGCCGAGATGACGCAGGCCATCAACATCCTGCCCAACCTCTACACCCGCCTTGGCCAGATCAGCCTCTTCCGCTTCGAGGGCGTCAGCCAGCGGTCGGTTATCATCGAGCAATACGAGGGCATCCTGAATTTGCTTCCCTCGGTACCGCTGGGTGGTCCTGCCACGGTCGGCACCCGTGAGGGCCGGTCGATGCGAAGCTTCGCCCTGCCATGGATTCCGCATGATGATGTGATCCTGCCGGGTGACATTCAGGGCCAACCGGCGCTGGGCGTCTTCGATGGCGCCGACCCGCTGGTCGAGGTGATGAACCGCAAGCTGCAGTTGATGCGCCGAAAGCATGCGCAGACCCGCGAATACATGGAGATGAACGCGCTGCGGGGCATCGTGAAGGACGGCGCGGGGACCACCCTCTACAACTACTTCACTGAGTTTGGCCTGGCGCAAATCTCGGTGGACTTCCTCTTGGGCACGGCTGGCACCAATGTACAGGGCAAGGTCCGGGAGGTCTTGCGGGCCATTGAGGACAATCTGCTGGGCGAAAGCATGTCGGACGTGCACGCCCTCGTCAGCCGCGAATTCTTCGACAAGCTGATCGCGCACCCCAAAACCGAAGAGGCGTACAAGTTCTACGCCGCGACCGGCGCGCAGCCCCTGCGCCAGGATGTACGCCGCAACTTCCCCTTCGCGGGCATCGTGTTCGAGGAATATTCTGGCACCGTCACGCTTTCCACTAAGGCCACCGAACGGCTGGTCCCCGCCAACGAAGGCATCGCTTTCCCGCTGGGCACCATGGACACCTTCACCACCTATGGCGGCCCGGCCAACCTGCTGGAGGCGGCCAATACCATCGGCCTGCCGCTCTACGCCCGCCAGCATCTGGACGAAAAGGGCCGCTGGATCGATCTGATGACCGAGGCCTCGATCCTGCCGGTCAACAAGCGGCCGGGCATAGCGATCCGCCTGCACACTTCGAACTGACGGGTCCACTCATGACCGTCTTTGGTGCCGCCATGGACCGGATTTATTCCAACTCGTCCATGGCCGTGGCCGCGCTCTGGATGTCGGCTACCACGTCCGAGGAAAGAACTATCCGGGTGATCCGCCGCGCACCGGATCGCATCACTGAATTCGGCGCGGGGCGCTTGGTCAGCGACACCATGATGGTGGACGTGCGCGCGTACGATCTGCCAGACCCTCGCCCCGGCGATCTGATCGTGATCGGTGCCGACAGTTTCACCATTCAGGGCGAGCCACTGCGCGACCGCGAGCGTCTGATCTGGGCGCTGGACCTGCGCCCATCATGAAGCTGACGCCCGATATCGATCCTGATCTCGTTGCCCTGATGGCCGCCGAGGTGCCAGCGTGATCAGCTATTTGAACCGCTTCATAGCACTCTGGAACGACTCAGAGAGGCTCTCCCATGCCTGCTCGAAGCCTTTGCGCATATCGCCCCAGGCGGCGTCTGACGCCTGCTGCGCCTCCTTCATCTTCGCCTCGGCCTCGTCGCGCTGCTTTCGCATTTCTGCAAGCTGTTTCTCGTATTTGATCTTCGCATCGGCCTCCGCTTCCTTTGCGTTTGCCTGCATCTTGTCGATCTCTGCGTTCCACTTGTCGATATTCGCCTTTGCCTTCTCCACATATGCGTCACGATCAATCATCGTCTTCCTCCCCGGTTCTGAGTGTTGAAATGAATGCGAAGCATAGCTGGAAAATGAGGTCTGTGGAAATTTGAAGCTGAAACTCGACATTGATCCCGACCTCGTTGCCATGATGGCCACCGAGATCAAGGCAGGGGAAAAGGCCGTCAGCGCTGCGATGCGCGAGGCCGGAACCGGGCTCAAATCGGACTGGCGGGCGCAGATCACCGGCGCTGGTCTGGGTCGACGACTGGCAAATTCGATCCGCAGTCAGACCTTTCCGAAATCAAGTAACAGCCTGAACGCAGCGGCACTGGTCTGGTCCAAGGCACCTGAGATCATTGGGGCGCATGACACCGGCCCCCTGATCCGCTCGAAAAACGGCTTCTGGCTGGCGATCCCGCTGCCTGCTGCTGGCAAATCCACGCGCGGCGGCCGGATCACCCCAGGCGAATGGGAACGGCGGCGCGGGATGCGCCTGCGGTTCGTCTACCGTCGCACCGGTCCAAGATGGAGTGGTTGCCGCCCTCCCCAGACGGCATCGCAATGTGCCAAGGTAGTGGTGTTCAAGGCCACACAAAAGAGAGGACGGCGAGATGAAGGATATGATGATCGGGGTTGATCTGGCAAAGAATGTTTTTCAGGCCCACGGCGCGCTGCTGACGGGGGAGGTTCAGTTCCGCAAGAAGCTTACGCGACAGCATTTCACCGCGTTCATGGCCCAGCAGGCTCCCTGCCTGGTCATTTTCGAAGCCTGTGGTGGGGCTCACTACTGGGCGCGTGAGATGGAAGCGCTTGGCCACGAGGTGAAGCTGATTGCGCCACAGTACGTTCGCCCGTTCGTCAAGCGCCAGAAAAATGATGCTGCCGACGCTGAGGCGATCGTGATCGCGGCCCGCCAGCCAGAGATGCGCTTCGTGGAGCCTAAGTCGGTTGAGCAGCAGTCTTGCGCGGCGGTGTTCCGCGGCCGGGAGCGGCTGGTCCATCAGCGCACCGCGGATGTAAACGCCTTGCGGGCCCTGCTGTACGAGCATGGCCACGTGTTTCCCGTCGGAATGCGTTACCTCGATCGCATTACAGCGCTTGTGGACGAAGAGACCTCCGGCTTGCCCGCGCTGATCCGGGAGGAGTGCCAGGACCTGCTGGCGCAGATTGCAGAGAAAACGGCGCGTGTCACCGAGCGCACAGCGAAACTCAAGGCGCTGGCCTCCCAGTCGGACCGGGCGCGTCGGCTGCAGACCATGCCGGGTGTTGGACCGATGACTGCCGTCGCGGTGGAAGCGTTCGGACCTGATATGGCGCAGTTCAAGACAGGGCGCGACTATGCAGCTTGGTTGGGGCTTGTGCCCAGGCAGCATTCCTCTGGAGGCAAGGAGCGCTTGGGGCGGATGACCAAGGCCGGCCAGGCCGACATCCGACGCCTGCTGATCATTGGTGCAATGTCGCGATTGGGTTGGCTTGGGCGGCGCACAATTGCAGAGGGCAGCTGGCTGTCACGCATGTTGGCGCGCAAACCCAAGATGTTGGCCGCGATCGCGCTGGCCAACAAGATGGCCCGGCAGATGTGGGCGATGCTGACGAAGAACGAGGACTACAGGGATCCGGCGCTGGCAGTCGCGGCATGATGCGCATGTCGAACCGCTAGCAACGGTGCCAAGGGGGTGTGAGAAGACGACGACCTGAATGGGCGAAATGATCGAACAGATCCGGATTAGGAAAACCAGTAGCAGGCTACGAGCCAACAGCTCGCGTCCGAGATTTGGACCCGATCCGCTGATCACCATCCCGGCCCGCGGCTTCTGGAAATGCCGCATCAAGAGGCCTCACAGAAGACCGCACTCGATCACGCGCCTATAGGATCAAAAACTTCTTGCACCACGGGCGGCAACCACAGAAGCCTGCTGGTGGCGGAAGGACGGCTGAACACGAAGGGCCAGGCGGTGGTGTCGCGCTCGAAGACCGGACGCGGCAAGGTCACCGCGCCGATCTTCCTGTTGGTGCTGCAGGTGAAACTGCCGAAGCGGCTCGACCTCGCGCGGGATGCAGACCGGGCGTTGGACAGCGTGCCGGGGCTGATCGTGGCGAACTGGGTGGAGGGGAGGCTTCTTTAAATGCCCATCGCGCTTGTAATCGCCTTTGCCGCAACTGATGTTCCAATTTTCGTTGCAACATCAAGGGTCCACTTGCCAGCGGCCTGCAGATGTCGCAGCGCTCCAGCCCCGTCATTCTTCTGAGCGGCCTCTTCTGCTGCTGCCACCGAAGCTATTGCTTTATCGTGCTCGATTGTTGTGCTTTCCGCTTTAAGGGCCATCCTGAGAAGGCCCAATTCTTCGGCTAGCTGCGGCAGGTGGACATCGGACGACCTTTGGTCCCACATCTGCTGGAAAGTGTTGTTCTCAGCTCGCGAATTCGGTCCAACAGCGCCCGCTTGGCCCGTTTGGTAATGATCGCCCATGTGCATAGACTCCATGAAGAATTGTTGGACAACGTGTTGTTGGCCGTCTCTCAGTAGGTACTCATAGGCATCAGGGTGCGCACCGTAGCCCGTTGTGCTTTCGTCCACGTATTGAGCCGCATGAAAATCCTCTGCGGACACCACAAAACGAACTTCTAGACCAAAATCGAACGATCCGTGCGACGACCTGCATTCGAGGTAGAGTACGAAACGATTTCGATGATCATCCCTGTCCACTGATTTTCGGTATTCTCGCCCAGACCTGAGATCAAAGAAGCGGACACTTACGGGTATGCCAAACTCTGGAAGTGAAATTGCATAGTAGCTTAGTCGACCTCGCTCTGTCGGAATACCGCGCCACGAAGTATTAAACTCGTACCCGCGCTCTGTGATGCTATAGCGGCTGGCAGATAGTTTTCGCGCTGAGCATTCAGCGAAGCCTTCCGCAAATGCTTTTTCGTGCTTCCTATCTAAAAAATGAAATGGCCCAGATCGAGGCTCATCATACTCTTCTGCAAATGCCACGGTAACATGGTCACCATAGTCGGCCTTCATTCGGAACGAACGAAGCTCGCCTCCCAAGTCGAGTTGCTCAACTATGACTACAGAAACATCCATGAATCGGCTCCGCAGAATGCACGCCAAGAGATAGTACATGCCCACCCCTCGCGAAACCATCCTCTCCGCGCTGCACGCGCGACTCTCGGCGCTGCCCGCCACTGCCCTGCGCGGTGAGATTCTGCCCGAGCGTGTGCCGGCCGAGGGCCTGCTGATCCTGCGCGACGGCGAGCCCGGAGAACCGGACGTCACGCTGTCGCCACTCGCCTATCACTACCAGCATCGGGCCGAGATCGAGGCGGTCGTGCAGGGCGCTGCACGTGACACCGCCTTCGACGCGCTGACCGCCAGCATCGGCTCGGCGATCGCCGCCGACCGCACGCTGGGCGGGCTTTGCGACTGGGTCGAGGCCGAAGCCCCGCGCCCGGTCGATCTGCCGGTCGAGGGCGCAGCCAGCCTGAAGGCCGCCGTGATCCCGGTGGTGCTGCACTATTCCACGGCCGACCCGCTGGCCTGACCCCGACAACCCGAGGAGAACACCATGGCACGAGCCCAGGGGGCGCGGGCGCAGATGGCGCTTGCGTTCGAAACGACCTATGGAACGCCGCCCGCCAGCGGCTTCACCCGCATGCCCTTTGCCAGCACCTCGCTGGGTGCGGAGCAGCCGCTGTTGAACTCGGAGCTGCTGGGCTACGGCCGCGATCCGCTGGCGCCGATCAAGGACGCGGTCACGGCGGACGGCGACGTGGTCGTGCCGCTCGACGCCGAGGCCTTCGGGTGCTGGCTGAAGGCCGCGTTCGGCACCCCGACGACCACGGGTGCGGAAGCGCCCTACACCCACGAGTTCCAGTCGGGGTCCTGGACGCTGCCCAGCATGTCGATCGAGACCGGCATGCCCGAGGTGCCGCGCTATGCCATGTATTCCGGCTGCGTGCTCGACCAGATCACCTGGCAGATGCAGCGGTCCGGCCTGCTGACCGCCACGGCGCGGCTGGTGGCGCAGGGCGAGACGGTCGGGACCACGACGAGCGCGGGAACGCCGGCCTCGCTGGAGCTGAAGCGCTTCGGCCATTTCAACGGGGCGATCACCCGCAACGGCACCGCCCTTGGCAACGTGGTCTCGGCCGAGATCACCTATGCCAACAACCTCGACCGGATCGAGACGATCCGCTCGGACGGGCGCATCGACGGGGCCGATCCCTCTATCGCCGCCCTGACGGGGCGGATCGAGGTGCGCTTCGCCGACCAGACGCTGGTGACGCAGGCCATCAACGGCGAGGCCTGCGAGATGGAATTCGCCTACGTCCTGCCCTCTGGCGACAGCTTCACCTTCACCGTGCACGCCGTCTACCTGCCGCGCCCGCGGATCGAGATTTCCGGGCCGCAGGGCGTGCAGGCCAACTTCGACTGGCAGGCGGCGCGCGACAGCGTCGTCGGCCGGATGTGCACCGCCACCCTCGTGAACGATGTGGAGACGTATTGATGCTGACGCTCAACCTGACCAACGCCCCGCGCTGGCATGACCTCGCGCCCGGCGTCCGAGTGCAGCTGCGCCCGCTGACCACGGCGATGATGGTGGCGACGCGGAGCGATCCCGCCGTGGAAGCCGTGCCCGAGGAGGCTTCCGACGAGGAACGCGCCGTCGCCTTCGCCAAGGCGCTCGCGCGGCGGGCGGTGCTCGGCTGGGAGGGCATCGGCGACGCCGACGGCAAACCCATCGAGCCGAGTCCGGACGCCGTCGACGCCCTTCTCGAAGTCTGGCCGATCTTCGAGGCCTTCCAGCTGACTTACGTCTCCAAGGGCCTGCTGCTGGAACAGGAAAAAAACGTCTCCGCGCTCTCGCCGAATGGTCCTTCGGCGGGGGCGACCGCTACTGCGAGGGTTGCGAACCCTGCGGAGCCAGCGCGCAAGCCTGCCCGGACTGCCCGGCGCGGCTGAACCGTCCGGAAACGCCTGAAGGCTGGCAGGTATGGGACCTCGTCGGCCGCCTCGGCGGCCAGCTGCGCGTGCTGCCCGGCGCGGTGATCGGCTGGGACATGTCGGCGGCGCTGGCGCTCGGAGACGCGCTCGGCGTGCCACCCCTCGCCATGGCCGAACTGCTGCCCGTCATCGAAGCGGTGATGGTCGCCAAGCTCAACGAACAGATGGAACGTCCCAATGGCTGAGAAAAGGGTCAGCGTCCGCCTCGCGGCCGTGGGCGGACGGCAGGTGCGCGCCGAGTTGGAAGGCGTGGGCGAGGCCGGGTCGCGCGGCTTCGGACGGCTGAGCCGCGAGATGGAAGCGGCCAACGCCCGGCTGGCGGCGTTTTCCCGCCGTGTCGCCGTGGCTGCAGCCGCTGCCGTGGCCGCCGCTGCCGCCGCTGGCGTGGCGATGGTCCGCTCCGGCCTGCAGACGGTCGATGCGCAGGCCAAGCTCGCGCAATCCCTTGGCACCACCGTCGCCTCGATCCAGACGCTCGAGCGCGCGGGCGAGCTGGCGGGCGTGTCGATGTCCGGCATCGAGCAGGCCACCAAGGATCTGACGCGCCGTCTCAGCCAGGCGGCCGCCGGGACCGGTCCCGCCGCCGACGCGCTGGACCGGCTGGGGCTCTCGGCCAGCGAGCTGATCGCGCTGCCGCTGGACCAGCGGGTCGGCGCCATCAACGCGGCGATCGAGAGCTTCGTGCCCACCGCCGAACGTGCCGCTGTCGCGGGCCAGCTCTTCGGCGAGGAAGGCTCCATCGCCATGAGCCGGATCGACACGGCGACACTGCGCCAGGCGACCGAGGATGTGCTCGCCTTCGGTGTGGTCGTCTCCGAGCAGGATGCCGACCAGATCGAGCGGACGAACGATGCGATCTCCCGGCTCGGGCTGATCTGGCGCGGCCTGTCGAACCAGCTGGCCGTCGCCGCGGCCCCCGCGCTGGAAGCGGTCGCCAACGCCATGGCGGCGCTCGCCAGCCGCACCGGCCCGCTGGGCATCGCCATCCGCGGTCTCTTCGACAACATCGGCCGCCTGACCACCTACGCCGCCACCTTCGCGGCGTTCCTCGCGGGCCGCTGGGTGGCCGGCATGGCCGCCGCGGCGCTCTCCGTCCGTGGCCTCGCCACGGCTCTCGTCGTCTTGCGCGGCGCGCTGATCCGGACCGGCATCGGCGCACTCATCGTCGGCGCGGGCGAGCTCGTCTACCAGTTCACCCGGCTCGTCTCGGGCGCGGGCGGCTTTGGCGAGGCGATGTCGCTCCTGAAAGACCTCGCTGTCGAGGTCTGGGAGCGGATCAGGACGGGCGCGGCGGCGGCGGGCGCGGCCGCCACGGCGATGTTTTTCGATCTGAAGGCCGACGCCGCCTCCGGAATGCAGAGCGCCATCGAGAGCGTCGTAGCTTTCGGCAACACGGCGGCGAACACCTTCGAGGGCGCTTACGAGGCGATCAAGGCCGTCTGGGGTCTGCTGCCCGCCGCCATCGGCGATCTCGCGTTCCAGGCGGCCAACAGTCTGGTCGACGGTGTCGAGGCGATGCTGAACGGTGTGGTCTCGCGCATCAATGGCTTCATCGGCGGCATCAACCAGGGGCTCGAAGCGCTCGGGTCGGAGCGCCGCATCTCGCTGGTGCCCGACCTCGACCTCGGCGAGATCGAGAACCGCTTCGAGGGCGCGGCCAGTGCTGCGACGACGGCGGCGCAGGCAGCCTTCGACCGGGCCTTCGAGGACAATCCGCTCACCGCGCCCGATCTAGGACTGACCGAGGCGGCAAACCGGGCGCTCGAATCCGCGAACCTCTATCGAGGGGCCGCGCGCGATCTGGCCGAAGGGGCTCGTGCCCCGCTGGAAAGCTGGCAGGCGCTCCGCGATGCCGTGCGCGGCACCGACGAGGCCAGTGCGGATGCGCTGACCGAGGCCACTGGTGCTGCCGAGCGGCTGGAGACGGCGCTCGGCGATGCCGGCCGCGCCGCGACGGATGCAGGCGCGGCGGCCGGGGCTGCCGCTGCCGCTGCGGAACCCGCTACCGAGGCGGCCGTAACCGGCTGGCAGGCGGTCACTGCGGCGCTGTCGGATTACGCCAGCAAGGCCCGCGACATTGGCGGCGACATCGGCCAGAGCCTCGTCGGCGCCTTCCAGTCGGCCGAGAATGCGGTGGGCCAGTTCGTCAAGACCGGCAAACTGAACTTCCGCGACCTCGTCACCTCGCTGTTGGCCGATCTCGCCCAGCTCGCGGCGCGGCGTTTCATCTTGGGGCCGATCGCCAATGCGCTTTCGGGCGTGTTCTCCGGGGCGGGCGGCATTTTCGCAAACGTCCTGCACGCGGGCGGGATGGTCGGCTCCGCTGGCCCCTCGCGCATGGTCCCGGCGATGGCCTTCGCCGCTGCCCCCCGGATGCATTCCGGCGGCATGGCTGGTCTCCGCCACGACGAGGTGCCCGCGATCCTGCAGCGTGGTGAGCGGGTGCTGTCGCGCCGAGAGGCGCAGAGCTACGGCGCGGGCGGGGTCAACGTCACCATCATGGCCCGCGATGCCGAGAGCTTCCGCCAGTCCCGCACGCAGGTCGCCGCGGACATCGCCCGTGCAGTCTCGCTTGGGCGGAGGGGCATGTGATGGCGTTTCACGAGGTCCGGTTCCCAGACGACATCAGCCGAGGCGCGCGGGGCGGACCGGAACGGCGCACGCAGATCGTCGAGCTCGCCTCGGGCGACGAGGAGCGCAACGCAACCTGGGCCAATTCGCGCCGCCGCTACGACGTCGCCTATGGCATCCGCCGCGCGGACGATCTGGCGACGGTGGTCGCCTTCTTCGAGGCGCGAAACGGCCGCCTGCATGGCTTCCGTTTCAAGGACTGGGGCGATTTCAAATCGTGCCCGCCGTCCCAGACCCCATTGCCCACCGACCAGGCGATCGGCACCGGGGATGGCACGACCACCGCTTTCCAGCTGGTGAAGCGCTACGCCTCGGGCGCGCAGTCGTGGACGCGTACCATCGCCAAGCCGGTGACCGGAACCGTGCGCATCGTGCTGGCGGGCGTCGAGCAGCTCTCCGGCTGGTCGGTCGACACCACGACCGGCGACGTCACCTTCACCGCGGCGCCGGGCTCCGGCGTCGCGATCACCGCGGGCTTCGAGTTCGACGTGCCGGTCCGTTTCGACACCGACGTGCTCGACGTGACGCTCGACCTCGAGCGGCTCGGCTCGATCACCTCCATCCCGCTGCTGGAACTGCGCCGATGAAGACCCTCGATCCTTTCCTGCAGGCCCATCTCGACGAGGGCACGACCACGCTCGCCTGGTGCTGGCGGATCGCGCGCGCCGACGGCACGAGTTTCGGCTTCACCGACCACGACCGGACGCTGAGCTTCGATGGGACGGAATTCGAGCCCGAGAGCGGGCTCACGGCGTCCGAGGTCCGCTTCGGCTCGGACCTGTCGGTCGATGCGCAGGATGCCGAGGGCGTGCTGACCTCGGACCGGATCACCGAGACCGACATCCTCGACGGCCGCTGGGACAACGCGGCGGTCGAGGTTTGGCGCGTGAACTGGGCCGACACCGGCCAGCGCGTCTTGATGCGGCGCGGCGCCATCGGCCAGATCCGGCGCGGGAAGCTGGCCTTCGTCGCCGAGGTCCGCTCGCTCGCCCACGTCCTCGGCCAGACGGTCGGGCGCACGTTTCAGGCGACCTGCGATGCCGCGCTCGGCGACGCGCGCTGCGGCGTCGATCTGGAGGACCCGGCCTACAAGGGGACGGGCGCGGTGATCGATCTGCTACGGGATCGCGCCTTCACCGCCTCCGGGCTCGGGGCCTTCGCCTCCGGCTGGTTCACCTTCGGCACCATCGAATGGACGACCGGCGCGAATGCGGGACGCAAGGCGGAGGTGCTGGGCCACGACGTGACCGACGGCGTCGCCGTGCTGACCCTGCTCGAAGCGCCGATGCGCGCGATCGCCGAGAGCGACGCTTTCACCATCCGCGCGGGCTGCGACAAGCGCATGGAGACCTGCGGGGCCAAGTTCGCGAACACCGCCAACTTCCGCGGCTTCCCGCACATCCCCGGCCAGGATGCCGTGCTGCGCTATGCGACGAAGGATGGTGGGCACGAGGGTGGCGTGCTGTGACGCAACCTTTCGCATTGGCAAATCCCGAGCGTGTCATCGCGATCGCACGCTCCTGGCTCGGCACGCCCTACCACGACCAGGCGAGCCTTCGCGGCGTCGGCTGCGACTGCCTCGGCCTCGCGCGCGGCGTGTGGCGCGAGGTTGTCGGCCCCGAGCCGTTCAAGATCCCGCCCTACAGCCGGGACTGGGGCGAGACCGGTCCGCGCGAGGTTCTGGCCGAGGGCGCGGGTGCCATGATGATCGAGGTGTCGCCCGACGTGGCCGGTCCCGGCGCGCTGGTGCTGTTCCGCATGAAGCCCCGCGCCATCGCCAAGCATGTCGGAATCCTCACCGGACCCGACAGCTTCCTCCACGCCTATGAGCGGCTCGGCGTGATCGAGGAACCGCTCACCGAAAGCTGGCGGCGGCGCATCGCCTTCGCCTTCCTGTTCCCGCAACGCTGAGACCCCGACATGGCAACGCTTGTCCTCG
>Ga0307963_1001028_pt1 | contig 20552 bp, 22 predicted proteins | sample OrgLakmetagen594_FD_201829 | JGI IMG/M metagenome (GOLD analysis project Ga0307963, IMG submission 201829) | Saline water microbial communities from Organic Lake, Antarctica - #594 | ecosystem: Environmental > Aquatic > Non-marine Saline and Alkaline > Saline | place: Antarctica: Organic Lake... | reverse complement strand
ACACACAAACATATATACACACACACACCTGTCTCCGACCATGACCAGCTCATGGGCCTCACACCCAAAGTGTGCCTCCACGTGCACACCCAAAGTGTGTCTCACACACAAACATATATACACACACACACACCTGTCTCCGACCATGACCAGCTCATGGGCCTCACACCCAAAGTGTGCCTCCACGTGCACACCCAAAGTGTGCCTCACACCCAAAGTGTGTCTCACACACAAACATATGTACAAACACACACACCTGTCTCCGACCATGACCAGCTCGTGGGCCTCACACCCAAAGTGCGCCTCCACGTCTTCCTTCCCACCTGCAGGCTTCTTGTCTTTGTGCCTTAGCACCGCAATGCCAAAAGCCTTCTCTAATGACCGCGCGTCCTCCCCTACGCGCAGCAAATGCATGCATCGCTTACGTGTATTTATAGGGATGGCCAGAACCGGATATATACACCGTATATGATCGTATATTTGGTGATTTCCCAGCCAAAAATACCGTATATGCACCGTATATATATATACATATATGGTTCTGGCCAACCCTATGTATTTACTACTTACTTGACTCTCCTTTTCTTCTCCAAACTTGACCTTTTTTTATCCGTCTCTTTCTCGTGCTAATCATAGACGCTTCCCTTTTTGTTTAGGTAGGTGCTGTTGCAGGCTTTGCTCCAAGCTTCTGCTCAGATGCCCCTGAGGCATATACAGCGATGTAACCTTACCTTACCTTACGTGTTTTTGAGAAACACTGCACAATCAGAGTGAGCTACAGAGCTCCTACAACACAGATACAGGCATTTCTCGGGTTAACTACAACCGTGCATGCACACCGTATATGACCGTATGTATGGTAGATTCCCTGCCAAAAGTACCGTAAAAACACCATATATACGTATGTACGTATGTTTTTGACCAACCCTAGGCATTTCTGTCCGTCAGAAGAAGTATCAGCATTGCACCCTCCTTCACTTATATTTCTGTGCCTGTCAACCCCCTTTTAAATTAAATTAAATTAATTAAATTAAATTAAAAAGACTACTTTGATACCGTGCTGAAGTGATCAACTGCTTTAATACTGTGCTGAAATAAAATACTGCTTTTGTACCGTGCTGAAGTGTACGACTGCTTTGATACCGTGCTGAAGTGAACGGCTATTTCAATATTGTGTTGAAGCGATTGACTGCTTTGATACTGTGCTGAAGTGAACGATTACTTTGATACCGTGCTGAAGTGAATGATGTTTTGATAATGTGCTGAAGTGAACGACTGCTTTGAAGATGTGCTGAGGATATCTATTTTGATATTGTGCTGAAGATATCAACTGTTTTGATACTGTTCTGAAGCGAACGACTACTTTGATAATGTGCTGAAATGAATGACTGCTTTGATACTGTGCTGAAGTGAACGACTACGTTGATATTATGCGCAAGTGAACATCTACTTAATAATATTTTGATACTGTGCTAAAGTGAAACGTGGTCAACTAATGCTCATACTGAATTCACTCTTTTAATTCCTTGGGAAATTATCCCCCGCCTACGGCATCTCACGATGCAAACGAAAAAGAAAGTGAAACAACATGGTGAAATGATGCTCTCGCTCAAAATAGCACGGCTGGTCAGGAAAGCATACATTACTCACTAGGGGGGCATTTATCATATATGAGTATGCAAACCATGATTCCCTGCTGAATTTGTGTACCATTTAAATTGCACACATGCATGACGTTCTTGCTCTTTTCAAAACATTGATCTGATGACACATTCCAGCTGCTTCCAAGCCTTGTTGCCATCGCGCAGCCAAGCCCAATGCCTTTCTCTTTTAACCACGCAATGTCTCTTAGGGGGACCTTATTTATCTAGTAATTTATTTGTTGGTAAGACAGACATGCAGAATACATAGGCTAACACACAGAATATAAGATGTACACCTATTAAGGGGCATAGCCAGCCGAAATAAAACAGTTTGTTGCGCTGAACGCACACACACAACCACATCCACATACACTCACAAAATGCAGCACAAATGCGCCTTGAAGGACATACGACTCTAGAGCAGCTAAACAGGTTGAATAAAAGTGTACCATGCACACACAGGCTCCCACAGAATACAGCACACACCACACATACACAAACACTAACACACAACTCAGGGGTCGCACTGTCCTTGACCAGCCGAATTGGGACAGATGGTTTCCATTGTTGTAGATCACACACACACACAAACACACACAAACACACACACAACCCCAGACCCTACATAATACAGCACAAACACCTTACGGGCTGCACTGATCTGGATTATCCAAATCAGGTTCCAGTTGTTTGCAGCTGAAACACACTATAGCACTCACAAAAAACGGCACACACACATACCTTGGGGGTCATACTGCTCTAAACCTGCTGAGTTGGAGTACAAGGCTACGCCAGCTCCACCACCAAATTCGAGCACGCACTCTGCTAGCGATGCAGTGAGACTGGGCTCGACCTGGAGTCAAGAGCAGCGGAACGTTCAAGCTATTTGACAGGAACTTGTGCGTTCGACTAGGCTTGGCCTTACACAAGTCTCGACTAGGCGACTAGTAGGCTTGACCTGGGCTTGACCTAGGCTTGACTAGTAGGCGACTAGTAGGCTTGGCCTTACACAAGTCTCGACTAGGCGACTAGTAGGCTTGACCTAGGCTTGACCTAGGCTTGACCTAGGCTTGACTAGTAGGCGACTAGTAGGCTTGACCTTACACAAGTCTTGACTAGGCGACTTGTAGGCTTGGCCTTACACAAGTCTCGACTAGGCGACTAGTAGGCTTGGCCTTACACAAGTCTCGACTAGGCGACTAGTAGGCTTGGCCTTACACAAGTCTCGACTATGCGACTAGTAGGCTTGACCTAGGCTTGACGTAGGCTTGACCTAGGCTTGACTAGTAGGCGACTAGTAGGCTTGGCCTTACACAAGTCTCGACTAGGCGACTAGTAGGCTTGACCTAGGCTTGACTAGTTGGCGACTAGTAGGCTTGACCTTACACAAGTCTCGACTAGGCGACTAGACAAGTCTCGACTAGGCTTGGCCTTACACAAGTTTGGCTGGGCTTTGTTGGAAGAAAACAATAAAACAAGCAACCGAAATTGACGATGAAACGATCACGTGTAGGCACTTTGGTAGTGACTAGGGCTGGCAAGAACTGTATATACGCACCAGATATGACCGTATACTTTGTGGTTTCCCCGCCGAAAATACCGTATATTTACCGTATATTCATAGGAATACATATGGCCAGAACCGTGTGTATAAACGTATGGTTCTGGCCAACCCTATAAACGACCCATGCAGCCCGGCTGGTCGCTTCCTGAATCTGAGGGCACCAAGTAACAGCAGCGCAGCAAAGAGTTGCAACTGTGCAAATGTGCATTGTTCTGGGCACACACAGGCTGGGCGGTGCCTGGATTTAGGAACACCAGCACCTGGTACGATATATTTTCATACGCATACGTCACGTATGATATATGACAACAGCAAAGGGCACACACAACAGAGGGAACAATCTTCACTGCACGAGCATGATGCAATTGAGGCAATTATAAGAACAATCGATTAAACAATATAACTAAAGAGATAATATACCCTAATTGACACTCAAAGGTCACCAACTCTTTTTAAACACTCTAAGATCACCAGCTCAAAGTCACCAGCCCTTAATTTAAAACTCTAATACGGTCACCAACCCTTTTTATACACTCTAAGATCACCAGCGCAAAGTCAGCAACCCTTAAATAACACTCTAATATGGTCACCAACCCTTTTTTTACACTCTAAGATCACCAGCGCAAAGTCAGCAACCCTTGATTAACACCCTGATATGGTCACCAACTCTTTAGTGACACTCTAAGGTCACCAACTCTTTCTTAACAATCTAAGATCACCAGCTCAAAGTCAGCAGCCCTTGATTAACACTCTAATATGGTCACCAAATTTTATGGACACTCTAGGGTCACCAACTCTTTTTTAACACTCTAAGATCACCAGCTCAAAGTCGGCAACCCTTGATTAGCACTCTAATATGGTCACCAACACCATTTTAAACACTCTAAGATCACCAGCTCAAAGTCAGCAACCCTTGATAATCACTCTAGTATGGTCACCAACTTTGTATCGACGCTCTAAGTACAGGATATGATCACCAGCTCAAGGTCACCAACTCTCCGTCAAAGCCTCAATGTCACAAACCCAACATCTATCACAAACTGTGTGCAGGCTACATAGCAAACTGAGCTCATGCTACATACAGCAAACTAAACCCATGCTTCATAAAGCAAAGGAAGCTGATGCTACATACAGCAAACTAAGCCCATGCTTCATAAAGCAAAGGAAGCTCATGCTACATACAGCAAACTAAGCCCATGCTTCATAAAGCATAGTAAGCTCATGCTACATACAGCAAAGGAAGCTCAAGCTACAGACAACAAAGGAAGCTCAGGCTACATACAGCAAAAGAAGCCCATGCTTCATAAAGCATAGTAAGCTACAAAGCAACCTGAGCTCAAGCTACATACAACAAAGGAAGCCCATGCTACATACAGCAAAGGAAGCTCATGCTACATACAGCAAACTAAGCCCATGCTTCATACAGCAAAGGAAGCTCATGCTTCATAAAGCAAAGGAAGCTCGAGCTACATACAGCAAACTAAGCCCATGCTTCATATAGCAAAGGAAGCTCATGCTACATACAGCAAACTAAGCTCATGCTACATAGCAAACTGAGCTCAAGCTACATACAGCAAAGAAAGCTCATGCTACATACAGCAAAGGAAGCTCATGCTTCATACAGCAAAGGAAGCTCATGCTTCATACGGCAAACTAAGCCCATGCTTCATAAAGCAAACTGAGCTCAAGCTACATACAGCAAAGGAAGCTCATGCTACATACAGCAAGCTAAGCCCATGCTTCATAAATAGGGTTGGCCAGAACTGTATATATACCGTATATGGCCGTATATTTGGTGATTTCCCTGCCAAAGATACCGTATATTAACCGTATATATATGGTTCTGGCCAACCCTATTCATACAGCAAAGGAAGCTCATGCTACATACAGCAAACTAAGCCCATGCTTCATAGCAAACTGAGCGTGCACCATAACCACTAGAAAGTGCCCTACCTACGACTGGGTCTGTCTGTCTGTGTGTGTGTGTGCGTGTGTGTGTGTGTGTGTGTGTGCGTGTGTGTGTGTGTTTGCTCCCCACCATTTTTCCACCGTGCGCGGTCCGCCGAGGGTGCTCTGTGTTACCCAGGACACCTTTAATCCCTCCTATACATCTAGGTTTAATTTATCACCACTCCCACCTCCCATCACGCACGATCTGCTGAGATTGCTCTCTGTTGCCAAGGACAGCTTAAAAGTCTCCATCCTTCAACTAGCAACTTACCCCTTCCTTCACGTCTAGATTCAAACTGCCACCACTCCCACCTCTTCATCACGCATGGTCTGCTGAGAGTGCTCTCTGTTGCCAAGGACGCCTTAAATCCCTCCATCTGATAAACAGCAATCACCCCCTCCTTAACGTCTAGGTTCAATTCATCACCACTCCCACCTCATCATAGCGCATCTGCACAGTGTGTTCTGTCTTGTTTTGGACACTTTCAGATTCAACGACTGTGCAGCACGTTAGTAACACACACACCTCCATCACGTTAGCAACACACACACCTCCATCACGTTAGCAATCTCAGCAATCACGTTGGCAATCTCACACCTCCATCACATTAGCAACACACACACCTCTATCACGTCAGCAACACACACACACACACCTCCATCACGTTAGCAACACACACACACCTCCATCACGTTAGCAATCTCAGCAAGCACGTTAGCAATCTCACACCTCCATCACGTTAGCAACACACCTCCATCACGTCAGCAACACACACACCTCCATCACGTTAGCAACATACACACCTCCATCACGTTAGCAATCTCAGCAATCACGTTGGCAATCTCACACCTCCATCACGTTAGCAACACACACACCTCCATCACGTCAGCAACACACACACCTCCAGCACGTTAGCAACACACGCACCTCCATCACGTTAGCAATCTCAGCAATCACGTTGGCAATCTCACACCTCCATCACGTTAGCAACACACACACCTCCATCACGTAAGCAACACACACACCTCCAGCACGTTAGCAACACACGCACCTCCATCGCGTATGGTTACGGTTGACCAGAACCATACATATATATACAATGTATGGTGTATGTGTGTGTGTGTGTGTGTATGTGTGTGTGTGCTGTGCCAGTCGGCTTGCCTTATTTTTAAGGTTGGCCAGAACCATATATATACGGTGTATGGTGTTTGTGTGTGCATGTGTGTGTATGTGTGTGTGTGTGTGCTGTGCCAGTCGGCTTGCCTTATTTTTAGGGTTGGCCAGAACCATATATATACGGTGTATGGTGTATGTGTGTGTATGTGTGTGTGTGTGTGTGTGTGTGTGCTGTGCCAGTCGGCTTGCCTTATTTTTAGGGTTGGCCAGAACCACATATATAAATATACCGTATATATATATCACCGTATATATATATATAAATATATACGGTGTATGGTGTATGTGTGTGCATGTGTCTGTGTGTGTGTGTGTGCTGTGCCAGTCGGCTTGCCTTATTTTTAGGGTTGGCCAGAACCATAAATATATATACATATACCGTATATATATCACCGTATATATATAAATATATACGGTGTATGGTGTATGTGTGTGCATGTGTGTGAGTGTGTGTGTGTGCTGTGCCAGTCGGCTTGCCTTGTTTTTAGAGTTGGCCAGAACCATATATACACAGTGCATATACGGTATTTTTGGCAGGGAATCACCATATGTACGGTCTTTCACGGTGTATGTAAATGGTTCCGGCCAACCCTACTTATATCCTGCACAGCGCGTCTTATTTTGTCCTGGACATTTTTATATTCAATGGCTGTGCCCAACTAGCAACACACCCACCTCCATCGCGTACGGTCTGCTCAGCGTGTTGTCCTTAGAAACTTCAAATATAATGGCTAAAAAAAAACCTACTAGCAATGCACTCACCTAAACCTCATACAGCCTACTCAGCGCACACTCTCATTTTATGACACCTTCAAATCCAATGGCTGTGCCCTACTAGCAATGCACTCACCTAAACCTCATACAGCCTACTCAGCGCACACTCTCATTATATGACACCTTCAAATCCAATGGCTGTGCCCTACTAGTAATGCACTCACCTAAACCTCATACAGTCTACTCAACGCACACTCTCATTTTATGACACCTTCAAATTAATGGCTGTGTCCTACTAGCAACACACCCACCTAAACCTCATACAGCCTGCAAAGTGCACACTCTCGTTGTAGGGCACCTTCAGATCCAACGGCTGTGCCCTACTAGCACCTCACCCACCTCCATTGCGTACGGCCTGCTCAGCGTGTTGTCCTTGTCAAAAACAATGCCTTTGAAGCCCGCCTCGCGCAATGCACTCCAATTAATGGAAGCAATGGACGGCACTTGCAAGTGGGGGACTGCTAGCTGCCTGTCGCTGCCCTGCAGGAGCGGAGAATGTGTACGTGTGTGTATGTTTTTGTGTTTTTGACACAGGCATGACGCATGTGCGAAATAAATGAGAGTACTGACTTAAGACGCCACACAATGCAGTGTACGACCGATAGCTGCCTGTCACCGCCATGCAGGAGCGGAGAATGTGTATGTGTGTTTGTATGTGTGTGTGTGTGTTGTTGACACAGGTATGACGCGTGTGTGAAATAAATGAGAGTACTGACTTAAGACGCTACACAATGCAGTGTACGACCGCTAGCTGCCTGTCACCGCCATGCAGGAGCGGAGAATGTGTATGTGTGTTTGTATGTGTGTGTGTGTTGTTGACACAGGTATAACGAGTGTGTGAAATAAATGACAGTACTGACTTAAGACGCTACACAATGCAGTGTACGACCGCTAGCTGCCTGTCACCGCCCTGCAGGAGCGGAGAATGTGTATGTGTGTGTATGTGTGTGTGTGTGTGTTGTTGACACAGGCATGACGCATGTGTGAAATAATTGAGAATACTGACTTAAGACGCCACACAATGCAGTGTACGACCGCTAGCTGCCTGTCACCGCCCTGCAGGAGCGGAGAATGTGTATGTGTGTGTGTATGTGTGTGTGTTGTTGACACAGGCATGACGCATGTGTGAAATAAATGAGAATACTGACTTAAGACGCCACACAATGCAGTGTACGACCGCTGGCTGCCTGTCACCGCCCTGCAAGAGCGAAGAATTCGACACAGGCATGACGCATGTGTGGATCAAATAATAATCTTGACTTCAGACGTCGCACACTGCAGTGTACAACTGCCTGTCACTGCCCTGCATGGGAAATTGATGAAGGCATGACGCATGTGTGAATTTAACGACGCATGTGTTGATTTAATGAGACCCCACAACTGCAGTGTGGTACAGCAGTGTGGTACTGCAGTGTGATGCAGCAGTGTGATGCAGCAGTGTGATGCAGCAGTGTGATACAGCAGTGTGATGCAGCAGTGTGATACAGCAGTGTGATGCAGCAGTGTGATGCAGCTAGCAGTGTGATGCAGCAGTGTGGTACAAGTGTGGTGCAGCTAGCAGTGTGGTGCAGCTAGCAGTGTGATACAGCAGTGTGATGCAGCTAGCAGTGTGATGCAGCTAGCAGTGTGATGCAGCAGTGTGATACAGCAGTGTGGTGCAGCTAGCAGTGTGATATAACAGTGTGATATAACAGTGTGATGCAGCTAGCAGTGTGATATAACAGTGTGATGCAGCAGTGTGGTACAAACAGCTGCCCGTCGCTACCCTGCATCAGCAAGCTGGGGTGATGGAATGCAGTGTGTGGCACTGCCAGCCGCCTGCTACTGCATGTATGTGTAGGGTATCCTCAGCGGTGTGTGGTGCTTAGCAGCGCGACCATCGCTGCCCTGCATCGGCTAAAGGGCGATGGAATGCAGTGTGTGGCACTGCCAGCCGCCTGCTAATGCATGTATGTGTAGGGTATCCTCAGCGGTGTGTGGTGCTTAGCAGCGCGACCATCGCTGCCCTGCATCGGCTAAGGGGTGATGAAATGCACTGTGTGGGACTGCCAGCTGCCTGTCACTGTAAGCCACACTGTATATGGCCGTACATATGGACTGTATATGGCCGTACATATGTCCCTGCTATCAGAAAAAGCTACCATTCTTTTTATAACGCACATGCATCACACAAATGTGCAGAAATCAACACACGCCATACACAGGAAATGCATAAAAATGAATAGCTCTGGCCAACCCTATTAGGATTCATGATGAACGCATCTGCACTCTCAACGCATGGAATTATCAGGTCAACCCTGTCTGCATCCATCATGAACGCATCTGCACTCTCAACGCATGGAATTATCAGATCAACCCCGTCTGCGTTCATCATGAACGCATCTGCACTCTCACCGCATGGAATTATCAGATCAACCCCGTCTGCGTTCATCATGAACGCATCTGCACTCCCACTGCATGGAAATATCAGGTCAACCCCGTCTGCGTTCATCATGAACGCATCTGCACTCCCACCGCATGGATTTCTCATATCAACCCCGTCTGCGTCCATCATGAACGCATCTGCACTCCCACCGCATGGAAATATCAGTTCAAATCCGTCTGCGTCCATCATGAGCGCATCTGCACCCTCACCGCAAGGAAACTGAGGAACAGGTTGATGCCAGCTGCGTTGAAGTTTTGCTGCATGCCAGCGACCCCTCCACCGCCTCCACCCCCTTGTTCTGCGCAGACACAAGCCGACAGGCAAGCCAACATGGTTAGCATTTCATATTGCATGCCATTCATCCCTGCTCTGCCTGCACGATTCCACCATATTTACACACACATACGTGTGTGTTCATGGCAGCATGGTTAGCATAGCATGCGAGCTTTCTCTCCACCACCTGTGCATGCATTTTTAAGCCAAGGCAAACAAAATTGCACGCACACGCGGGACGCATAATATCTTTACTTACAGGGGAGAACAGGGCAGACAAAACTGCACGCACATGCTGCACGTGCATGATCTTTACTTACAAGGGAGAACAAGGCAGACAAAATTGCACGCACACGCGGGACGCATAATATCTTTACTTACAAGGGAGAACAGGGCAGACAAAATCGCACGCACATGCTGCACGTGCATGATCTTTACTTACAAGGGAGAACAAGGCAGACAAAATTGCACGCACACGCGGGACGCATAATATCTTTACTTACAAGGGAGAACAGGGCAGACAAAATCGCACGCACATGCTGCACGTGCATGATCTTTACTTACAAGGGAAAACAAGGCAGACAAAATTGCACACACTTGCTGCACGCATATTAATCTTTACTTACAAGGGAGAACAGGGCAGACAAAATCGCATGCACATGCTGCACGTGCATGATCTTTACTTACAAGGGAGAACAAGGCAGACAAAATTGCACGCACATGCTGCACGCATATTAATCTTTACTTACAAGGGAGAACAGGGCAGACAAAATTGCACACACATGCTGCACATGCATGATCTTTACTCACAAGGGAGAACAGGGCAGTCAAATATAAGAACAGGAAGTACCGTATACTGGTAATTATGTAGTCACCAAGCACTGAATAGATATAGAGAGGAGAGCACAAGAAATCCCCAAATTCGCAAAGTTCGCAAATTTCCTTAACTTTTCAGGGGCCTCGCAAAAGCTTAGTACTCGCAATTTAGTTATTCTAATTATTTTGGCACCTCGCAAAAAGTAGGCCTCGCAATACTAAAAGCGCAGTACGGTACTGGTATTTATGTAGGCACCAAGAACACCCTCCACCATCTACAACATTGGTCGAAACACGCACATAATTAGAGCTGGCCAGAACCGCATATATTCGCCGTATATGACCGTAAATTTTCAGAGTTGGCCAGAACCATATATTTATACGGTGTATAGACGGTATTTTTTGCAGGGGTTTTGATCAGATAGGTTTACGACATACGGCGTACATATACAGTTATAGACATATACAGTTATGGCCAACCTTTTTTATTTTGCACTCAAGTTCTGCACTGTTCGACCTGGCCAGTGAGAGATCGCATACAAGTCTATGAGCGTAGCATAAGTTTGATTGCAAGCACACCACAAATGCATGCGCTATGCATAGGGAGAGCAGCGTGTAACAAACAAGGCACAGTTAAGGATGCATGATGGAGCAGCATTTGCTGCGTGTGCAGAGTTGTCCAGAACATATAAATAAATAAGTAATAAATAAACATTATACACGGTGTACGGTAACTCTAGCAGGAAATGTTTAAACCCTAACACGATTTTATACGGTGTAATTATGTATACACGGTTTTATACGGTGTATATATGTATACACGGTTTTATACAGTGTATATATGTATACACGGTTTATACGGTGTATATATGTATACACGGTTGTATACGGTGTATATATGTATACACGGTTTTATACGGTGTATATATGTATTCACGGTTTTATACGGTGTATATATATGTATACACGATTTTATACGGTGTATATATGTATACTAGCTGGAAACCCAGAATACATAAAGCATATAAAAAAAGACACAAAAATGTTGTACCTCTAAAGATGTGTAAGGTTGTGGCTAAGCCAATGCATGTGCAGACGCCACGCTTTGCACGATACATTGTTGTCCCTCACCTTTGGTGGGGGAGACTCTCGGCACTGCGGGCCAATGTGTCTCCATCTCCTAGTTTGATGCAGGGAGTGTTTTGCTGCCTGCGTAGTTTTTCTTTTCTTTCCTTTTCCTTCTCCCTCACCTTGACTACTGCCGCTTGTCTCTGCCGCCCTAGCCCTGTCCGCAATCCCCACCGTGCCATCGTTTGCCGCACTTCCAGAGCTCTCCCCACCCCCTTGTGACCCAGCACCTTTGCTCCCGCTTGCATACGCATGCCTGTCGCCGCTGCTAGCGCTGTCGGCTTCACCTTCCTCTGCAGCGTCAGTTACAGAACACAACAGCTCGATTGCTCCAGCAGCGTGAACTCACAGTGACGTGGGCAGCGTTGGGCAATGGAATGCATCAGAACGTTACGGTTGGCCAAAACCGTGTGAGCAGACCGTATTTGTCCGTATACCTGTGTGGAGATTTCACTACTCAAAATACAGGTTTTACGGTATACATTTGATTCATGTGTAAGGCCGTGAAAACTTCCAGTTTGTTAACTGACCTGCCTCCTCAACCTGTCTCTGATCCTGGCTATGCTCGTGTGCACCCGACCCACGTTCTTGGCCCCTTACATGCTCTGACTGCACCACAGGCACCCCGTCTCCGCCTGCGCTTTGCGCGCTGTGCATGCTGCGTATGCCGCTCAAAATACCGGTAGGTGTATGCTTGCAAACCCAAGGTTGGGCAACCTTCTGGTGGAAGTTTCTGCTGCTTTTAGATACGTGTGTTGAGCGGCTGATGGAGCTACTTACCTGGAAAATACAAGATAGAGGCTGTTTGTGTGTGTGTGTATGTGTGTATGTGTGCGTGTGTATACGTGTGTGCGTGTGTGTACGTGTGTGTGTGCGTGTGTGTCTGTGCGTGTGTGTGTGCGCGCGCGTGTATGCGTGTGTGTGTATGTGTGTGTCAGTAAGTGTGTGTGTGTGTATTTGTGTGTGAGTAAGTGTGTGTGTGTGTATTTGTGTGTGAGTAAGTGTGTGTGTGTACTTTTGTGTGTGCACTTGTGTGTGTGTGTGTGTGTGTGCTTGTGTGTGTGTATATGTGTGTGTATATTTGTGTGTATGTGTGTATGTGTGTGTGTGTGCGTGTGTGTGTGTACATGTGTGTGTGTGCGTGTGTGTGTGAGAGTGAGTGTGTGTGTACTTTTGTGTGTGTGTGTGTGTGTGTGTGTGTGTGTGTGTGTGTGTGTGTGTGTGTGTGTGTGTGTGTGTGTGTGAGTGTGTGAGTGAGTGAGTGTGTGTGCATAGTGTGTGTATGTGTGTATGTGTTTATGTGTATGTGTGTGTATGCATAGTGTTTGTATGCGTAGTGTGTGTGTATGCATGGTGTGTGTGTGTGTGTGTGTGTGTGTGTGTGTGTGTGTGTGTGTGCGCGCGCGCGTGCGCGCTATAATCTAGCAGCACAACATACCGTGTACGCAGGCCGGAGGTAAGAGCGCAGAGAGGACACACGCAAGTGCAGCATAAGGGTGCTGCTATTGCTACATCATAAGAGGTCAAGAATAAGCAGGCTTCATATATATGCCTTTTGTTTTATATTTGTTGCTAGTTGTTTTGAAAACAAACCCAATCCTTGCTGCTGCTGGTCACGAACACAAATGCTTGCAGCTACATCAGCTCCGGCAGGAGCATCAAAACCAGGTATGTGAGGAGTGCTAGGAAGGGGAAATGTGCGTGAACGGCTGCCAAATCTGGGGATTTGATGGGGCCCTTTCCTACCTCTCCCCGTCCCCCCATTGGACTTCATATCCACCACCTGCATGCAATTTAATGATATGATGAGAGATGTTGTGGCAGGGTGTCGCCACACCCGCACACCAGATGCACAGTCAGAATCCCACACAAATCGCCCCTCCACACAAACTAGCACACACAGGGGTTACCGCGCCAAGGAAAAAGATGGCGAGTGGTATGTTCGCTGCAAAGTCCCAACGCAGTCCCATACACTCCAAGAGCCAGTTCACTCTGTACCCCCCTCCGTTGCCGTGCGTCGCGCCTCGACTCCAGGAACCACAGCCCCACCACCATTACGACGGTGAAAGCAGCGGGCGTGCCTTCGAACCAGTGGTGAGCTTAGGGTTTGGGTTGGGGGGGAATCGGAGAGGGTAACCTGAATATGCTTGTTCTCTGGTCCAGAGAATAGAACAAGGTCAAAGGGCAGTCTAGGCAGCACAACAAGACAGCAAACCGGGCAGTTGCCACCGCCCTAACTAACAGGCTAAGAACTGGCAGAGAGCTCTAACTGCTGAATGCTATAGTCAAGGCAAGATAACTCATGCCCACATACACAGACGCGCACGCGCACGCACGTGCACACGTACAGACACGCACACGCACACACACACACACACACACACACACACACTCACACATACACACACACACATACACGCATGAACGCGCACACACATACATACACACATGCAAGCACACACGCACAGAAATAGAAACACTCGTGTGTACACCCATACCGACACACCATACCCACCTGAGCATACGTACATACACAAACACGCACCTCACAGGTTGCCCCCAGCAACAGCTGCTCGCAGCAGCACAAGCAGCAGCAATTCAAGCACGCGTTTGCGTGCCTCACCAGCGACTCCTTGGACTCTTGGGACTTTGATGATCACCAGCAAGGTAGCCTGAAAAGGGGCACTTGTGTCGTTGTTGCTCCTCTGGCGTTTTTTAGAGTGTTGTCAGGGCCCGTCTCGCCAGATATCCTTTTCAGTCAGGGCACAATCAGCTAAGAATGATTGTTATTTTGATGGATCTGTTCCAATCGTTTTGCACAAATTTCCACACTAACCTTAACCCTAAACCCTGTGTGAAAAACGAGAACATTGCTTAATAGAAGTGCAGACTGTGATATGCTCCTGCGTCAAGTGCTACCCCTAGTGTATTTTTGCCGTTATTGGCAACTTTTCTCTGACTGCTGTGGGTCTCAGTTATTGGGCTAATGTTGGAAGTGAGAGCGGTCCCACCGTGCACGCTGTGACCTGGCCCTAGGTGCTGTGACGCACTTGTGGTCACTGAGTCTGGTAATTTTTTAAGAGTGACCTCCCAAGTCCTGTCTTGGGAAGCACTTTGCTTTTGGGTATAGCACCAGAGACTATTATGAATAAAATTGCTCACACATGCACACATGTACACACACACAAGCACTCACGTACACACATACACACACACACGCACGCACAAACACACGTACATTGTGCAGGCCTGCCTGGACCCTCCAACACCCCCACCCACGAGGACGAAGAGGGTGATGGGGAGCTGCTGTATGCCCCCCGCAGGGAAGACTTGTGGATGCTGACGGACCAGCCGGGCATTGACCTCCTGCTGGCAGGCCCTGGTGCCTTGGAACACCTGCAGCAGGTGTGTGTGCGTATGTGTGTGTGTGCGTGTGTGTGCGTGCGTATGCATGTATGTGTGGGGTTGGCCAGAACCGTTATTTACAACTTACATTTGGTGATTTCCCTGCCAGAATGACCGTATATACACCGTATGTATATATACGGCGGTCTGGCCAACCCTAGCTATGACCGCTGGCTTATATAAACAGGCTTATATAAACACAGGCTTATATAAACACAGGCTTATACAAACAGGCTTATATAAACACAAACTTACACAAATAAGATACACAGGATTACACCACACACACACACACACACACACACACAGGTACACACATAAACACACTCACACAGGTACACAAACACGGGCTTACACAAACACGGGCTTCCGCAAACACGAACACAGGCCAACACAAACACAGGCTTTGTTTCAGCAAGCTCTAATTCGCGCACGCGCAAGCGCCGAACACTAGGCATATAAGTGAGAGGTCCATCAACTGGCACACAGGCCCTCTCCAGCAACTGGCACACGGGCCCTCTCCATTAACTGGCACACAAGGACCTCTGCATCAACAGACACACAGGCCCTCTGCAAATACGTAGGGTTAGCCAGAACCATACATACATGACATTAGTGCACACATGCACATAGACACACACACACACATCTGCCCTTCCAGGTGTATGTCATCGTGTTTGGTGTGGGCGCACGTGACACGGAGGGCTTTTCAATCAATTGTCGTACATGGCATGCGCACACTGTTAGCGCACACATACACACACATGCACATAGGCACACAGGCTCACACACACACTTGCCCTTGCAGGTGTACGTCATCTTGTTTGGTGTGGGCGAGCGTGACACGGAGGGCATTTCACTCAATTATCGTACATGGCATGCGCACACTGTTAGCGCACACATACACACACACATGCACATAGGCACACAGACTCACACACACTTGCCCTCGCAGGTGTACGTCATCTTGTTTGGTGTGGGCGAGCGTGACACGGAGGGCATCTACTCGCTGCGTGCCTTTGGCGATGATGGCTTGCCTCAAGAAACCATCATAGTGTTCGAAACTGAGGAAGATGCACAAAGGTGTGTTTTACGTTTTACGTTGGTTGCGTGTTTGTGGCTGTAGTGTGCAGAAGTGTGTGTCCATTCATGGTTGTGTATGTGGTTTTGACTGAGGTGGATGCGCGGATGCGCCTTTTTTGTTGACTGCCTGTGATTTTGTGCTTGAAATGTGCAGAGGTGCGCTGATTTTTGGTTGCCTGTGTGCTCTGTGTGTGTGTGTCCCCTTTCCCTGTTGCGCTGTTTATTCTAGTTTCTACATGCGAACAAGAGGGAAACTTTTGGTTGCCTGTGTGCTCGTGTGTGCCTGTGCGTGTCCAACCTCACAAAAGCAATCCAACTCAGAACACAAACCCAGGCTCAGAGCATGCTGGCATGCATGCACACACACACACACACATACACACACACACTGCTCACACTTCACAGGTATGCTGGCCTCTTAGAGGCTACCATGGACCACACCCCCAATGTGTGTTCGATCCCTCCACGAGAGCTGCTGGACTTTTGCGTGGACCAAGGGTGGGTCATGTGTGTGTGTGAGTGTGAGTGTGTGCGCGTGCATACATGCATGTGTCTTTGCGCGTATTGTGCTTGCACATGCCTGTTTGAGCAGGAGGGGGCGTAAGTAAATCACTTGTTCATTTGTATGCACACACTGCGCTAACATGCTTTCTCTCTCTCTTCTCTCTCTCTCTCTCTCTCTCTCTCTCTCTCTCTCTCTCTCTCTCTCACACACACACACACACACACACACACACAAACACACAAACACACACACAAACACACACACACACATGCAGGTACCACTGCCGATTGGAGCCTTGTGGATCACTGCTCATTCCCCCCGATTTCAACGTGGGCGTCACAGATTGGGAGCGATCTATGCGGTTAAGGTGTGTGTTTGTGTGTGAGCGATCTATGCGGGTTAGGTGTGTGTGTGTGTTTTTTACCTCTCTTGGTGATACCTCTCTAGGTGATCCCTTGCAAGGGCGCGTGTGTTTATGTGTGTGTGCATGTGCTTGTGTGTGTGTTCGCTGTTTCTGTTTTAAGCGTGCTAAGGTAGTGGTAGTCAGCCACTGCTAAGGTAGTGATAGACAGGCGATGGATCATTCCGACACAGGGCTTCACGTGCTGGCGACCTAGGACAGCATGATGCACACGCACACAGGAGGGTGTAAGCTGTACATCCATAGAGAACATACGCGACACAAGATTACGTGTATGCGAATGCATACACGCGGAAAAAGATAATACGACCTAGGACAGCATGATGCGCACACACACAGGCTGTTTCTGCTGTAAATCCATAGAATACGCGAGAATACGTATACACAAATACATACACACGGAAAAAGATATATGCAACCTAGGACAGCAGGATGCACACACAGGATGTTTTAGCTCTACATCCATACCTAACATACACGACACGAGAATACGTATACACGCATACATACACGCGGAAAAAGATATATGCGACCTAGGACAGCATGATGCACACACACAGGATGTTTTAGCTGTACATCCATAGAATACATACGGGACACGAGAAAACGTATGCGCGAATACATACACGCGGAAAAAGATATATGCGACCTAGGACAGCATGACACACAAACACAGGATGTCTTAGCTGTACATCCATAAATTACATGACCATGCACGGCGTATACTTAAGGTTGGCCATACCATACATATTTATACGTACATATGGTATACTAAGCATATACGTAGGGTTGGCCAGAACCATATATATACGGTGTTTTTGGCAGGGAAATCACCATGCATACGGTCAAATGCGGTGTGTATTTAGGGTTCTGGCCAACCCTACGTATACCTGTGCACAGTTTCAACCCTAGATTAGGTAAGGTGACATCGCTGTATGTGCCTCTGGGGGGCATCTGAGCGGAAGCTTGAGAAATAAGCCTGAAACCATACCGAAAAGGCGCTAGAAAAAAACGAGAGAGAAGGGCTAGGCGCTCAGCTACAAAACAGGCAACACAGGCACGTCTGGGCTTTGACTCTAGGCATGGGCGTGTGTGGAAAAAGGTGGGGGGCTAACAAGCTCCACATGGAGAAATCTCATACCCCGCGCTCAATCACACATTGTTTCTTAGCGACCACAGATGACTGCACGATCCTCAAGCACGTGGGCAACGCGCAGTCGCTGCCCTTGTTGCCGAGAATTGAATGCGTGATTCAAATAAGGGGGTGAGATCTCGCGACACAGCATCACGTAACGTGAGAATGTGTGGCTCAAATAAGGGGGTGAGATCTCGCGACACAGAGCATCACGTAACGTGAGAATGCGTGACTCAAATAAGGGGGTGAGATCTCGCCACACAGAGCATCACATAACGTGAGATTGCGTGATTCAATGAAGGGGGTGAGATCTCGCCACACAGAGCGTCACGTAACGTGAGATTGCGTGATTTAGTGAAGGGGGTGAGATCTCGTCACACAGAGCATCACGTAACTTGAGAATGCGTGATTCAATGAAGGGGGTGAGATATCGCCACACAGAGCGTCACGTCACGTGAGATTGCGTGAATCAATGAAGGGGGTGAGATCTTGCCACACAGAGCATCACGTAACGTGAGATTGCGTGATTCAAATAAGGGGGTGAGATCTCGCGACACAGAGCATCACGTAACGTGAGAATGCGTGGCTCAAATAAGGGGGTGAGATCTCGCGACACAGAGCATCACGTAACGTGAGAATGCGTGATTTAGTGAAGGGGGTGAGATCTCGCAACACAGAGCGTCACGTAATGTGAGAATGCGTGATTTAATGAAGGGGGTGAGATCTCGCCACACAGAGCATCACGTAACGTGAGATTGCGTGATTCAGTGAAGGGGGTGAGATCTCGTGACACAGAGCATCACGTAACGTGAGAATGCGTGATTTAGTGAAGGGGGTGAGATCTTGCAACACAGAGCGTCACGTTATGTTAGAATGCGTGATTCAATGAAGCGGGTGAGATCTCGCCACACAGAGCGTCACGTAACGTGAGATTGCGTGATTCAGTGAAGGGGGTGAGATCTCGCAACACAGAGCATCACGTAACGTGAGAATGCGTGATTTAGTGAAGGGGGTGAGATCTTGCAACACAGAGCGTCACGTAATGTAAGAATGCGTGATTCAATGAAGCGGGTGAGATCTCGCCACACAGAGCGTCACGTAACGTGAGATTGCGTGACTCAAATAAGGGGGTGAGATCTCGCGACACAGCGTCATGTAACGTGAGATCTCGCGACACAGAGCATCTTGTAACTTGAGAATGCGTGATTCAATGAAGGGGGTGAGATCTCGCCACACAGAGCGTCACGTAATGTGGAGCGGTGCGCGGGCGACGCGTCCTAGCCCCTTGTCGCCAAAAAACAATGTGTGAAAAGCGACCACGGCGCTGTGACCTAAATGCAGGGACAAAAACGCACGCACGTGAACACATGGACCTAAGCGCATGGGAACAGCGAATAGCGATTGACGCTGTGACCTGAACGCATGCACATGCACGTACAACATAACACACATCTGCTCACATGCCTATGCATATACGCGCACACACCACGCACACACACACGTAATACACACACACACGTAATACACACACATACACACACACAGGGACGGGCGCTGGGAGGTGCTTGAGTCTGAGCCTGAGCACACCCCCACACCTTCCTCCGCTCCCGCGGCGGGTTTCAGCAGTAGTAGCAGTACCACCGTTGCGACCAGTAGTAGCACTGACGGTGCTGGCAGTGGTGTGAGCCCTGTGCATCCGCAGATACAGACGGGGGTGTCTCCAGCTTCCCACTTGCACCACTTGCCGTACGCACGCCCTGGTACGTCTATCATACACACACACACACACACACACACACACACACACACATCCACACACACACACATCCACACACACACACTTGCACACACACACACACACATACATATGCACATGCACCAGTGTTTCTTTTAAGGAATTTAACAATCCTTGGTTTTTTATGTCACCCTCCAATCTGGGATTCTGAAGAATTGCGTCCTCATGTCTTTTCTTTTTCTGCCCCAGCCCGCCGGGAGGCCTGGGTCCTCCCGGCATTTGGTGTTACGTAGGTTATTGTAGGTTGTGAGGAAGCATTTGCATAAACATAAAATACTTTGTTTGAAATTACAAGTTGGCAAACTGTCCATTCTAACTGAGTTGTTCATCCTTATAACCCCACAGCGCTTCTTAGCAGTGAGCCATTCCAAATTGGCCTGTGGGTATGGGAAGGACTCCACGCTGAATGCTGAGCTCTTAAACCTCACTCCCCAAACCCATACTGCGCCCCTAATCCC
>Ga0307963_1001027_pt1 | contig 20555 bp, 19 predicted proteins | sample OrgLakmetagen594_FD_201829 | JGI IMG/M metagenome (GOLD analysis project Ga0307963, IMG submission 201829) | Saline water microbial communities from Organic Lake, Antarctica - #594 | ecosystem: Environmental > Aquatic > Non-marine Saline and Alkaline > Saline | place: Antarctica: Organic Lake... | reverse complement strand
CCCAAAACAAGTGCACCTTTGCTTACATGGTCTATGTGGCTTGTGCTATATACTATGCACTATGCACTATGCACCACCTTCCCCACACACATATGCCCCCTTAAAAGAAGACTGCGCACAATTGCCCACTGACACGCCCTTACTCACATGAGAAGGGTTGGCCAGAAGCGGAAATATATTATATATATACGGTGTACATACGGTAATTTTAGCAGAGGATTCACCAAATATACGGTCATATACGGTGTAATTAAACGGCTCTGGCCAACCCTACACATGGGCGATGCACAAGCACTCAGGCTCTCACGGTTGTGTGCCCACTTGCATGCAGGCTCTTTCACAGTCGAGCTCCTCCTGTCTGAGGAAGTGCACATGACCAAACAGCAGCATGGACAAGCAATCAGTGGCAATGAGCGTGTAGGTGCCCAAGATCCCAGCACCTCCAGCCGCACCGACATCAATTGCAGCAGCAGGAGCATTGACAGCACCAACAGCACTAGTGTCGATACCTGGAGCAGCACGTCCATGTATGGTGACAAGAGCACTCGCAGTGGGAGGACGAGCATTGCAGGCAGCAATAAAGGTGTAACAAGGTTTGTTGGTCGCTTATTGGGGAGAGCCTGCAGGGCACAGAAGCAGTTCCAGCGTGCTGGGGCCGGGCGCACTACGGAGCAGCAGCAGGCAGCAACGCAGGCATGTCCGTTTAATCGCTGGGTGAGCTACTATCATGCCTCGCCCCGCCCTGGTATGGTGCAGCAGCAGGGGGTGCAGCAAAGCCAGCAGGAACTAGAGCAGCGGCAGCAGCGGCAGCAGCAGAAACCAGGCCAGCAGCAGCAGCAGCAGCAGCAGCAGCAGCAGCAGCAGCAGCAGCAAAGCCGGCAGAATTTGCAGGCAAATGGGGCGGGTTGGCAGGCGTGGCCAGAAACGCAGGAACAGCAAGACCAGCAGCAACAAGTGCAGGACAAACAGCTGCTTGGACAGCTCAACTCTCCCCCTCAGCAGCATGCCACATGCTATTATGCCGTGAAACGAATGCCTGTGCCTACCTCTGCTTTGCTAGTTGCATCTGCTCAAGTGGTGCTGGGCCTCGCACACGCCCAGCCTCAGCCTTGCTGTGTATTCGGTCGTGGTAAGAGTGGCACAAAGGCCATGGGCTTTGGGAAGGCTGCTGCTGAGAGTTCTGACGGATGCAACAGCAAGAGAGAGAGCAGCAACAGCAGCAGCAAAGCTACAAGTAGCAGCGCAGCTGGTGTAAGCAGGCACAGCAGCTTCCATGAGTCTTTGGTTGCTCTGGTGCATGGTCGCCCTGCATTTTGGCAGTGCTAGGTGTCTGAATAAGGTGGTGGCTGTAAGGTCCGTCTAGCACATGCCTGCGAGGTCCTCGCTTTCAACCGAGCTGCTACTGCGCTTGAGAAGGGAGTACAGCTAGCTAGGACAGGCAGTGCCTTACTGTGAGGGACTGCAAAGTATTCTTGGCCAAATATGGTGTGTGACTAGCTCTCATGGACTGCAAACTAAGCAGGTTTCTTTAGGTGTAACTAGTTTAAGCTCAGAGTACAATTGACCTGAATAGGGTGGACCAGCTTCAGTGCGTTGCTTGGGAGTGGACCAGCTTCAGGCATCCGACCTTAAGCTCCGACTTCCGTCTTGAAGCGGTTTCAGTGCGTCCGACCTGATTAGAGTGGACCAGCTTCAGTGCGTTGCTTGATGCAAGGGCTGCAAAGTAATCAGTACAAGCTGTCCTTCAAAACGGATAGTGGATGTTTATGCTACAGGTGTTTATGATGGCGGTAATAATTGCGCTGATTGCGCACGCAGACGTCCTCATAAGCAATCTATCATGTTTCTGGCCCAAGTTGTAGTATTGTACACCTAAGTGGTGACAACACATGTCTTTTTTCTATGGATTTCAAGTCCTTGGCTGGAAATTTCATTCTTTTTTGCAGTTGACCTGGTCCTGCACATCACATTCTTTTATCTAGCAATAGAATGTGCGTAGCACGGTTCTTGCTTAAATGTTGCTTTTTGCACAACCAAATCCACAACCGTGCTACTCTCTGTGCTTCGTGTCGTGACTAACTAATAGACGTTTCTTTAATGATCAAGGCGCCCCTGGGCTGCGTGACAGCCACAGGCACCACCAGTCGATCTGACGAGCAGATCAAATGGTAAACAGGGTTTTAGTTGTTCTTAGTCAACACCCTACAGAACGACACCAAATCAGCAACAAAAAATGCTTGCCTGATGATCAGGTATTGCGGTTGACATGGGGTTCACGTTGTCCTCTTTGAAAGAAGCTGGGTGTGCCAGTCTTATTGATGACTAATAAACTATATAGTGCTGATGCTTAGTGTAGACATCAGTGTCAGAAACCGGTTTGCAGGGTCATACAATCCCACCAAGAGCAGAGGAAAAAGAAGGAATGGCTGCCATACTACTGCTCCTTCCCGGAGCTGGGACCGTTAATTCAGACAGACTTCTCGGTCTCATTGTGTCACACGTTAATATGATGAGACGGGAAAATTTTTCTTACACGGTACAGGGTCTCTTGAGAATCCCCTCTAATGGTACCTCTTAGAATGCTCACATGTTGTCAATTGATTACCAAAACTATCAAATCCATTCTCAACTGTCAACCAACTAACTGCTTGTCACACGATATGTCACTGCCAACGGTTGAGCGTGACACGTAACGACAAACAGCCTTTTCATGCAACGGCAGCACAAAAATGAGCAAACACAACTTCCTATCTGAAGTTTTAGACCTAGAAGCCAAATTCATATTCTTCCTTGCCCTTTCTTAAAATGAACCTCGTACGGCAAACTCCCTCGAACATCATACACAGCGCAGTCAGTCACAGGCTGTACACTAAACATAACACTTAAGGAGCAAGAAGAAAAGTTTGACATTGTTTGCCCCACTTAAAAGTCATTGTCCTCCATGTCATTATACCGATTACACTTAAGCCCTGCATTCGTCATTTTTCATTAACTTGGTATTACCGGAGCATCATGACATCATAAATCTCAAGAAAGAAAGGCATGCGAAGGGCCCTAACTTTGGCAGCATGATTAAGATCGATGTTGGTGATGCTCGCCAATCACACTTAAGACACTCTGCAGCTACTTTGTCACTTGACATTACCAGAAAAACGTAGAAATCATGATCCATACAACACATTTTGCATCCCTGTAATCTCCTGGACGACGCAACTCTTCGTTTCTGCTGCACTCAAAGCAAACCAACCACCATCCACACAAGACTAATCCAAACCATAGCAACTACTTTGTGTCATGTCTGTACTTGCCATGCCACACTCAATACTTTAGCATTGCTGCAGATCTTAGCATTCAAGGGTCGGAGACACAGCACCATAACCAATGAAATGGCCACATTGCAATGAAATACACATTGGTCTTTTGAATAGCTGGATGCACCACAATTCATAGGGCATCATCAAATTGAACCAGTGCATTCACCATTCCCAGTGAGCAACCGTGCATGGGAAGGCATGCATGTACAACGGACGAGTAGGTGTAGGTTTCACTGCTCTTTTGAGTGAGGGCGCTGATTTAAACAAACTGCAACATTACCGAATCCCTGACCCAATTGTGCTTCAAGCACACCCGCTGAAAAACACACACACGTGCACCTAAAAGGCACCAGCTCTGTTTGCACTCTGGTTGCCGTGGCCCATACTCAAAGAAACCCAAGGACCCATGCATAAATGGTCGACAGTGCACTCTTTCCCTTCATCAAAGTTTCAACCATTGGAACGTTTGCTTACCACAGCCTCACTTTTGCACATGCCTCTCTGCGTTGACCCACACAGCGGTTTTGCTAAGCCATTCCTTTGCTCGGCTCCACCACGACAGCACTGCCATAAAGGGGCGAGTGCAAGGGGGAGAAAGATGGAGAGGATAAGGAGGGGTGTGGCCCAGGAGGGGTGTGATGTGTGTGAGGAGGGAGCTGCGTTTTGGAGAGAGAGGGAGACAGCGATGGGGGTGGAGTGGAGGGGGAGTAAAGGGGGAGCTGCACTGAATTTACTAAGGTCCAAGTGTTGGCAATGGAGTCCCATGTGTGTGTAATCAGTGGTGAGACTGCTGTGTGGCTGCTCACCTGCATGGCAAAATGGTGGTGGTTGCATGTGGACGCGTTTCTTAGAGTGGATGCTCGTGTTGGAACTTTTGTGTTGTGGAAGTTGGGTTACAGGCAATGAAGGAACCGACCCTGCTACGCAAGTTCATCATACAACCAGATACAGCAGCAGAAAAGTGGGGGCAACCACCCATCTGTTCACCATCCGACTTCAGAGTGCAAGGGATGTCCAGCTTCTGCATTCACACTTACAGCTCAAGCACACCATTCTTGCGTACCTGAAGAACCACAATGTCCTTGTGCTCAATGACGTGTTCAATCTTGGACCTGACCCAAACGATCACAACCCCGCACACAACCTCAAGCTCCAGAGCAGGTTGATATGATTCCATATCTTCAGTGGAGCTCGCTCTTAAGCTAGCAGACCCAGGAAGAATGACAGGGCTGTCAACGAGCTCAGATGCAAGAGGCACAGCCAGCTCCCACTCCAGGCCAAGCATCACACAGCCTGGACGCAAGTATGTGCGCCGGACCACGCTCCCTTCAGATCTGCGCCCACATGTGCATAAAATGATGCAACTGCTGGCCGGTCATCATGCTTACGTGTAAAGCACGCGTATGTGCCGGGGGGGGGGTGAAAAAAGATCAGCAATGCAAAACGTGCACCAAGGGATGTGCTCCTCATCATTCTGCTTTCAGATGCCTTTTGAGACCTACACATGAGAGAGCAAGCATTTTTGTTCCCAAGCGGCACACCATGAGTTAATGGAGGGGGCAACTACTGTTGAAGGCGTCTTCAGAGTCTGTTCTTGACTAGCTTATCCGACGTACAGGTGATACCTCAGAGTCTGCCTCGCACCGTTCAATAAATGTCCTTTCCAGATCCTCCAGGGCGTCTTCAGGCATGTTCTCTGGATGAAGGGACTCAATCTGTATTTTAATGGCCACCTGCGACATTTATAGAATCGACAAGCAGAGGACATGAGGCCAGGACTGGTTACCCTTTTTTTCATGCTCATTACAGGCAACATTGCCGTGCGTATGGCTTCCTCTTTGCAGCCAGCACATCCTACGGAGGTTAAACTGTTCTTATAGAGCGCAACACGAATGCCACCGCAACAAGGCAAGCAGTCACACGCCTGAATTGAAGGCTGTTTCCCTTTGCAATCCTATTCCTAGTTCAAAAAAAAACCAACCGCAATGCTGCGACGATGGGACCCAGATCGACGAGTCCTGGACCAGGATGGCATACGCTTCAAGTCTGCAGACTGTGCTTCCAGGATCAGCCTCTCATCCAGCGGAGGCTCCTCTCCTGCTCCTCCGTCTTGTCCTCCTTCGTGGTTTTGTACGACCTCCAGGGGCTCCTCGTCGTGCCCCTGCTCCTCACCTGCTCCTCCATCATGAAGATGGCAATCAGGGGGGTTCTGCCTGAGAACGCGAGGAAGCAGGACAGGGAGCTTGTGTGTGCGCTACCTTCCCATAAAACAAGGACTACCTGTCTAAAGGTAGTGCGCAAGTTTGTTTTTGTTAAAAGAGACATCCCTTGCGGATGAACGTCAAAAAAGTCTTGCTCGTTTGTCGCTGAAAAAATCCCAGAAATGCTGCTAGTCTGCTGTGCGGTCCGCAATTTGAAGTGACACAACAATTTATTGAATGATCTACAAGACCACACAGGCCCACGGCTTGAGCCAGTCCGTTATTTAGGAATTTGGTTGATGCTCCTATGAATGCCATTCGCCAAACCTACCTTGTCTGCAAGCTCATGTAGTGCGAGATCACGATATTAGTTGCCACACATGATACCAGGATGAACGCATGCGTGGCCAGGGCCTGAAAGATTTGGTGCGGAGCAGACAGTGTAAGTAAAGAACATCACCCTTGAAAAGGAGGCCACAAATGTGATGAGGGGCGATCCATTGCAAATAGCATGTCACCATTTGGCCTGTTAATCAGACTTATATCAATCCAATCGAAATTGAACATGCCACCCGCGAAGCGCACAGCTACCACAGATGTTTCAAACATTGCAATTTACACATAAGCAGCTTTGCGATAGAAAGAGCAAGACAACACGGTTGTCATGGCATGATGTATAAGCTTGCCATAACGCCGGCGTTGTTGTCCGACTATCTGTGCATGTGACGATTGACCATGCAAGCACACATGTAATCACGCGTGTAGATGAGATGCACACTCACCAACTCCATGACACATAGCAAACTGATAACAAAGAGCGCCATGTGCGCCAGAATGTAGGTGCGCCAGTGGAATCCCTGATTGATTGTGGTGATGAGGGCGTTTACAATGTTACGCTTGCATGCGCGTTTACGCAGGCATCCAGCTCTTGCCTGGATGCTTTGACCTACCTGCAAAACCCCCATAATGGACAAGCTGAGTGATCCCCCACGATACGGAAGTGAGCAAGGCTCAAAGTTTACATCTCTCCGTCACTGTCACCCTGAATTTAATCAGTTTAATGTAATTTATTTTATCCGTCTTTTTAGTTTTGTTTAGATTGAGCGACTCGAATTACATAACAATGGGTGTGAAGGATGCAGTAGGGGAAAGAATGGCTCTCTTCTGGTTCCAGTTAACTTTTTGCGCACAATTATGGCAAGTACTGATCACATGCACACACATTCACGGTGCATGCGCACGCACGCACACACACGCACGCACGCGCACACGCTCACGCTCACACACACATTTAAACACACAAACACACACACACACACACACACACATACACACACACTCACATACACACACACACACACACACACACACACACACACACACACACACACACACACACACACACATGCACTCACACATGCACACGTATATGTACGATTTAACGCTCACTACGTGCACGTGCCCATCATACATACAATGTATACACACACACACACACCTAAATGCAGGATCGCAATTTTTATCTATTGGTCCTTCACACTTTCTCCGTACACCAGGACGATCGTTACAATCTACCTGCTGTATTTCTTCCTCAGTGCCCTGGGTAAGGAGTGTTCAATAGTCTCAAAGGCAGTAACAATAGAGCCTATTGCCCTTCATCAACCCACACTAATGTATTCATTGTCACCGCCATGTTCTGCTGCACTTTGCACTGCACGAGCTTCTGAGCTTGCACATTTGCATATCATGTCACGTTTTCCATCCTTCTAGCTGTGCTCTCTCTTTGGGATGGAGGTGTACGGTATAGGGATCAGAAGAGAGATCTGCAAATACTGGTAGACAGATTGTGAGTACAAGCCTGCACGTCGTCACCCTCCGCTCACGCACCTCATTCAACTGGTTCTGCAGGTCCAGGCCAAAAGGACGTGATTGCTGCTCCGGGGTGCAAGCAATGGCCGATGTGGTTGAAGGAGTGGTGCGCGTGCTATAGGCATTGTTTTAATAGTCGCAGTACCTCTGCACTCTGCATGGTGTTTTTCCACTCATCTGCGCGCAATCCAAAGGGAATGATGCCATATTTTGACGGCTACACCACCATTATAGAGATCAACATCATAATGCTTTTTTTAAATTCTGCTAGAAATTCTACTACCCAAGATCATTAATGCGTTCTTTATTGCAACGGCTGGTCATCATATCATTGCCAGACGCCCAAAAAAAGAAAAATGTATTCCCCCTTTTATTTGGTTAATATTCAACTCAGGGCAAGCACAGATCTGAGAAAAATGCTGGATTGGAAAGATTTAGCCAGGTCATGTTCGGTTTTATTTGTTTTGCATGGGGTAATGCACTAGGCGTGGAGTTGGAGATTCAGCCGAGTCAAGTTGGTTTATTCTTATGTAGCTAACATGCATACTTTTGAGGTTGAAAGTGGAACCAGCGCCTGCTGCTGCACCCTACTGGAAAGGGGTGGGTAGTCAAAGAGTGAGTGAATCGTTTTTATCATTGGGTTGCAGAAAAACGACTTGGAAGTTTTTGAGGTTGCCTTTGTGACAACCATTGGGAGATTCAGCCAGCTTGCTAGGCCGGTTGTCTGCTGGTTTATTCTAGCCAAACAAATCCATCAGCTGAGACTTATGAGAATAGGTCTTGGTTCTGTGAAAAGGTGCTGGTGGGGATGCTTTGGGGGACTGAAAGGAGAAAAGACCCTTAACAACTGATCTCTGTCGCTACTGACCTCTTTATCCTCCTAAAAAACATGAAAACTACGCAGGCAGTGCAATGCTTAGGGTTGGCCAGAACCATATATACGTACGTATATACGGTGCATATGGTATTTTTAGCAGGGAATTTACCATACATACGGTCATATACGGTGTGTATATACGGTTTTGACGAACCCTACAAATACTTTGAAGTACTTCCTTCATGAATTTACAGAGTTTACAGATCAAGCCATCAGCCAACTACTCAGGCAGTGCAAATAATTCCCTCAAGGATTCAGAAAGAGGAACCACTTTGGCACCAAGGAACATGTAGAAAGAGGAAACCATGTTGAAAGTAGAAAGAGGAACCACTTCGGCGCCGAGTGGCACAATAACTTTAAAATGAAAAGGCATCAGGAGGAAAACGTTCTGTGTTTATGACCAATTGCATGCATGTATTTATGACGAGAAACAAGAAATGACCAGACAGCTCCTAACTTCAGCGTCTTGGACTGTCGTGATTTTGTGACTTACAAGATCACAGTCACGACCATGTTTGACTGAACGGTGCTAGCCTAGGGTAAGCCTGTGCTGGCCAGCAGGTTCCATCACTTCCATCATGAGAAAGGGATCTCCACTCTTTGCTGACATGGAGGTAAAAAGAACATCGCAGTCAAATTGTTGTATACACATGCTGAGCCATGTTTGCCATTTCAGGCTTTTGCCCTCAGCTCCAAACTCCACTGTCGTTGGCAGTATTACACCATTAAAAAGGCCCATTGCATATTGCATTGTTATTTGCTCTAAAATTTAAGCAAATCCTGCCTCTCTGGTGCTCATGTCGGAATATGTCACAGTGTACTGTGTACTGTGGCATTCAGCATTGCACTTTTTACGCCTCTCCTTGTTAACAATTCACGACTATGGCGCAATATTGCATCCTAGGTCACTGTGGCGCTACATGGCTGCGTACTTCCCGGCAAAGCTCGTGCGCACCCAAGCGTTAGAGCCGAGCAAGAACTACATCTTTGTTATGCAGCCACACGGGTGAGTAAGGGTAAGATTTACCCCACATGCATGCCTCCCATATGGCTGCATGGATGCATGTGCATGGGTGTGTGGTTGGTGTGTGCCTTGTGCCTTATTTGCTTATTTTTAGGGTTGGCCAGAACCATATATACGTATGTATATACAGTGCATATATGGTATTTTTAGCAGGGAATTTACCATACATACGGCCATATACGGTGTGTATACACGGTTCTTGCCAACCCTACTTGTTTGCTTATTTGCCAGCATTGAAACTTAGCTTGCACGCCAGAAAGTAGAGCAGAGGAAAGGGGGAATTCTACGGGATTGAAGGGCGTTAAGGAGGCATATCTGTTCATATACCCCACAGGCCACCTTGAATGGGGTGAGGATGTTGCAGGGAAATATTTTTTTTTTGCAGGGATCAAGTCACACCCAGGCATAAGCGCATGCTTACATATAGTCAAGTACTATCACGCGCATGGCTTTCATTAAAAAATTGCACGACATACCAAACGCAGGCTGTGCGCCATAAGTGGTGCCATAATGTGCAAAAAATACTACCCAATGCAGGCTGTGCGCCATATCATCAAAACATGTGCACGACATACCAAATGCAGGCTGTGCGCCATAAGCGGCTGGATCAACTTTGCTACCCATGCTACTGGGTTCCCCCGTCTGTTCCCAGGCATCAATGTGAGTGGAAGTGTACTTGATTCTGATTTAAATCATTTTAAGTGTACAACCTGCGTCAGGTATAAAGTGTTGTCTAGTGCATTGTCGACATTAATTTTTCTATGAACCATACAACCTTGATGGCTTTCATACACAGCATATACGACCTGCTGGTGTAACGATCTATGCGTTGCTCTGTCTGATTATTTATGCAATACGACCTGCTGGCGTCCTGGATGCAATTTGACTACTTTTAGAGTTGGCCAGAACCGCAGATCTGCACCGTATATGACCGTATGTATGGTGATTTCCTTGCTAAAAATACCGCATGTACACCGTATATGCCTATAAATGTATGGTTCTGGCCAACCCTAACTACTTGCATTCGCAAATACAAGCAGAAGCAGAAGCAGCACACAGAGCCGCAGGCAACCCATGTAAACTACAAACCTGTTTGTGTACTGCTTTCAGGTGCACTGTGTTACGCCACTGTGTCACGCCACTGTGTCATGCCACTGTGTCACGCCACTGTGTCACGCCACTGTGTCACGCCACTGTGTCACGCCACTGTGTCACGCCACTGTGTCACGCCACTGTGTTACGCCACTGTGTCACGCCACTGCTTTCAGGTGCACTGTGTTACGCTGGATTCCAACTTTAAAGTCCCATTCCTCAGGTGATTGATCATTCATAGGGTAGGCCAGAATCACTTACACATACGGTGTGTATACGTTATTTTTGGCAGGGACATCACCAAACATACGGTCACATACGGTGCATATATATGGTTCTGGCCAACCTAATCATTCATGCTTTTCACAAGCCCCAAAGTGCAGAAAATCTGTACATCACCAAACATACAGTCACATACGGTGCATATATATGGTTCTGGCCAACCTAATCATTCACGCTTTTCACAAGCCAAAGTGCAGAAAATCTGTACATCACCAAACATACGGTCACATACGGTGCATATATATGGTTCTGGCCAACCTAATCGTTCATGCTTTTCACAAGCCCCAAAGTGCAGAAAATTTGTAACACAGTATCACATCCTGCTATTCCTTGCTTCTCCATCTCCTGTGTGATGTATTGCAGGTGTAATTTTTGAGGCTTTGCGCGCCTTCTTGCAATTGCAGGCTTGTTTGCATACATGCGCAGTTTCTTATTTGTAACGAGGTCCCATTTGTAACAAGGTCTGCCTTGGCACGCTTTATTGTGCTGGAAGCTTTGTTATCTGTCACAAGCGCATTTTGTGTTGCACTTCCAACGCATTTTGTGCTGCACTTTCAACGCATTGTGCTGCACTTCCAACGCATCGTGCTGCACTTCCAACGCATTGTGCTGCACTATTAACGCATTTTGTGCTGCACTTCCAACGCATTTTGTGCTGCACATCCAACGCATCGTGCTGCACTTCCAACGCATTGTGCTGCACTTTCAACGCATTTTGTGCTGCACTCCAACGCATTTTGTGCTGCACTTCCAACGCATTTTGTGCTGCACTTCCAATGCATTTTGTGCTGCACTTCCAGCGCATTGTGTTGCACTACCAATAGCTTATCATCAACCAAGTGTTTCTCTAAAATCAAACGTTTGTTTCCCCTTATTATGGAAAAGGGAAAAGCATTTCAAAACATGCCTGCCAGAAACCTCATTTCGTTTATAAGAATAGAGGAGATCAACATAACCGTCCAAAAACCCCCCTTTTTATGTATGCCGTGCGTCCCTGGTTGGTCTTGTGAACTGATTTGTTGTAAGAAGAAAATATCAATCAAAAACCATGTGTGCCGTGCGTCCCTGGTTGGTTTTGTGTACTGATTTGTCGACTTTGCATTGCCACACTGCTCTAGGGAGTACATTTTGCTGCACGGTTTGAGAAGCGCTAGCCGGAAATCCCTCGTAAACATTTTGAAGCAAGGCCCAGGGTCGTCTGTTCTCCTAGCCACTGGTTAGTGTGTGCTGTTTTCGAACCTTTAAACATGTTCCTCATACGGCTCCTGCTTATGCAATTCTAGTCATCTCTTGTCTCTTGTTTTTTACGCAAGCAAGTCATGGATCCACCTCTTCTTATATCCTCTATACTGGCATAAGGCGCGCACGCATGTTGTGACTTCACTCTAAAATATCTGTATACCAAGGATTGGCAGGTTTTGAACTCATGACATATGTACAGTGTGTGCGGTTAACCCTGAAGTGCTGTTGCATTGTGCTTAAAATTGATAAGTAGGCTAAGCACCGTACTATTATTCACTATTCTTTGCTTATAATTGTGTCTCTTATGTGTGTTAGAATTGAGCGTAATAACACGGTCATCTCAGTGGCTTAATTTCTTGTTTTGTGGTTTATTGCTGTGCAGGAGGGGCCTCAGAAAGTTTGCTGTCCGCCCCGAATACGTATGACACGTTAGTTGGCAAACGGAAAGGCTTTGTGCAGGTGGGCGTACTTACTTCTATTGTATTACATTATAACTACTTTGTGTTTGTCTGTGTGTTACACATCTTGTAGGTAAGTATGAGTCCATGCGAGTGGGTAGACAGGAATGCTTCCTGCAGGTGCAATAGGGAGGAAATATGCAGATGCATGTGCCGCTGTTCATGTTTGTGTTACTGTGTTGCCGTCATGTTTGTGTTACTGTGTTGGCGTCATGTTTGGTTGCCATGTTTGTGTTATACTGTGTCGGCGTCATGTTTGGTTGTTTGTGTTACTGTGTTGGCGTCATGTTTGGTTGTCATGTTTGTGTTATACTGTGTTGGTGTCATGTTTAATTGTTTGTGTTACTGTGTTGGCATCATGTTTGGATGTATGTTTGTGTTACTGTGTTATGTTTGGCTGTCATGTTTGTATTACTGTGTTGGCGTCATGTTTGGCTGTCATGTTTGTGTTACTGTGTTGGCGTTTGATACAGCCATGTTTGTGTAATACTGTGCTGGCGTTTGATACAGCCATGTTTGTGTTATAGTGTGCTGGCGTTTGATACAGCCATTTGTGGGAGTCAAGTAGAGTGTTGTTTGGTAAAACTACTCTGTTGTGGTTCAGTTTTGATAATGACATTGATGGAGAATGTGGCAACATCATCTTTGTTCAAATGCACATGCACACACATAAATTAGACACATGTTTGCAGTACTTACACGCTCTATGCTTGTACACGATCACACACACACACACACACACACACACACACACACACACACACACACACACACACACACACACACACACACAAGAACACAAGCACGAGCAAAAGAAACACACTGGTACGGATAGTGCAGGTACGCTTGCATACTCACACACATCTGCTCTCACAAAAACAGGTGGCTCTCCTGACAGGCGCATCCATTGTGCCTGTGATTGCCTTTGGTGAGACCAACACTTTTTACACCTACATACCGGCGGAGGGGTCCAGGACCAAGCGTTTCATGAAGTGAGTCAAAAGTCATAAACAGCAGCCAACTGGATTGCAAAGACCTCCCTCCAGCCTCCAGCCTGGCCTAAAGGGTGCTGGCAGGGAGATCTTGAAGGGTGAACAGCTACATTTTCAGGCATCCGGGCGATGTCTTGTGAATGTGTACTAAAACATATGTCCCTACCCCTTCAGCCACGCGCACTTGCCGTGCTGCGGTTTCCCTGTGTTGCCTCATTATTACCTCCTCTCACATGTCCCTATCCCGTCATGTGCACTTGCCGTGCTGTGGCTTGCCTGTGCCTTCCCTCCATTCAAAACAATATTGCATCCAATGGCACGATTCATGTTTATGTTATTAGCAAGCTTGTGAGCTCTGCCAGTTGTACTACATACCATACATGTAAGGTCGTCCAGAACCGTATATATGCATCACATATGACGGTATATTTGGTGATTTCCCTGCCTAAAATACCGTATATACGGTACATGGTTCTTGCCAACCCAATGCATATGCTTATCAGTACACCCAAGTAAAGTGGCTGAATTGTTTGACCAAGTATACGGTACATGGTTCTTGCCAACCCAATCAATGCATATACTTATCAGCACACCCAAATAAAATGGCTGAGTTGTTTGACCAAGTTGATAATTACTGGATGTATAACCAGGGTTAGAAGGAAGCAAGAAATAAGGCCCTGCAGAGTTTAACTTCGTAGAACTTTTGTCAACCTTCAAGTAACGTTGACACCCAGACCGCGTTTTGCATCATTGGATTTCTTGCTGACACTGTGTTTTCCACCTGTTAGAGCAGGGCAGTCAAAAGTGTGTGCGGGTTCGCCACACCCATCTTCTGGGGCACCAATACATTTGGAGGTCAGTAAAGAGTACATGCCGTGCACATGCACATGCACAAGAACACTAAATCCTGCATGTGATCCTTTACATTTTTTTGGATTGCCTAGTTCAATCAATGAATGAAACCTCAATAGATTGGAATGACTATTTAGGAAGCCAGATCTCAGCAAGCAGGATGTTCTTTGAGTAGTCAAACTTTTTCCTCTGTCCTTTTTTTCTTCTTCTCATCTACGAAGCAACCGTCCATCACGATTGCCCTAAAAAAATACCTGTTGTCGTGACAAATCGCTTTATGACAGTTTCTACAACGCTATAAAAGCAGAATGTGGCCATCACTTCCGTCATCTTATTTGCTTTTTACTTTAAACAGGAGTTCATAAGTTAAGGGTAGACTCCCATGCACCTACACTGTCTGGCTTATGGCACGCGCAAAAAACAAAAGAGGACACCCATGCAAGCAGACACATGCTCATGTTAGCCTGCTACTGACAATGTAGGTAAAGGCCTGATGGCCAGGAAGACACCGCTAAATACAGTCTGCGGAGCTCCCATTGACGTGCCCAACCATGGCTTCAAAGAGAACGACAGGTCAGGAAGTAAAGCTCTTGACACAGGGCTTAATCGATCAGTATGTACTGAACACTGAAATTGATGCCCGGAATATCGTGATAACTGAAGGCTTGTCTCCTTAACGCCATATTGTTTTTCGACTTGACTCTCTTGGCGTGTTTCTTCCCTTCTCTGTCTCGGTGAATTGTTGTGCCTATTTGCATATCCTGGGTCATGCAGACTCTAAACAATATTCCATGTAGAAGAAGTTGTTACTTATGCAGACCAACTATTCAGCTCACACTTGATTAAAGCCTCATTGAATGGACTACATAGAAAACTGTTAGATCTATTGTGGATATTGCAGGTTGGTTGCCGTGCACTCTGGCCTGCGTCTAGCCCTTCTAAAGCCAGCCAATTTGCTATTATATCACTGTTTTTGATAAAAATGTCAGCATTTTATTTCCATTCTGCTATGCTGCAGGAACAATGAGCATTTTATTTCGGAACAGTGAGCATTTTATTTCCTTTCTTCTATACTGCAGGAACACTGAGGAGTTCAAGCGGCTCACCGATGAAATCCATGGTGTCTACCTTAACGCCTTACTTGACCTTTGGAACACCCACAAAGACACGTATGCCCCCAATCGAGTGCGCGAAATGCAGTTCATCAAGGACTAATTGCAGTTGCTATGTGGAGCCATACACCTTTTGCTTCGCAGTCACTGCGTATGGCTGTGTATTTTAGTTGGTGTCCCGAGCGTGCAGGATGTGGCTTGAGTAAAAAGCATTGCATTGCCATCTGCATATGCTGTTATGTGTGCTTGTGAGCATATGAGATATGAATTCTGTGTATGGCTGTGCGTATTTTAGTGGGTGTCCCAAGTGTGCAGGATGTGGCTCGAGTAAAAAGCATTGCATTGTCATCTGCATTTGCTGTTATGTGTGCTTGTGAGCATATGAACTCTGTGTATGGCTGTGTGTATTTTAGTGGGTGTCCCAAGTGTGCAGGATGTGGCTCGAGTAAAGCGCTGCATTGCCAATTGCATATGTTTAGGGTGGGCCAGAACCGTATTGATACACCGTACCGTATATGACCATATATATGGTGATTTTTTTGCATAGAATGCCGTATATACACCGTATATATATGTGGTTATGGCCAACCCTACATATGCTGCTATGTGTACTTGCGAGCATATAAGCGCTGACACCATTGTACACTACATTTATTTGTGAGGGAAGGTACTTGGACATCAATGTTCATTGTACATCATTAGCAGTTTAGAACGTGTATATGCTTGTGACATTTGCTTTTTCTCTAACAGTCTGAGGAGGAACGAGTCTAATTTCTACCTTTGCTTTTTTGTTCTATGTAGCTGTATGTAGTCATAAATTTCCAAGGGGGGCACGCTCTCTTTCCAAACGTTGTTCCGTGTATGTACGGCATGTAAATAGTCTAGGCAATTTGGTTGGCACTGCATGGTCCCTTTTGTAGGGCTCAGACAATCAGCACACTTGCCATATTATGGCGTTTTATAAATATGTTCCTCATCTTAGTGTGTTGGCAACCTGAGAGTATGTAAAGTGCACTACCAGTGCCAGTGCAGATGGGGCAGTTTGCATTGGGAGAGAAGCCGTACCAGTAGGCGTGTTTATGATTAAAAGTTGTACCAGTGTACCAGTGCGGTACTTCATAACATTACGCTCTTCGTAGAATTTGAGATTGCTATTATTCCAGAAAGCATTCGTGGTTTGTTTATTGACCAAAGGTCTAAGGTCCTTCCAGTAGTTGTAATACCCTGTGCCTGTTTTGGCACTGCCCAGTCTGTGTAATTTGCACATTTCTGTTTTCAGCTTGGCCTTTTAATCAGACAGTGCACGAAGCCTAGGTGTAGTTGCCCCTTTTCCGCTGGGATCCTCATCGGTGTCTTTAGTTGCAAGCCAGTAAAGGGGTGTATATGCATTACCGTCTGAAGCTGGAGGTTAAACGTGCACGTCATGACCTCCATCATGTAAGGCAGAGTGTTTGGCAATTGCATCTGCACATTCATTCCCAATACAGCTGAAACTAGGATTATACCAATGTGGCTCTTTCCACCCCGCTTCTCAGAGAAAAAGAGGTTTGCCTCCGCTGCCGTCTGAATGCTGTACTGGTTACTCCCACTCCATGAAAATAAAAAAGCGACAGACTAGCAATGAAGGGGGGTGGGTTCTTAGGAGTGGCAGTAGGGGGCAACTGAGGGAGACCGGGAGCGCTTCAACAGCACCGCCAGCCGCCACCAACAGATCCACCTTCTCCAGGCAGCACCGACCCAAAGATCTCAGCATTCTCCAACGTGACATTCACCTCACCGAGACCAAGTAGTACTGTGAGGACACTAGGCTGCAAAAGCAGCTGAGCGCCGTGCAGGAACAGCATAAAGGCCTTTGCTCCTTCCTTCAATGAGCCTCCGTTACCCTCCACACCATCCTTTTGGGAGTGGGTGGCACCATCTACAGCAATCACACGCTGGAGCCTTCTAAGGAGCTGGGTCTTGATTCTCAAAGAGTTAAGAAATTTGAGCTTCATGTTCATCCTGTCAATTACGCAGGCTGCTCAACTTGTCCATACCGTACGTACCCTTTTCAGCACTGATATCAACTCTCATCAAGAGATGGTTTCAAAAAGCCTGCAGCCCACCTGTTACCCATTGATCTTTTCTTTTGGTGGAGAAGTTTTACGGTACCCGGTACCAAAGTGGCTCCTATTCCTTATTTAATGTGGGAAGTGGTATTTCACTGCCTGCGCAATTATTTATTTTTACAGCTGTCTACAAAGCATAAACCCCCAGCAGGCCATATACAAGCCCGACAGCGTTTAGGAAGGGTCCTCTTATCCTACATACACGTTAAGCACCGTGGCCGAGCACGCCATACGCCATGCCGCAAATAAGGCAAAAACGCCAACCCCAAACAGCAGGCACCACAGCAACCACCTCTGCCTCTCTTCTTGCTCCCGCCGCAACCTCTGTTGCTCAAAAATATTAATCAGGCCTGAGCCTCCAGCAAAGAGAGCGCCTCCGACAGCAAACACTGCTGCTGCTCCTGCAAGGCCATCTGCCAGAGACATCCCAGAAGGCTCATCTTCCTTTGGCATGACAGGAACAGGCACCTCAGTGGGAAGCACTTTTTTCACCCTGGCCTTCTTGGGTGCCTGATGTACATATTGAACGCGAATGACACAATTTTCTCTTCTAGCTTTGAAGCACTGTGTGAGCCTAAGCATGTTAACATTTATCTGAGCGGTGACAGGTACACCTAACTATGCTTGCCATTTGACACGCACAACACACACATACACACATGCACATGTGTGTGTGTGTGTGTGTGTGCGCTCCTGCGTGTGCGTGTGTGTGTGCGTTTGTGTGTGTGTTGTGTGTGTGTGTGTGTGTGTGTGTGTGTGTGTGTGCGCGCGCGCTCGTGCGTGTGTGTGTGTGTGTGTGTGTGTGTTGTGTGTGTGTGTGTGGTGTGTGTGTGTGTGTGTGTGTGTATGTGTGTGTGTGCGGTGTATGTGTGTGTGTGCGCGCTCGTGCGTGTGTGTGTGTGTTGTGTGTGTGTGTGTGTGTGTGTGTGTGTGTGTGTGTGTGTGTGTGTGTGTGCTCGTGCGTGTGCATATGTATGTGTCTGGACGTATCTATGTGTGTATGTGTATGTGTATATGTGCAAGCTCACTTGATTGATACGCCGGAGCTCTTCTTCAACGGCCATTCACTTTGAGCGTATGTTACATATCAATTAAATTAATATTTATCAATTAGATTTGTGACTTGTCACTTATCATTTGGCTCTAAGGTTGAGAGAATGAAGAGTCCAGGGCAGTAATGGAGGAACAAGCTGTTGCAGCCAAAAATGTGGAGGGATCAGCAGGATTTCCCAGTGCCAGTCCAGGATTTTTTGACCGCCTTTCGCAGCCCAAAACACAGCTGCCTATCAAGTGAGTACACGCACGTAGCTACACGACACGCACATGTATAAAAATCTGCAAATACACACAAAGCACAGACTCGCACAGGCATACACACAAGTACACACGCGCCCTGCACTCAAAGCAAGTTTACATAAATCTCTGTCAGCGTTCGTGACCAGAGTGCAACAAAGCATGCTTGTCATTGCATACAGTGCGGGTCTATACATTTATTTCACTAGGCGTGTTTGTGGCAGGTCCTCAACATAACTCGTAGAAGGAACAGTGTCAAAATCGTAGGGCTCAGAGTGACAGCATAAGTGTGGGCTCCAGCCAAATTATTTTTGGCACTGATTCCTTGTGCGAGCCAATTTCAATCTGGTCTCTGGACAGGAACCAGCGTTTGTTGATGCTTATATCTCCACTCTGACAGACAGCTCAGGCGTGCTCTTTACGTGGTCCCCTATTGTCAGCAGCTTAAGGTTTAAAGCATGTGCTTTCTATGCTTGAGCTCGTACAAAATGAACGTGTGCAAGACCTCGCAACAAACGCTCGTCTAAACATGCACCTTCGCCCAAACTTGCACCTTCAGGAAAGCGCCCACTGCGTTTAAGGAGGAAATGCAAGCAGGGGCCGGCAGCAGCAGTCCACGTGCGAGAGAAGCTAGACAGCGATCATCGCAGGTGGTTTACGTGTGCTCATACAATTTTGCACTTGTGTGTTGCAAGAGATAATATGCAATTATGGGTTGCGAGGCGTAATATGTGGCGTGGTTTGAAGAGTGTTGCAGTTGGTACGTGTGTGTGTGTATGTGTGTGTGTGTGTGCGCATTGCGTGCACAGTGTGCAGGTGTTTTACCTGTGTACAGATCGCACTCATCTTGTTGATAATGCCGGCGCGGAAAAATAGTGCTCTCACACGTTTATCTTGTAAATTGTACATTGTAGCGCTCTGCCACAAACTTGAAGCGGGCATCAGTTTGCTGCGCAGGATCACTTGCTAGGTGCTGGTGACAAATCAATGCACGCGGTTGCACCACAGAAACGAAATCCACGGTCGTATTTGGTTCGTGCTTAGGGTTGGCCAGAACCGTGTATATACACCGTATATGACCGTATACAAACATGCCGTAAATACACCGTACATATGGTTTTGGCCAACCCTATACATGCCCCAACCCTCCAAATATTAGTGACACTGCGGTGCTTGCAACAGTCCAGGAAGAACCCATCATGGCATTCAAATTGAGCGTGACAAATCAAGCAATTGCGGTCGTGGTTTATTAGGTTGTATTGATTAACCTAAATTAGGTCTATCAGCTTGGAGTTCCTTGAGTTAGCAAGGCTATGTTGAGGTATATAATGGAGGTCTGACACACCATTGGCAAGCCAACCTGAACAGGCTACACATCAGCCAGCATTAGTTAATACCTAATTATAGTGGGGCAAACATGCGTTTGCAAAGGATGTGGAAAGTGCCACCGTCTGCCTCCTGGCTGTTAAGTGAAACAGCACGCAGAGGGTGACCATGAGGAAACACGGAATGATGAGGTGAGGGTGTGAAAATGATGAGACACGAAATGATGAGACGAGGGCGAAAATGATGAAGCACGAAATGATGAGGCGAGGGTGTGAAAATGATAAAACACTCCATAGGCTGCCAACAAACACAGCGCTGCAGGCAAGGGGAAGCTATGATGCAAGTTTGTGTGTGTATGTGAGTGTGTGTGTGTGCGTGTGTGTGTATGTGTGTGTGTATGTGTGTATGTGTGAGTGTGTGTGTGTGTGTGTCTGTGTGTGTGTGTGTGTGTGTGTGTGTGTGTGTGTGTGTGTGTGTGTGTGTGTGTGTGTGTGTGTGTGTGTGTGTGTGTGT
>Ga0307963_1001024_pt1 | contig 20571 bp, 22 predicted proteins | sample OrgLakmetagen594_FD_201829 | JGI IMG/M metagenome (GOLD analysis project Ga0307963, IMG submission 201829) | Saline water microbial communities from Organic Lake, Antarctica - #594 | ecosystem: Environmental > Aquatic > Non-marine Saline and Alkaline > Saline | place: Antarctica: Organic Lake... | reverse complement strand
AAAACAGGAACTGCGGAATTTCGGTACGCATTAAAATTAACTATGTAGGATTTCTGCACATTTACTGTAAGTCCTTTCCTGGCAGCATACGATTCCAGTCGTCTCAACATTTTCTGCAATTGGACTGGGTCATTAGCTGTCAGGGTCAGGTCGTCAGCATAGAGCATGTGAGTTACCCTGAGCCCCTCAGTGCCAGTAACAGCACCCATAAAGCCAGTCCCAAACTCATCATCCACATCATTGATAAAAAGGGAAAAAAGGAGAGGAGATAAAGGACAACCTTGTTTTACACCTCTTAAAGGCGCAGTGGAATTACCGGTACTGGTAGTTTTGGCACCATCAATCAAAACATACTCGTCTCCATCGTACATTTGTTTAATAACATTGACAAGGTGAGTGGGCATCCTGATATTATTTAAATGATCCCAAAGGTGTGGTCTGTCAATAGTGTCATACGCTTGTTTAAAATCAATAAAGGCCGTGTGAAGGTGGGAACAACCCTTTGGTTTAATCTGTTTGGCAGCGTGGACTAAGTGCCTTAAAATAAACATAGGCTGGATCGTGCTACGGTCTGGATAGAAGCCAAATTGCGTGTCAGGAACTTTTCGGTTCTCAACACACCACTTGGTCACCATTTCTCTCAAGGCGTTGGCGTGCAGTCCATACAAAGTCCCACTCACAGCCATGCGGTAGTTGTTGCGATCAAGCTTATATCAAGCTTATAGCATTTTTTGTAAAGGGGGGAGATCTTGGCTTTCGTTCCAGCAAGCAGGAATACGTTTCTCACTCAAAGCAACATAGAAGGTTGGCAAGAAGAATCACATTGTTGTCTTCTCATATATTTCTCACATCTTTCTCATTCGTATTTCAAAAAAGGAACATTAGAATTCTTCAAACCCAGGTGAAGAAGAGGCAGTCATCTTACCCAAAAATTGCAGAGAGAAAAAATGGAAAAGTGGTGGAAATTAAGCACTTATGAAAGCGTAAATATACGATTGAAATCAGTCAAAATTAAATTGACCTGCTTAATGATTTTAATGTTTCCTGATTGTTGAGGCCGCCGACACGATGCCTGAAATGGCTGAAAAGTGGTCCTAGGGAATCCAGTATGAAGTTTGGCCACATCCTCCGCTTCAACGTAGTGGTGAGTGCTGCCGAAAAACAGCAACAACTCAAGAGTGTTGCTGAAGAACACGAGTGACCGTGTCCAAGTTCATATTGAGGACGTACTTTATGTGTGCCCCGCTACTTAATGCGCCCTACTGCTACTTTGTGCCCCACTGCGATGTGCATTGAGGACTGCTATGTGCATTGAGGACGTGCTTTGTGTGTGCCCATGTGCATTGAGGACGTACTTTGTGTGTGCCCCACTACTTGCGTGCCCCACTAATGTCTGCGCCCCACTCCTTGTGCGCCTCACTGCTATGTGCGCCCACCTACTATCTGCGTCCCACTACTTTGTGTGCCCCACTACTTACTGCGCCCCACAACTTTGAGCGCCCCACTACTTATTACTTGCCTGCACAGGAGGAATGGCGTCCCCACTACATCCACTACCCTGCCTTGAAGAAGCTAATATTTGAGATTGCTCGACTAGAGCAGGAGCAGGCTCAAGCAGGGGGCCATGAGGGCCCCGTTGTGCTGACAGACGAGGAGCACTTGCTGGGCGGGTATGCCAATTATGAGGCAGCCATCTCCCAAAAAGAGGTAGGCAATGGTGAATGTTATTTGCAGCAATTGCGCATGCACCCACATGCCAACAAAAATGAAGTTCACACCTGAAATAGTTTCTTTCACACAAACAGTCAGAGTTGGTATCTGAAATGGACCGGGAGCTGGCTGACATCATTGCTTTCACACTGCGTAAGGAGGCAGAGCTGGTAAGTTTTTCCACTCGTAAAATGCGTTGCTTGGTAATTACGTTCAGATGTTCCAGGTCCAACTTCTTTTATGAGCCTTAGGTTGTGAAACCGACTAAGCAAATAGCTGTCTCATTGACGTATGCACAAATGGCATTGGGAAGAGCACGCACAGATGCACTGACACACAACATATGCACACAGGCCAGCCAACTAGAGTCTCTGGATCTGGAAGTCCACAGCCTGGAAAAGCAGCAGGCTGGCCGCCAATTAGCCCGTCGTAGCTTTGAACCGCTGCCAGACCTGCCTGAGGAGGAGGGGCAGGTGCGCGTATGCTTACGTAGTGTGTAACATGTACACACATGTATTGCACACACGCATGAACACACATGGACACACTTGAACTTATGCGTCTAAACACGCATGTCCGCGTACACACGTCTGCGTACACACAGGATGGGCCAACAGGGGAGGCAAACGGAATGGGGGATCGTTCAGCGAGAGGGAGGTTCACAGACACAAGGAACTCGTTTGCACGGGCCATGTCTGCTGCCCCCAACCTTGCTCCCTCAGGTAGTGAAGTTGAAAAGAAGAGCAGTGTAGGAGTGCAGTGTAGTGATGTGATCTCTTTTGGAGTGCAGTGCATGTCTGGCTTTTGCCAGGAGGTGCCAGTAGGGACGTGTTGCACACCAATGCCTTTTCTCCCACCACCGCTGCCTCCAGTGCCTCAACCCTATTTTGTTGATGGGCAAGCAAGCGCACCCAAGCAAACACCTATACAAAGCGCATATACCGCACTAGTACATTTAAACATGTCACATACAAACACACACATACACACTCACACACAAACAACATACACACATACACACACGCACAAAAACAACCACAACCACACTCGTGCGCATATACACGCACATACACATACTTACAAATACATGTAGAGCGAATACAAGTGCACACACAAAAATACACAGGTTCTCCTTTTGAAGCAGCAGAAGAGGGCCAGTCACCCATTCCTCTAGCTCGATCTATGTCTGTCTCGTCCGCTGCCATGCGTCCGGAGCGTGTGCGCATGTGGGCAGCTGCTCGAAAGGGTGAGGAGGGAGGACCTTGTCTTCGTGCTTTCTGGTGGAGTTCAATTTAGGTTGGCCACGACCGTATGCAAGCACCGTTTATGACCGCACGTGCAAGTTTCCCTGCCAGAAGTACCGGCTGATACAAATGTGTATAGGTATTAAGATCTAGCCAACCCGATGTATGTCGTGCTTTTGCCCAGAGCCTAAGCTGTGAAACGCTCCATGGAACCGACAAGGCGTCGCATGTTGCAGCCCTTAGAGAATCAAGCAGCTATGGTATGCAATTTACAACTCCAGGTTACATGTTTAACACAAATCACGTCATTAAGTTACACTTGGTATCGGAGCCCAATTTCTAAATGGCCCTGGGTTTTTTATTGTTGCATGGACCATAACTGGTGATTTCTGAGCATCTTTGAATGCGCTGCTGTGCCCCATTTTGGTCATGCATTTTTTTAACCGTGCCGCTCAGATGGCACAGATGTGCTATTTAAATGCAACGCTGCTTCAAAGCGCAGGTGGCCGTCGTCGGAGCATGGGCCACAACGCCACGCAGTTGAGCGACCTGCAGCAGCGCTTCACTGACCTCTACACCAGCTTGAATGACCTACTTGAATATCTGCAGATCAATCGAGAGGTGCGTGTGTGTGCGGGTGCATGCATGTGTGTATGTGTTAGTGTGTGTGCACGTGTGTAAGTGTGCGTGTGTGTTTGTGCATGTGCGTGTAGGAAATGAAAGGAATTATGGAATGTCCCTGCTCTGGCAGTGAGACTACTTTTCCCAAATCCAAAAAAAATTTATGGAAAGTTCCTGCTCTGGCAATGAGACTACTTTTCCCACATCCGAAAAAAGGAATTATGGAAAGCTCCTGCTTGGCAGTGAGACTACTTTTCAAAAGGAATATAGAAAGTCTCTGCTCAGGCAGTGAGACTACTTTTCCCACATCCAAAAAAAGGAACTATGGAAAGTTCCTGCTCAGGCAGTGAGATGACTTTTCCTACATCCACTTGAAAAAAGGAGGAAATGGGCAATTTAATTTTCCTTGGACACGAGGCTCTGTAGCCAAAAGTCACAGATGAGGATGAAATGGGTTATGGGATGAGGTGCAGTACATTGCTAGCAAGTGATGCAGTGTGGATCAGTGCAGAGCAAGCGAGTGCTGCAGTGCGGATAAGTGCAGTGCAAGCAGGTGATGCAGTGTGGATCAGTGCAGGCTTGTTGGTGTGTATTTGTGCCAGTATTGCCTGCTGTCGCTGTGATGTATTCATGGATCTCAATTATAACTATGTGTGGATGTGTGGACCGTAGGAATTACACCCCGCATAAACATTGTTTCTTGCCCTGCGGGGTGACTGCGGTATTTTGTAGTATATATTTGTTTTGACTATGCGGGGTTGTCCGGGGTTGGTGAAATTAATCCTTTCCGGGTCGCTACCGGTCATGAACAGTGAGAAGTATACCCCCCGCCTCGCCCCTGTCCCAGCAGGGGAAGGGGAAGGGAAGAGGCACAGCACCAGGCTGCCTCAGCAGCAGCAGCAGCAGCAGCAGCAGCCCCATCCCCAGCACCGGTTGCTCCCGAGGGGGAATTCCGGAAAGCAAGCCGCGGTGACAGCCGAGCAGCAGGGCAATAGTCCGAGCCATCAAGCAAAAGCAGAACGGGCTGAGCGCCGAGGGAGTAGGCAGTCAACAAAAGGCTGATTGGCAGGTCAAAGAAAGATTGCTACGGTCTCACAATTTGGACCTCAGGGGCACGGCTGTTATGCACAGAGGCATTGGCACCCATGAGGGGGAAGCTGAGTGGCAGGGGGAAGAAGAATGAGAGGAAAACATAGGGGTTGAAGAGGACCAACGCTTGCGCATGCAGAGCAGGTTAGAGCAACCCAGCAGCTAAAGGATGAGCAGGTGGTGCAGAAGAGGTCACGCACCAAGGTTGTCCGCACCCAAGCAACACCATCAGCATGCATGAGCAGCAGCAGCAGCAGTGATAGTGGCTAGAGGAAGAGGAAGCATCATGAGATTATGGGCAGTAGCAGAACAGAGAGCAATCTCACACGCTTCACCCTTGCACACGTGGTGTTGAAAGACCTTCACTGAGGTTGTTTGTGAAGCTTATTGGTGCTGGACAGGGCTTAAGGCCCTGTGGGGTTGATGCGAGAAGGGCAAGCATATACATTATGGGGGTGCGGGAAGGTGCGGGATTCTACTAAAAAATTCTGAAATTTGGGGTGCGGGATGAGTACGCTGAGGTACGGTATATTGACTCATGTAACAAGAAACGCCGCGAAGCATTCTGTGACCTTTAAGGCTTGAAAAGCAGGTGAAACATGGGGACAAGAGTTAATTGTCAATTCATTTCATCTTACCTCATCAGACATAGTGCCCCTTTCCTAGTTCCTTTCATTTCCTCCACTACACACATGCACATACACACATGCACACGTACACATGTGCACATACACAAACTGGACATTACACTAGGGCTGTGCAAAGTCACGTCAAAGTGCTTTTGCCAGCGTCTTAGTAATGCGTGGACGCAGCTCTGAGGATCTTGCGACTGCGGCAGCAGGCTTGGCAACACCTGAATGTTCACTGTTCAATTGACTGGATTTCTACTTCATACAATCATACAATCATATGCTCACACACACATACACGCACACTCGCCGCAACCGTGCACCTGTACTAAACAGGGCTTCCGGAAGGTCATCAAGAAGCACGACAAGCTCACATCCTCCAGCTTGAAGGAGACTTATTGGCCCCTAGTTGAAGAGCGCTACCCGGAGCACAAAAAAGAAGTGCTGCAGCAGGTGGGGGGGCACTGGCTACAGTTTTATGTCACTGATGCAAGGGCTATACGTGTTTTTCCTGAAAAGGCACGCACTAAAGGGCCAAGTGGAAGATGCAACCCAGAGCACAAAAAAGAAATGCTGCAGCAGGTGGTGGGGGGGCGTCGGAAACTTTAACTGTCACTGATGCAAGGGTGTACGTGCTCCTTTGAAAAGGTACGCACCGATGGGTGTGTGAAACAGAAGAGGTGCAGCAGGCAGGCAGAGGCTGTAACGTATGACGTGTGGATCAAAATCTGATCCTTGTGAAGGTGCTTTGAGAGAGCAGTGATTGATGTGCAATAAGGGAGTGGTGCAGCCGGCGTGGTGACAAACTCCAGGTACCAGGTTTCCTGTGAGGCCATTGGCTAGGAAGATGAGCTGCTGGCTACAAGGTGTTACATGGTGTTACAAGGTGTTACAAGCTGTTACATGGTGTTACATGGTGTTATAAGCTGTTACATGGTGTTACAATGTATTACATGTTGTTACAAGGTGTTACAAGGTGTTACATGGTGTTACAATTTGTTACAATGTGTTACATGGTGTTACAAGGTGTTACAATGTGTTACATGAAGCGCTATCGAAGCTCCGTTGTTACAATGCGCAAGATCCTTGTCATGTTGGTACTACATTGTAGCAGGTGGTCCTAGGTATGACCCATTCACACTAACATGCACACATACATACACGCAAAGATGGAAAGGCGCAGTATCTCCTGTTTTAGTGCTACCAGCTATCAGTCACACAAAAGCCCTTGCCTGTTTCTCAACGTTGCTGAGATCAACTTGGCGACCTACACACAGAGGTAACAGAGGTTACAGATTAAGCCATCAGTCAGAAAGTGCGACTGCTAGGCTGCGCGGAGATATTAAAAAAGTGAGGAATGTTGTAGCACCAGACTTGTAGCACCTACAAAAAAAATTAAAAAGGGAAAAAGGCACAACGACCTTGACTATCTACACTTGACGCTCACGCATTTCTTGTCCTCCCACACGCATTCCCTGTCCTTGCAGCACTTAGACCGGCTTGTGGACCTGTATGCCATCCTGTACGAAAATGGAGACATCGAAGCCGCAACGGAGTCGCTGTCACAAAACTTAAGGCAACATATTAAGGTGTGTGAGGGATCTGATTGGTGCTGTGTATCCCCTTTGCTGCAATGCTGGTGTTTTCATCCCTCATGTTGGCAGCCAGCGCAGCAAGCCTGCTGCAAGCTTTCCTGTGCCTATGATACAACTCAGAGCATCCCTCTCAGTAGAATGAACACGGGCAAAGGTCAGCTACCCCACATCCCCACGTGTATCGTCCCAAGTGCATCCTGGCCTGTTGCCACAGCATTGCTGACGCCTTCATACACTTTTTATACCACGCTTACTGTGTACATCCTCCTGCCATTTTGAACCTGAAATCACAGTGTAACCCTACCGCTGTACATGGCCACATGACAGGTGGAGCGAAATACTGTATGGAGGGACATGGTGGCAATGGAGCGGCGGACGGTGGCAGCAACAGTGGATGCAGGTGGGTCACTCACAGTGCTTCTGTCGTGTGTCAGTGTGTGTGTGTATTTGTGTGTGTGTGTGCTTCCCTGTGTGTCGACATGAGCAATTGCTTGGATTTGTAGAGCTTGGTGTCAACCGCATTTATAATAAGCTCACTGACAAAGCAACGAGACGTATAGTACAATCCGAATTGACTCCAGGATTTCACTTTTTTAGGTGCACGGGGCTCTCTTCAGCTCCTCTGGTCTTACACAGCAATCAAGAGGGGCTCACAGGGTTAATATGACAAAAACCTGCCCCACTCCAATAGTCGACTGGACACGAGCAAATGCGTGCACACACACACATACACACTCACACACACATACACACACACATACACACTCACACACACACACCTGCGTCACGATTGTGAGAGGATTTTTAGGTAGTTCCATTGCCCGTTCAAAATAGGCTTGCCTTGACCGCGCGTGCAGGGCCACAAGCGGGCGGACGGCGAGCGTGGTTGATGTCGCAGAAAGGCAGCCTTTCTCTGCTGCTGTGTATCAGTGCTTTTGTGGGCCTGTTGGGGGCAGACCTGTTCAAGGTAGGGCCAGGGAAGGTGTGGGCTTTTAAGTGGGCTTTAGAGTGTGCGTTCCTTTGTTGCTGTGTTTGTGTGGGCTTGCTGAGGGCAGACATTATATTCCGGCTTAATTTTAAGGAATGTAGGAGGGGGAGTATTCCTTGGCCAACACCCAAGCTTGAGTTCCAGTAAAGGGCAGGTGATGCTTTGGAGCATGAAGTCACAGCAGTTGCGCTTTGCTGTTGTATAATCTGTGCACCTGTAAAAAGTGGTTCTCTTTTTGCTTGGGTCTGCTGGGGGCATACTGTTTCAACAGGAAGGACGGGTGGAGCTTTATGACATGCAGTGTCAAAGCAGTTGCTTTTGATTTTAGTGGGCCTGTGATCTCGCGGCCTATTTGAACACGAGGACGGGAAGAGCGTGGAAGAGGATATCGTGAGAAGGAAATAGACACGGCCGTGGATGTTTGTTAACATCACGAGGAAGAGGTTATAGGCTTTTTGTTCAGACGCCTGAAAAAGGGCGCTGCTTTGTCGTCCGTTTTGGCTGTGATGTTGAATGGGGTATACATTCATCAGCCTTTTTGTGTGGTCGAGGGGATGATGTACTTCAGACAGTTAAAGGTGGTGGAGTGCTCTGGTGTTGAATTGCAGGAAAGGCTGTCCATCATGTTTCGATAACAGTTCCGACATTGTGCACAAATGAAGAGGGACCGAATCTGACCGAGCTAATATGCGTAGAGGGGTAGTTTCAATTTGCACGTTACCAGGTCCGTCCGCCCCTGGGTTGCCCTGGTGCATTTTACTGTTCAGCTCTGCATTGCTGCTTGTATCATGCAATATTGCAGTCATTGGTGAAAGAATGGACTCGTCACCGGTTACGTAATGAGTTGATGTGAAAGAGGCATTAATACACATAAATCACTTTAGGCGGCTCGTTGTGTGCTTGGAACACACACACACACACACACACACACACACACACACACACACACACACACACACAGACATACACACCATACCCACCACAACGCGCTGCAGGAGGCAGAGAAATCAAACTGTGCAGCCCTACTCGTTTTTGTGTCGCTCCTGTGGGCAACGGAAGCCATCCCTCTTTTTGCTACGGCACTTCTTGTTCCTCCATTAGCAACGGTGCTGCGCGTCCTGGTGCGTGGTGCTTGCCTCTGCTGTTCCATAATGTGCCTCTGTTTCCTATAACGTGCCTCTTTTTCCTTTAATAATGCGTCTCTGTTTTCATAACGTGCACTTTCACGCACATTGCAACTACGTTGTAATAATTTTCCAGACTAACTAGTTATGACCGTACACGTATGGTGAACGGTGTATGTACTCACCTTTTTTTGGTGGCAGGAGAATCCTTAAGAGGGACAGTCATTCATGTGTGATTGTATGTGTGTATGTGTGTGTGTGTGTGTGTGTACTCAGCGCTGATTGACCCTGTAATACGTTCATCAGTGCTCTTCTTCCTCAAGTGCTCGCAAAATATTTTGAGTGCTGCTTTGTAATGGACAATACTCGAAACATTGTGGTGGTTTCTGCGCTCACGCTGCCTTCCAGTCCCAAGCATAGGCGCGCATACTTGGAGAGCATTGCATCCCGTTATTTTGCAAGCATGTTGCTAAGTAAGTGTGCGTGTGTGTATGTGCGTGTGCGTGCGTGTGTGCATGTATTTGTGTTTGTGTGTGTGAGTATGTACTTGGTAGCTAGGCATGCTCTATCTAGTAGTCAATCAGTCATCACCCTTAGTGTGCCATGAAAGATGTCCAAGGAATCACGGTTGCACGCTCGATACACATCCACATATTCAATGAGCACTGAAAGCAAACATGTTTGCAATACAGGAATGCCGAGTGGCCGCGCGGGGTCGTCTACTCAGCTCCTCAGCTCGATGCAAATTGAAACATAATGATCGAATTATCAACATTGCACGGGCCATCACCAATCAGCCACCCCACCCTGTACACAATGCTGCACACAACTCTGACACCGAGGGTTGGCCAGAACCATATATATCTGGTTCAATATGGTACCTTGCAACCTTCACACATGGGTCATATTTAGGGTTGGCCAGAACCATAAATATACGCCGTATATAGCGGATGTCCCCTGTGGTGAAAACTGGCTCTGGCCAGACCTAGCCATACTGCATACAATGTATGTGTACACTTCTGGCCAATCCCACCAACACCACCGGCACCACTGTGAAGTACACTGCACATGAGACGTGCCCCTCATCACTTTGCTTGTCATGTACACCGCACCTGACAAGTGTGTATCAAAACTTGCATCTGTCGTCACCTGTCGTGCCCTTAGGTGGATAGCACCACGGACCCCAGCAACCCACACCGGATGACAGCCCCAGAGGCTGCAAATGCCATCTTCCATGCCATGTTCTCTCAGGTATGAGTGCTCTGTGCACCTCCTCAAGTTGTGTCAACTGCCGCTTGCACGTTCAATCTGCTCTCACCGAGTGAGCTCTTGGAGGTGCTGCTCGATTCTGCTGCACAATTGTACATATTTTACTCTAACCTTGGCCCCTAAATACTATTGTCTCTACTTAGCATTTGGGATGCTCACCCTGTCAAGGGTTAGTTTTAGGAAAAGGGTTTAGGGTTAAGGGTTCAAAAAAGGGTTAGAAAAGGGATAGGGAAAGGGTCTAGGGTTTAGGTCCAACTTACCCACTCTCACCGTAATTGCACTACCTTGGCCGACCAATTTCCAACACTGCATTAGATGCGCGTTTGCACGTACACACACACACACACGGGCACACAAACACATGCTAATACGCACAGGTCACCATGTTGCTCTTAGGAGGCTTCTCCATTGCTGCTGCCCTCTCAAAGCACTTTATCGCTAAGCAGATGGCAGTGGCGGTGCTCTCTCGAGTGGGGCGTGTGCCTCGCAACGTGCTGCTTGCTTCCATGTTTGTGAGTGATGTGTGACTCTTTTTGTATATAGTGCATGAGCACTCATGGCTAAGCAAATGGGATTGGCGGTGCTCTCTCCAGGGGGGGGGGGTGCTTCGCAACGTGCTGCTTGCCTCAACGTTTGTTAGTGAGTGCTGTGCGTGCTCTACAAGTGCTTTGTATGTCATGTGTAGCATTGCTTGCTGCAGGTTTTCTGTTTGTGATCACAAGAAATAGAGAGCAGTAGCAAACTTAAGATGAACAACGTAACAAGTCTTGATGCAACTCCAGATCATCAATTAATCACGGTTTGGATGTTGCATTGATCTCATGAAAGTCTTGTACAGCACCAAGTTAAAACACACACCACAGTTATCCACAATTATGAACACATTATCACCTATAGCAATGACACAATGATTCTTATGAACACGTTATCACCTATAGCAATGACACAATGGTTCTTATGAACACATTATCACCTATAGCAACGACACAATGATTCTTATGAACACAGTATCATCTATAGCAATGACATAATAATACTGTCATTCAGGCTTGATAGCATCAGGCTGCCCTACTCTCAGCTGTTGGCTTGCAGCAAAGCTTCAGGCTTGTAACATAAATAGCACGGGATCAAGATTGTGCTGGCATCAAAGGCGCCATACTAAACACTGACATTAATAACTACAATGTGTATGTGTGTGTGCAGGTGGCTGCGTTTGCCTCCATGTGGATCTCCAACGTGGCAGCCCCTGTGCTGTGCTTCTCACTTTTCCAGCCCATCCTTCGCACCATGGACGTGACCACGCCTTTTGCCAAGAGCCTGGTGAGCGTGTTGAGCTGTGTAGATTTTATGTGCATGTTTGCGTTGTAGTCGCTCCAGCCCACTCGTTGCACCATGGACCAGACCACGCCCTTTGCCATCAGCCTGGTAAAAAACATCTATGGATGTATAATTCTGTTATCGTTTTTTTATTTCTGCGCTTCCTGCCCGCTACTTGCCCTATGGATGTGAACATATATTTGTCAAAGCGTGCCAGCCCTTATTGTATCCCTCTTGTTTCTTGTGTTTTCAGGTATGTCTGTTGAAGTTTCAGTTTGAAAAAGCTCCCGCCAGGTTACCTTACCGCAGGGGGCTCTGAACCTTTTTGCGTAAACTACAATTGCCCATTTGTCCTGTCCGTCAGTATAAATCAGTGCTAATTATTCATTCTTGGTTTGTTTTGAGGGTAACCTCGTTCTCATAGGTCAAGCAGCCAATTCTGGTTGATGCGTTGGCGCCTTGGCAATCCAAACTATACCTATACGAGCTGATCTCTACCTGATCTTATGCGTGCTTGCTTTGCCTTGCTTGGGTGTTACTCTTTGTCGTTTTTTGATCGTTGCTTTTACCATTCTTGTTCTGAGTTGATACTGTTTCTATCAGGGTTGTTCAGTTCGAGGTTCGGCCAAAAGTTTGGGTTCGCAGACTTTCACGCATTTTAACGAATTCCAAAAGTGCCGTTTGGAGTTTGGTCAAAGTTTGACGAACTTTTAAGAGTTTGTTGAACTTTACAGCATGCGTCTGTCAAAATGCAAGGGACAGCAGCCCCCCCCAGTTCAGTCTCACTCTTTCCTTGCAGTATAAGTGACAGGTTACATGATTTATATATGGAATATGATCTGTAATCTGTATCAGGCCAGAAAGTCCTTGGTCTTATGGCCAGACTTTTCACACATTTCTGAACTGCTAAGGATTTGTATAACGTGGCACTTGCTCTGCACCTTAAGGTTCTCCTTTTTTTCTGCTCTACAATGATGACATGGTCCCATTCCGGCCCCTTTTTCCCCCTATAATTATTTATAAACATACACAACTAATTGGAAGATTTGAAGGTGGGGGGAGAAGCCCAAGGGCCCGTTTCCCAAAATTGCACATCAAACCCTTCGAACAGTTTGAGGGTTCTAGAACTTTCACGAACTTCATCAAACCCTTGCTCCCCAAAAAACGGACTGAACAACCCTAGTTTTCGTTGCTGCCTTTCCTGCTTACTAAAGTGCAGATCACGCTTCCATGGTTTCCTCGTACTCCATCACTTAAATAAGCTCGTGTCGCACATGTTCACCAAAGCTCGGTGGAAGGGAAGCCCCCTATTTTGCTTTATAGGTCACGACAAGGAGAAGCTGCTGGATTTTGTATATCCTGACAGACTGCACACACACACACACACTCGCACACACACACACGCACACACACACATACACACACGCACACACACACACACACACACACACACACACAAACACACAAACACACACGCACACATACACACACACATGCACACATGCACACACACATACACACACATACACATGAAAACATAGGGTCACAGCCACAAAAACTTGATGCTATACACTAGGGTGTCTTCGGCAGCGTGCATCCTCATTTATGCATTAGCCTATGCCTGCAAGTCAAAATGCACCAAGCTCATTCATGCATGCTAACAGGTGATGGGTGTGGCTTTGGCATCCAATATTGGGGGCATGACCAGCCCCATCTCCTCCCCCCAAAATATCTTTGCCATTGAGCGCATGTCCATGGACGGCGACCCCCCCAGCTGGCTGTCATGGTTTGCCATTGCTCTGCCGGTATCCTTTATTAGGTGTGTGCGTCTGGTGTTGTGTGTGCTTGTGCATGTGTACGTGGGTGTGTACATGTTCATTTGTGTGTGGCGTATGTGCATGTGTATTTGGGTGTGTACGTATTCATTTGTGTGTGCTTGTGCATGTGTATGTGGGTGTGTACATGTTCATTTGTGTATGGCGTATGTGCATGTATTTGTGTAATTTTTGTGTGTGCGTGTGTATTTAAGTGTGTACAAAACAAGTTTGCTTCAACGGATGGTGCCCATTCAAGCTGGTTGTCCCACTCTCACGTAAAGGACGCGCCATTGCTCTGCCATGTTTTAACAGGCCGTGATGGCATGCTGCTGATAGTTTCCATGAATTGTAATGGTACACTGCTGATAGGTTCCATGAACCCTGATGGTCTGCTGCTGATAGTTTCTATGAATTGTGGCGGTTTACTGCTGATAGGTTCATGAACCCTGATGGTCTGCTACTGATCGTTTCCAGTGAATCTTGACGGCACGCTGCTGATAGGTACAACAAATTCTCAGTCAGGGTTGCTTTTAATGATTTCCATAAATGCTGAGGGCGTGCTGCTGACATTGTGAGCAGGCCGCGTCAGGCCCTACCTGCACATACCTCAAAACTTGTTTGCCGTACAGCGACAACCAGACCCAGGTGTATATGAACCTCACCATCAACCTATCATCCTATGAACCTCACCATCAACCAATCCTATGAGCCTCACCATCTTCCAATCATCCTATGAACCTCACCATCAACCCGCCCCAGGTGTATATGAACCTCACCATCATTTGATGCCACCCAAGTACCGCCCTCTTAAGTGACTGACTCTTAAGTGCCCTCTTAAGTGACTGACTCCGTGTTACTTGGCTCTGCCCGCTGCACGTTTGCTGCACGCTTGCTGCTGAGGCTTGTCGTGCCCCTTGTTCGGAATGTTGTACAGCATCTTGGCGTGCTGGGTCCTGCTGCTGCTGGTGTACCAACCAGGCGTGACCACTGTCGAAGTCAGGCCCCTGAAGCCTTACACTGACCCGATGAACATGACGCAGGTGGGTGTCACTGATTGATCCAGTGGAAGCGGGGTGGGGGGGTTAGGGTGTGTGTGAGTGAGGATGGGGGTGGGGGTGGGGGTGGGGGTGGATGTTGCTTGAGTGGATGTTGCTTGAGTGGTGTTGGGGGGGGGGGGGGGCTGCGTGTGGTAATCTTGGTCTGGGAGAATGAAATTGCTCATGTGTCGTGTCCATGTTTGGCCTCTGTGTAGAGACATTCTGAACCAGGGGAAACAGCATTAATTCTCGTATCTACGTGTTGTTTTCATTTGCCTTTGTTGTGGTGCGTGCACACATACTCACACACACACACACGCACACACACACACGCACACACGCACACACATACACACACTCGCACACACATGCAACGTATACACAAATTGCAGGACAGCACATTTAATCAGCCTCAAATGGACATATTCCTTGCAGGTGTATGTCATCATTGTATCCATCGTCACGGTGTCGCTGTGGTGTGCTAACACCTTCCTGCAGGTGTGTGTGTTTGTGTGTGGTGTGTGCATGCTTGTACTTGCTTTCATGGGTGTGTATTTTTATCACATTTTAGCGTTTATTTCTGTGTCCGTGCCTCCCTTCATTTTTTTTGCGCGCGTGTGTAAACCTGGTGGCTGCAAACCGTGAACCAGAAAGTAACACTCGTACATATGGGCGTGCTTGTTTGTCTGCTTGTGCGTGAGGGGTGAATGCTCGACGCAAAATTTAAAACTCAAGGGTTGAATCTCAAGGCTTACATCTATGGAGTACAGGGCATATGATGTTACAGCGCCACGGTTGCGTACATGGCACGACAAGGTGCCAAAGGGAAGAGAACAGAAGTGCTCATGCACTGACAGAGGGGGGCGTGATGGTCTTTTGAAGTGCGTGGGAAACTCATACCACGTAGTGGCATCCTGCACCCTTCTTAACCCTCACAGTGTGTAAGGGCAAGTTGGCCAAAATGGTGCGTTTCCCTGTCCATGGTGCACCTCCTCATCCTTGTGCATTACCCCCCTTTGCTTTGCCTGTGTGTTATTGTGTACTTCCACCCTTTTCTGAGCCTTTGTGACACTGTGTGCCTCCATGACACTGTGCCTCCACCACCTCCCAAGCCTTTGCATCATTTGTGCACCCCTACCACCTCCCAAGCGTTGCTTCACATCTTTCATATGTGTATGTGTACATCTACCTGTTCCTCCTTGCAACACATCACTGTCATCTCTTTTATTTGTGTTTGTGTACATCTGCCTGTTCATCTTTGCAGCACATCACTGGCAACATGGGCGTTGTAGCAGTGCTTCCAATGATTGCCTTTTTTGGGTTTGGGGTCCTGAATAAAGACGACTTCAACGGCTTTCTGTGGAACGTGGTCATGCTGGCCATGGGCGGGTCTGCCCTAGGGGAATCGGTGCGTGGTTGCTGGTGCTGCTTGTCCACACACGTTTAGATTTTAGTCCTAAGTGGCCATGGGTGGGTCTGTTCTAGGGAACTCGGTGCGGGGTTGTTTTTCCTTCTTTCTTTCTTCTGCGCTTGCAGCTAGTTATCGCTTACCAAGGTGGTTGGGTCCGCCTTGGGGCGTTGGTGCGTGGCTGCTGGCACCTCTTACCTGAAGTTTTTCTGCGCTCTCTCTGAGTGGCTGTAAGCAGATGGCTTGTATTGCTCCTGATGCTGATTGGGCAAATGAGTGTGTGGCTGTTGGCGCTGTGTTGTCGTTGGTGCCTCGAGTTATGATGCAGGCAGGTTTCTGTTAGGGGCCTGCAGGCAGACCACATATCTGCACCTCGTCAGTGCTGCTGAGTGGGTATAGCTCATCAGCTTGCTGCTCTAAAAAAACATTCCAATCCTGAGCCCAGCATGTACTTCATGCGCACTGTACATCAATGTCTACTGCCCTTTAAACGTTTGTCACACAAACATGACAAAAAGAAAAAAGCACACACCTACATACTGTAGATCACTCGCACATACAATATGTACGTCACTTGTACATGCATTATGTAGGTAACTTGTACATGCATGCATGTAGGTCACTTGTTCCTTGTTTTGCTCACTTACAAAATCACGCAGTCCCGTGTACATCTTTGGGTGTGCAGGTACGCAGCAGTGGCTTATTGACCAGCCTTGCGACCAGCATTAGTGAAGAGATCCATGGGATGGACTTGTGGTCCGTGGTTGCCATCTTCTGCGGCGTAGTGCTGGTGGGTTTGCGTGCATGCGTATACACGTGTGTGTACACGTATACGCACGTGTGTGAGCGCATGTGTATGCGCACTGTTGCTCCATGGATAGACCTTTGTGGAGTTCTAGGGAGGGAGTGTGCATGCGTGTATGTGTGTGTACTTTGTTTGTGTGTCCTCTCTGCACCAACATCAAGCAATGCAGTTGAGTACACTTGGAGTGATTGTTGCTCGTGCTGTGGGGAAAGAATGGAAAAAATTGCTGTCGTTACCAACTGTGAAGAAAGCGCTTTTGTTGTTTCCCTTTCGGACAGCCATTGTTTTATGTTCTTCCTTGATAACACTCGTAGCGATATTCACAGTCAGCAATGTTCCTTCACAGGTCAAACCTTGTGTGGCTGCGATATGAAGCCTACACCCTGAACCTTATGTGTGTGACACACCTTGTGCGTGTGTGTGTGCTTGTGGCCCCTGCCTCCTCGCCAAACGCTCGCAGGTGTTTGAGTGTGTGTGTGGGCATTCATCAATTACTGTGGCTGCCGCCATGCTCCGCAGGTGTGTGCAACGTTTATCAGTCACACTGTGGCCGCCATGGTCATTTTGCCTATCGTGCAATCCGTGGGAGAGGCGATGCCTGGGGATCCTCACCCCAAGCTGCTCGTGATGGCTGCTGGCCTTACATGCTCCGCGGCAATGGGCCTGCCGGTGGGTTTGGAGGCTTTGTCGGTTGTGGTCCAGGTGCAGGGGTTAGCCAGCTCTGCTGGCTTTGAGGCCCCTAGTATAATTATTTGTGGCAAATGTGCTACTTGAGGGCCGATCCAGCCCTCCTATTTTACGCTGGCATGTGCGTTGATTAGCCGCACGTTGTTTTTTGATGTGCTTTTTGTCGGCTGGTCGGTCTGCCTGTATGTATCCTTTTGCGAGAAAAATGGCTGATTTTTAAAAGCTAAAGGCTTCAAGCGTGTGATTGAGCAAGACATTTCCTGAACCTGCAGCCTTACAGCTACAAACATACACACCCATACACGCACACACAAACACACACATGCACACGCAAAAACAATGAGCCCTTCTCTCTTGCAATGCAGGTGAGTGGCTTCCCTAACATGAATGCCGTGGCCCTGGAGGACGGTACTGGGCAAACCTTCGTTGCGACAATGGACTTCTTAAAGGTATGAGATGCCGGCCAGGGTTTCCAAATAGGCTGAGCAGACAGGTGTTGTGTGCTGTGCTTCAACAGGGAGGTGGGACATTCAAATTTTGTTCTGTTGGTCAACTCAAAAGGTGATGCTGCTATGTCCTGCACCTTAACGGCTACAGAACATATGCATTAGACATGGCGCTGTTCCTCCTTGCTCGCTTTAATGTATGCAGCCACGCCCTGCATCCTGCATTGCATCCAATCATACAACTGCTTACACACGCCTTCTGTCATCCTGCACATAGGCTAAGCATTGCATGACACCCTTTTACTTGTTGGGTCTGTTTTTGTAAGGCGTTTATCTTGCCCAGAGGCATTTATAGCGATTGTCACAATGACACATGGTAGCAGCTTAAGCATGGATTACAAGAATGGGCTATTTGGCAATACACAATTTAACCTTACCTTACCTTATCTTGCCCTTGGTACATCGTGCAGCCATCCCAGGCCAAGTGCTTTGTACTCCCAACGCAATTAATGAACAAGACCTGTGTTCCCAATGCTCACAGGTGGGCGTGCCAAGCTCTGTTGCCGCCTACTTTGTGATTGTGACGGTTGGGTACGCACTCATGCAAGCTGTTGGATTTTGATGTGCTTTCCGTACCTGCGCCAGAGAGGGAAAGGAGAACACCCGATGGTTCTGGGACCCGTGAGACACTATGTCTGGTCAATTGATCTACTTATTTCACTTCTTTCATTGCCTATTTCCTGGCGAGTAGGGAAGCAAGTATTTGGTTGATTTGCATAACCTTGAGACACAAGGCATCACTCAGTCTTAACTTTTTGCACCCCAGTTTTTGTAGTCAATCAATGGCGCGATCTTTTAAAGCTTGTGTATTTTGTTGTGAGAAGGTCTCTCTCTCTCTCTCTCTCTCTCTCTCTCTTTGAGAATCCCTCCCCCCCTGACCTGACCGATATGTTTTACAGTTCAAGGGTAATCAAGTTTCAAATGAAAATGATTTTGCAAGGTTTACAAGATTCACAAGGAAAAAGGCCTTCAGTCAAGAGGTGTGACTGCTAGCCTGCTCATGCATTAAAGCAATTAGTTCGTGGAGGAAGAAATAAAGCTTGTTAGTGCTCTAGCTTAAGAAAGTAGAAACATTGTGGGCTCCTATTGGGGGAAACCTGCGGAGAGAAATCCCGTGGGGATTGGCGCAGCTGAAAAGAACTTGCTACTCTTCTTGCACATCATCAGTATCACACAGGTCTCAGGTGGGGGAGTTACTTTGATTCCATGTTGCTGTCTCAAAACGTAGGGTGTGAACACAAAGTCTGAAACGAGTTGTACTGCGAATGACATCGTGAGGCAGGTCAAGAAACATGTATTTGGGAAGGTTGTAAGGCGAATGAGTGACCAGAGCCCTTTTGATAGGAAGAACACACCATTGGTGATCAGTAGAGCGTTTGCTGTTGTGCTCTCTCGGATGAGTTTCAGAACGAGGTGTTCAGTCCTAAGTGTCTCTCCCTGAGGTCTACCACAAAACGGACGGCTGAGATCAATGGGTTCACAGTTTTGCAGCTTCTGTTTACGATTTTGTCAGACCATCCATGGCAGAAAGAATATGGGCTGATTAGCAATCATAAGATTGTGTACTCAGCTGCATGCCAGCATGTAAGACCTTTTTCATTGTGTAGCTGTTGGATTTAGTCAAAGAATTGTACAGCCGCATTGCCACGCGAAACCAATTGAACTGTAGGGGTTCCAATCCACACTCTCGCATGACACACCATGAAGGCGTGGTGTCTCTGACTCCCAACATCCTTTTCAACACTGCCAACAGCCATTTCTGAAGGGGACTGTCCATCTCTTTGCCTTGTTGCAAGTGAGGAGTGGCCCAAATTTGACTCGCATACATACCAGCAGGATTAGCGTATGTCTTGAGAAGCCATATGTACGCGTGTAGCTTGTTAGAAAGGTAATGTTTCTGAACAAACTCTGAACGTGCCTGCCGTAAATGGGCGAAGTGCTGCGTCAGCCGCGGTATTCAGATTGATTTGCTTGTCGCACACCATGCCCAAATATTTTAATGAGGGGAGCAGTACACCGTCAAAAAACAGAGGGGGCAGGTTTTCAGAGTTAGATTTGCCTCTGACTTCTGTGTGTTGACAGTGAGAGACTTCTTTCAGCGTAAACTCTCAGCTTGTTTAGCATGGTCTGCAAATTCTCATGAACATTGGAAGGGAGGGACAGGTAATCAGAAAACTACATGTTAAAACAGTAAAATCACCAATGAGCGCACCCTGCGCCCCATCAGTCACGCTGTCAATGCCGTTCAAGTAAATGGAAAACAGCAGGGGGGAGAGGGGGCACCCTTGTTTCACACCAAAAAACGGCTGAACCTTGCTCTTGTTTATTAAAAAAGTCTGTGGCTTATCACAACTGGTTTGCTCTGCCTGAGAGACCGGTTTCTGATGCACGTGCACCATTTGTCTTGCCGGAGTATTTGAAGATGGCTCTGAGCAAAAGTGTCATAAGGAACGTAGCTCGGTTCAGGATTCGAGGACATGGGTTGAAGTGTGAAACTGGTTTATATGGCAGGAGTCCGGACAGGAGTGCACGTGTTTGCAATTTGTGTGAAAACGGGGATTATTTTAAGGTGAGCAGCACGTCATTTTTTCATGTATCGGTTCTTGAGACAAGGAGATATGTGTGCAACAGTGTGAACAAGGCAGGTCAGTTGTTAGTTGATCTGGCTGCTGCTACGAGTATGGCTATTACGACTGGACGTGTCGTTGGAGATGATGGGCAACCA
>Ga0307963_1001018_pt1 | contig 20655 bp, 21 predicted proteins | sample OrgLakmetagen594_FD_201829 | JGI IMG/M metagenome (GOLD analysis project Ga0307963, IMG submission 201829) | Saline water microbial communities from Organic Lake, Antarctica - #594 | ecosystem: Environmental > Aquatic > Non-marine Saline and Alkaline > Saline | place: Antarctica: Organic Lake... | reverse complement strand
GTCCCTCGGGGGGGCTCTAGAGGGCTTGGAAGTGCCTCTGGGGGGCTCTAGAGGGCCTGGGAGTGCTTCTGGGGGGCTCTGGGGGGCTTGTGGCTGCAAAATTCGTTGAGTGCCCAAAATTGTATTCTACGGAGCAATTTGAAAAATACGGTTAAATACGTGATAAATACGATACAACGTATAATATGCCTACGCCGTATGACCCACTCCTGAGATTTATAAATAATTATGATGAAGACCTCCCACAATAAGTCAAACCGGAAAAAAAGCAAGTTTTTCCAGCCATCCTCCAGCATAAGCAGCAGAAGCAGAAGCTCCACAGACATTCATCGAGGGAGGGAAGTCCAGTGACACCCCAAAACATCGCAAATTCTTGCAAATTTCCCAACTTATGTAGCACCTCGCAAAAGCAGATTGCTTGCAAATTGATATTCTTATCATTTGGGCACCTTGCAATAAGTAGGCCTCGCAATAAGAAGGCCGCGCATTTGACCTTTTAGAGCCTCAATAGCAAAAGCACACAGCCTGATTCCAGCGCACTGAATGTTACGTTCAACAGTGCAGGAACGAGCGAAGTGCAACATTCATTAGTTGGTACCCAACTTTTATGATTACCAACTGGGACCCACTAGATAATAATCCAACAACAAGATGGAGTTGTTCTCACTTATTAAAGGCGCAGGATGACACCCTTTCTGTTTGTGTGGGGCATTGGAAGGGGTTTGGCGATATGATTGAGAATGAGTGGTCATTTTGGTTCTGAGACCCACAGTTCACACATTCCCGTCAGGATTGTTTTGGCAGGCTACTGCAAGTGCTAACTTATGTGAGTGTATTCACATATGCTTGCAAGCCAATAAGTGCTCGAGTTTCTGCACACTTTCCAATGCCCCCATCCTATATCAATCATACAGGTTGCCCTCAAATACATGCATACTCAGTGAGCTGTTGCACCCTTTGCCCCCCATCCTATACCATTCACACAGGTTGCCCTCGCAAACATATGCATGCACAGTGAGCATCTGCGCATTTGCATGCTTTCCCCAGCCCCCCATCCTCAATCTCTTACACAGGTTTCCGTCAAATACATATGCATGTTGCATGCACAGGTCTTCAAGCACCACCTGAGCCTGGGAGCTTCCCCCACACTCCCCGACACTCCTGCCCTCCCTCCTCCCAAACCCACACACAACCCACAAACAACCCACACAACCCCCGTCCTCTCGTAACAAACCCCGACTTCTCATCTACCCCAAACTCCCCTCTTGCACGTGGCCCTGGTACTGCCACTCCTCTGATCGGAACTTTACGCCACCGCCCTGTGCTGCCTACTCTAAGCAGGGTACCCAACACGATTGGTGAGTAAGACGTGACCTCCCCTCTAAAATATGTCTCATGTCCTTAATTCGGGAGGCTTGGTATGACGCGCGTGCCTCCCTCCAATTTTGCTCTTGAGTGCACACATATACATACATACTAACACACATACACACACACGGTCGCACTAAAGCTGACATTGGAGCTCCGCTTCCTGTTTCAATGAGTTCAGCCTGCTCCACATAACGGGCACACATTCACACAACAAATCAACTGCATTACCTTTTTACTTTTTCTTCCCCTGTTCTTTGTGTACGAATTTGCGCACAGCGTGCTTAAATATGACAGACATATTTGAATTACAAAAAAGCTTCGATTGCATGCCAGCTTGTTATTACGACGTACACCAGATTTACTAGAATATGTGTTTTTCTGTTACGCACGTGATCGCATACAAGCGTACCCCTGGCATGTGTGCAACACACAGGTGTCATTGAATGAATTGGCTTGTGACTTCACCCATGTAGTGCAGTCCTCTTAAGCATTTGTGCACTGAAATATTGCTCATGCAAAAAGCTCAGCAAATCGAGATCAGAGGATTTAGCTGATCAGCAAGTCATGAGCCACGTATTGGCAGTCGTAGATTTCCTTATGTGTGCCTTATGTGTGCCTTATGAGGCACTCAGTGCACACGCATTGTGAAAGTGTAGTTTTTGAGTAGAGTAACTGCGTGTTTTGTTTGTGCGCTGTGCAAATGCAGCTCTTGAATAACTGCGTGTTTTATTTGTGCGCTGCAGGTCCTCCATCTCAAGACTCAAGTGAAACTCCTCTCTCCACTTCTCATCCACCACCGGTGTGTAAAAATATGCAGCTTACACAAATATATAGGGTTGGCCAGAACCGTATTCCTGCACCGTATATGACCGTATGTATGGTGATTTCCCTGCTAGAAATACCGTATGTACACCGTATATACCTAGAAATGTATGGTTCTGGCCAACCCTACAAATATGCATGCTACCTGTAAGAGCCTGTGAGTTCTTTCTTCTCTTGCTCTACCACAGCAAATGGATGTGTGCAATTACTTTATGCGTGCTCAAGACGTGGAGCTTCACACGCGTGTATGTACTTAGTGCGCTTGAACATTTGAAATTTAGGGTAATCATATCCTGGAATCCCATGTTTAGTGTGCTTAATGCGCGTGAACAAATAGGGTAAACATGGCCTGGAATTACATTGCTTCTACCCCTTGCGTGAGTCCAAGCATGAATTTGCATGTGTGGGCGCGGTATCGTGTCCTTGTAGTCCCAAACATGGTCTTGCCAAAGAGCTAAAAAGGAGCGGGTTTTTACAGAGGGGGTTATCTGGGCAAAAGCCAAAACATGCTCCTTTTTGCATGAAAGGTGCAACTACTCACACGTCACTTCATCAAATTGGACCCAATCTAGCATTAAACTGATGCTGACTTTATGAGCTACCCGAGCATCTGCTCGAATTTAGACAAGTCGCCCTGCGTACAGAATGACAGGAATTAAAAGTCAGGTCAGCCATTGCCCACCCAAAAAAGGGGAGTTCATGCCCCTTTCCTGAACTGCACATCTGAGGTCACCCAATGGTTTCTATACATAAATGTAACACCTTTGCATTAAATTTAGTGAGTTTGGGGTCAAGGGTGAGAGTGGGGGGCTGGATTTGTGCCATTTCCCTGCCAGAAAGGTGGTATGGGTTTAGAAATGCGGGTTTTGGTCCGAATTTCACCAATTTTTTTGTTCCCAGATAGGTTAGGGGTTAAACCATACCCATCAAAGCAAAAAAAAGGGGGGTTGAAATTTGGCCCCTAAAAGACAGTGCGTGGGCCTGTTTGCTGGGCAAAAATGGTGCATTTCTGGAAACCCCTGAAACACGCTTTCTGGCCATCACCTGAGTTTCGGGAACCCTTCAGTATGCTTCCAAGGCATGCCCTGTCAAGTTTATGGTCTGGAATGCTGGGGTTGGGCCGTGGTGGGCAGCGACAGCTGAGATATTCAAAAGCCGCAATATTCACACAGGTCTCAAACATTTGTTTCAATGAGACCAGCTAATAGTGTGCCAAAAACACTCAAAGTTTGTGCAGCCACACCTGCAGACTTGCTCTGAGCTGAGAGAACCGAACGGTTTGAATTTGTCGCACTTTTTCAGAGGGTCTCACTGCATAGTTTTATAATTATGTAATTCATCGCAAAATTTGGTTTGCCCCGACTTGGGATGTGCACTTTTTCCATAGCTTCGCCAATTCCCCTGCCAAAAGGGGGGTCCAAAACCGGACCTTCACCCCAGACCTCCGGACCTTCACCAGAACGTCCCCAATATTATTGCAGACACCCCTGGTAAGTTGCTGGCACGAGAGGGGAGCTTTTGGAAGTCCCCTTTCTGGCAGGGATTTCCACCCTGCCCACCTGAGCACCTCCCGCCACAAACTGAGTATGCGGGGGTGCTCAGTTAGGTCCAGCTTGAGGTCCTGCATACTTAGAAGTGGGAGGGAGCTTTGGGGCAAGAACTCTCACAGGAATGGCTGACCTGACTAAAAGCACACGTCGTGCACCTGTACCCTGGATGGGTGCTTTCCGGGGGGAATGGCACATTTGCAATGGTCTTTATTATTTTTTCTAAGGACTTCAAAATATTAAACATCACTCTGTTTCGTGCGCTGTCTGGTCAGATACAGATACAGCATATGGCTGCTCAAAAAGTAAGGTTCATGCCGCGGCTGCTGAGGCACGTGGCCCTAACTTGCAGGTTTCAAACTCAGCTGCATTAGCAGAGCTGAGCTTAAAACCTGCTAGTTACAGCCACCTGCCCTAGGAGCAAGTAAACAAACATACCCATTCTGGGCCTCAGATAACCCCCTCTGGGATTTTTATGGCGAATTATTACTCTGTTCTCTGTTACCTTAATGCTTTGAGGAAGCTAAGGCTCGCACAAATTATATACAAGCAAACGTCAGAAATCAAGGTCTGAGGAGCTGGGGCCTTTTTCACACCGACTTAGCAGCAGCTGCCTGGGTGCATGCTTGCGCACACTTCCTTACATACAGTGCAAAAAATGCTAAACTTGCTCATACGCAATATTTCCATAAGCCAATGTAGAATGGCATACAACCACTCACACCCACTTACATGCACTCACATACCTGGCACACGGTGCGTGCGTGCAGGAGCAAAAGGGTAGAAAGATATTGGAACGAGTGAAGGGCATGTTTGGTCGAGATAAGGCACTCGTGAGCCAGAAGGGCAGTTGTGTTGATCCAACCGGATCTAGCGCAGGTGTGTGTGCGTGTGTTGGCGTGTGTTTGTAGAAAGGGGGGGGGGGGGGGTCAACGCATGCTGGTATGGATCAATGTTTATATGTGCCTTAGATTTTAGGTGAGACTTTCCCAGGTAAGGAACTGCACACAAACTACTTGCGTGTGGTTCCAGTGAGAGCGTGTGTGACTAAATGTATGTAAGCAAATATATCTATGTGGATTTGTTTTTGTATTTGCGTTGCTGCTACTTCTTCTATCCATCTGCAGCTGCTTTGTCTTGAAATCACGCGTGTGTGTGTAACAGCATCAGGGCTGTGCACACACACAAGGACGGTAAAAACGGTACGGTCCGTCAAAATACGGTCTGGCGGTCGACGCCGTAAATAAAGGTGTCGGACCTCTATTTTGGAATTTGGGGACCGTCATGACGGTGCATGACAGTACGGTTGACGGTACGGTCCAAAAATCGCAAAAAGGCCAAGAAATGGTATTTTGACCCCAAAATGGCCATTTTGGCTCTGTTTTCCTCATTTCTAAATGTTGCATGTGTGGTATAAGTACAAATAAACGATAGGTATAGTAATGAAAGGAAAAGGAAAGGAAAAAGGATAGCAAAATGTCTGTGCCTGACCAGGATTCGAATCCTGGTCTCAACCTTTACAGCAAAAAGCACTTGACGGTGGGTCTACACAGTAATTACAGTGGACGGTCCCCTGGACCGTCTGGAAGGCCGACACCGTCTTTTCTGAAACACCGTCATTTTAACGTTCTGACGGTACGGACCGTCAACCGTACCATGATTAGGTGCCAAAGTGCTATGACAGTGTCCTTGCACAGCCCTGAACAGCATGCTGTATGTTGGCACTGAGCATAAAACTGGCATGCACGACTTCAACAAGATAAGGATTTTCCAAAATGTGTATGTGATTTTGCCGCGACACCTTTCTGCTCACCGCTTCTATCTTTCTGAGTGCAGCTTTCTCCCACTTTTTCATTGTTACACACACAAACATAAACACACACACTTACGTACACGCACACGCAGACGAGCACAAAAGCGCTTCTGATGCTAGCTATACGAACCAACAAACCAGCAGGTGAGCATCGGATGGTAGATAACAGTCCTCAGATTGTAGTATGGTACTGAAAATTTAATATGACAGTGATTAAAATCCAACATGTCCTAATGCACATAAGCAGGGAAGTACACTAAGTGCCCAAATTACTCAGGGGGGCCCGGAACAGCCTGGAACATTTTCCAGGGTTTTCCAGAACTGCTTTTGAAATTATTCAGGGTGTTATAAAATTTCTCCAAGCACAATGTTAATGCTTGTGTGTGTGTGTGCATACGTAAGTGTGTGAGCGTGTGTGTGTGCGCGCTTCTGCATTTGTGTGTATGTGCGTATGTGCGTGTGTGTATGTGCTTGTGTCTGTATGTGCATGTGTGCATGGTTGTGTGTGCCTGTGTGCGTGCTCGTGTGTGTATGTGTGTGTGCGTGTGTGTGCGCATGTGTGTGTTTGCGTGTGTGTTGTGTGTGTGTGTGCGAGTGTGTGCATGCGTGTGTGTTGTGTGCGTGTGTGTGTGCGTATGTGTGTGTGTGTGTGTGCGTTTGTGTGTGTATGTGTGTATGCGTGTGTGTGCATGTGTGCGTATGTGTGTGTATGTGCGTATGTGTGTGTGCTTGTGTATGTGCGTGTGTGCGTGCTCGTGTGTGTGCGTGGTTGTGTGTTTGTGTGTGTATGCATGTGTGTTTGTGTGCGCCTTGTGCGTATGTGTTTGTGCTCGCGTGTGCTTGGCATCGCTTGAGGTTCGCGCATGGCCGGTAGTTTAGGCCTCACCAGGGCCTGGGGCAGGGGAAGGGGGGGAGCAGAGGGAGGAGGAGCGGGGGAGTTCCATCTGGAGGGATTTTCATTTAGTCTTTGGTGCTTGCATGCTGCCATGCAAGATGCAAGCACTCAAGCCCAGCACTCGCTTCGAGAGAGGCCTGGTCAGGAGGGGGAGCCTCTTGCTGGGAAGGCTCACTCTCCCCCTTCCTGCTGGCAAACCTTTCCCTCTTCTTCCCATTCTCACGGTGTCATTCTCACTGTCATTTCCGAAATTCACTGCAAATCACCCGGAACTACTTCTATAATTTTAATGGGTACCCCTGAATCGCAGGGGCCGTCGTCGTCCCTGCAAATTTCCGGGGTACCCGGACCAGCTTTGGGCTACCCCTCCGGGGCAGCCCAAAATTTTGTTATTTATCCAGGCCCTGGACGGTTTGTACTTCCCTGCACGTAAGAAACCACTTCTTGTATAAGTAAGCAAGACAAGAGAGGCAAAGCAAAACATTTTCCACCACAGCGGACAAAACAAGGCCCATTGCTAATTACCTGTCACAAATCATGCAAAGAAAGTGCTGCCATCCAAAAGCAAAAGTTTTGACACGTGCTTGTATGATCACCAAGTCATATTAATACTGAGTGCCTATTGCTGCCATCATATTGCAGGAGAGTCTTAACACATCTCTGTTTGATGGCCACGCCCATATCAACTTAAAACCCTGTGTCCCGGACACTAACTAGACCCTCAGTAGCTCTGCCCTTTCTTTTTCGCATTGATTCATGTGAAGACGGTTTTTTTAACTGTGGAGTCCTGTATTTTTCATAACGCAAAGCCTTGTGATTGTGTACACTGTGTGGTGCCTTGTCTGTGCACAGCAGTGCTGTGGTAGTGCAAACAGGCCAGGGTACAGAATATATGTACACAGGACTATAACAAAAGTAAGAAGCTGCCCTCGCAAAGGGCTTGCCATGGATTTTGAAATTTTGCTTGTAAGCACTCAGGCTTGAGGAGTCCGGAAGTACACATCAACTGATTGCAGCAGCAGCAGCAGCAGCAGCAGCAGCACAAGTGCTACTCCTGACGAGCAAACAATGGGGAGCGTTTGTCGCCAGCAAAAGCACATGTGTTTCAACACCTTGTGTATGCAGAGTGCCTCCCCTCCCAATTGCTGGCATGCAATTTGCGGGTCCCAATGACGGCCCCAGCAATGGCAGCAGTTTTTCGTTGGTGGAAAAAAGCTCAGGTGAGCTGTGTGCGCTTGCAGGACTCTTTGTACCACTCATGGCAGGAGGCCCCCCAATCAGACAGGTCCTCACTGTCACCACGCAAGCACATTATTTTGTCTTGTGCTTGTGATTATGTCCATTCTATTCATTGCAATCCAGACCTTGCATCCACTTCCTCTTGGGATGTACGATGCACAGCTTTCCACAAACACTGCGGACAATAGGCCAGCCCTCATTCCAGGCTGTGCCTCTGGGAGGAACACAGCGCCTTGTCACCTCCATAACTTAACTCAAGCCTCTTTAATTCTTTGCCTTCCTTCGTACTCCTCAATGTGGCACCCATGTGGCATACATTCTGTGGCACCCAGTGCCTAAGTGAAGCCTTGTTATTAATGTGGGGAGTGTGGTTATCGTTGCCTGCTTTGATGTTTCCAACTCGACTTGGCCCAATGCCTCCAACGGATGTCAAAACGAATCTCATCAGCACTGATGAGCATGCTTGTACGTACCCCCATAATGAAGACTGACACTGTCAAGCTTCTCTCGTTGGAACAGGAAAATCATATTTTACAGCTTCTATAAGAACGCACATGATACGGCTAGCAACAATTAATGAGTGCATGCATAGGTTCCATGGTTATACATTCCTTTGCCTGTTTATGTAAATCACTTAATGTGTATATTCAGTATACATACATACGCACGCACGCACACACACACACACACACACTTCACACACACACACACACACACACACACCTCACACACACACACACACACACACACCACACACACACATACACACACACATACATACCAGTCCTCCCTTGGCTGACTGCACAAAGGTCACATAAAGATGTACCTAGTGCATGATGCATCAAGCATTGACGGAGGTCACGTTCAGAGGTGTTTGGCATTGTGCATTCAGTAGTGATGCGCCGCCTTTCTGCAGGCTCCGCCATCAGTGGTACGCTTGGGGGATCGCGCACAAATTCCAAACTGAGTGGGCGCAGCAGCATGCCAAACATACATGCCAGCCAACATCAAGCACCCAACTACTTGCCAGCAAACAGCTTTGCCCAGCAGTTGGCCGCAAACAGCAGCAGCCGGAGTCAAACGCCCCAGAAACAGACACTGGTAGGTGATGTGTGTGCGTGTACATGCATGCGTCTGTGTGTGTGAGTATGTAAGTGCGTGTGCATGTGTGTGCGTTTACATGCATGCGTCTGGGTGTGTGAGTATGTAAGTGCGTGTGCATGTGTGTGTACATGCATGCGTCTGTGTGTGTGAGTATGTAGGTGCGTGTGCATGTGTGTGCGTGTACATGCATGCGTCTGTGTGTGTGAGTATGTAAGTGTGTGTGCATGGGTATGCACGTGTCTATGTGTGCCTGTGACTGATTGTTCTTACGTGTGTGAATACACGCATACACATGCAACGAAACTGTCCATCTGCAGGTTGGTGTGCATGACCTTGAGGCCCTAAAACATCGCAAAATTGCCTCTGCCGGATTAAAGGTGCGTATAGTAGGTCTCTTCCTGTTTCCACTTTCCATGTTAAGGAGTCTCAGTCTTGACTGTGTTTCCCTCCCGCAACGGCAAATCCTCTCGTTTGCATCGTGAAATTTTGTTTGCATCTTGGAATTTCATTTGCATTATGAAATGCACAAGGCGGGGAATTACCAAGATGATGAATGATGGAGAAACGCAGAGCAACGCTGATAGAGAAAGTAGGCGTGACAAATATCACTTTTGCTGGACTACAAGAAATGGATGTTCACGTGCCCCACACTGAACTCAGCAGTTTGCAGTATGCACACACAATAGACAAAGGTGCCTGCTCTTAGTTCATTGCTATAGAATTTGCAATGATGTGTGACATTGCAGCAGTGCCGTGAAAGTGGGAAGGTACCATCAGTTGCACAGGTCCTGCGTGCAAAGGGCACGAACGTGGTGCACACAAATACTGCATGTATCCACGCACGCTAGCACGCACACGCTTGCATACTCGTTTGCACACACACACTCTCTCTCTCTTTCTCATGTATGCTTGCATGCACACTGTCACACACTCGCGTGCACACACACACACACACACACACACACGCACACACACACACGCACACACACATACAAAGCTGCACAGACATCGCGCAACTGTCTCCAGGCTGGTATTTCTGACAGCGGTGCTGGGAATAAAGGTGGCTCCCCATCAGACCAATCACCGCATCAACATTCTGCCACTCAAAAAAGGTACACTGTATTCTTACCTTCTGGTCCTTTGAGTACACTGAAAAGCACGGCATTTGATGTACTAGACACCATGCATGGTGTGTTGGAACTTGATGACTTGATGACAAATGTTGCTTAGGTGCAATTTGCTGCCGAGGTTGCATCTCAAGGTGCAGGCCTCAGCACTTCCATAATTGAACGCTTCCTGAAGGGTGCCGTACCTGTTAAGGGCACGGCAGACGCTTGTTGTAAACTGCTGCAGACGGCTGTGTGCATGTCAACACGCTTATTCACTTTATGCGCACAGGGAGGGAAGTGGCACTCCCTCGACCTTGCTTCACACGACGCTTATTCATTTTATGCGCACGCTTAGTCACTATATATGCGTACAGGGAGGGAAGTGGCACTCCCTCGATTCACTTTACTTTACTCGATTCACTTTATGCGCACAGGGAGGGAAGTGGCACTCCCTCGTCCTTGCTTAACAAGAGCTCCGTCAGCGCCATTGGGTATGAAGGTAAGCAAAGGATGCATGCGCTTGTGAATTGTTGGCATGTCTGTGGTGAAAGCCTTGATGAGGATTTACTTGTGGTTGTTACAGTGATTCTTTTATTATTCCTACTCTGCTACGACTTTTTCCCTCGCACCCTTTGGGTAATTTTACAGGAGGCTCAGGGACCCCATCCGCACAGAACAGCCTGGAAAGGCGTTCACTTGAACATCCAAGGACAGAAAACTCAATCACAGCAGGTGTGTACCTTAAAGAGTACACAGGCTGTAGTTATAGGAGGGCTATCGGTCTGCCAATTTTGGATGGCACTGAAGCACACAACGAGGGACATAAACAAAGCAGCTGCGATAGGACGTGTTTGCTGACTTGCGATCCTTGGTGCTATTTGCTTTCAAGTTTCAATGAAAAAGGAAAAAAGGTTGCACTATTATGTCAAAGGTACCTGCACTTGAGACAGATTGGTCTCTAGACGTGCTGCGTTTAAAGGAGGGTGAGATGCGGTGTGCTAGAGGAGATCGGCAGTCTTTTATTGGGGGACTTGTAGTCAAGTTGAGGTTCTTTCAAGCAAAAGTGCACCACATAACCTGTTGTTCTTATTTGCTTGTACAAACAGAGAGGTTCAGCCGGCTGCAGAAAAGCAGCCTAGGCGCCAATTCATCCCTGTCGGAGCCAAAACCCTCAAGCACGTCAGGTGCAGCCAAGGTACTCCCAAGCCATTTTTTACGCATATAGAAGTTGCACACGTAAGAAACTGTCGTTGATTGTCTCCAGATTGAAGAACAAGTTGGGCACCTGCTTTTCACCAAGCAAGCAAATGCACCACAAATCCGTAAATCACCCTGGCCTGTCAGGTGTTATGTGTCCTACTAATTGTAAGGGTGGTGGGCAGCTTGTTTTGTTTCTTGCATCATTTGGTATCTATACATTGCTGGGATCACTGCGTTCTACCATTCCCTCACACTTCTTTTTTCCCAGCACGTAAACTCCTACTGTAAATGGCTACGTCTCATGCGTATTCGTTACTATTTCTGCCTGTCTTCCTTGCAGTGGTTATCAAGCCTGCAGAACACAGGTTTGCCAGGGATAACAAGGAACAAGTGACATCCCTCCAGCTTGTTTAGCGCGTAGACAGAGCAAGCAAGCATTCTAGAATGATGGACATAAACGTTGACCACCCGAGTGCCTGTTTGTACACTTACATGAAACACACAATCTGAAACACATAATGTATATTATGCCTGACGCTTTCACTTGCTGCCAGACTCTACTCCAACATATTTAAATATCAACTTGACATTTCACCAAAGGGTTGCTGTTGCTACCACCTGACCTTTTTTCGATTTTCTTCTCTTTTGTCTGACTTGGTTCAACTTATAACATCAGTGTTCTTTCCTGTTGTTGCTGGAAGTGTATACACCATGGATGACATTACTTTACGTTGTAAAAGGGCTTTTGCTTTACTTTGTGTCCTCCTTTCTTTTGTGTGTGCTTATACCTGCCTAATCCATTAATCTCCTATATGACTGCATGGTTGACCATCGAGCTGAGTGATCTTGTTTCTTACTGATGCGTGTTTTTGTATTTACGCATTCACAGAATAAGGCACGATAACAACATAAGCACTTTTCACACCATCCTGCTAGGAGCAACAGGCACCATTTACAGCAGCCACACAAGGAACCCAACCCACAGCCTTGGGGTTACTGGTCTACATGCCACGGCACTCAATGTTAAATTAAGCCTACATGCAATCAGATTCGCAACGGAAATCATACAGAGTTTACAGATTAAGCCATCAGTCAAAAGGTGTGACTGCTAGGACGCGTATGTAAGGTAAGGTAAGGTTACATCGCTATATATGCCTCTGGGGGGCATCTGAAGCTTGGAAAAAGCCTGAAACCAAACTAAAAACATCCTAAAAAAATTAAGGGAAAAGGGCTAGGCACTCAGCTACGTATGTAAAACATCGTGAGTAGTTTTTGTACTTGCATTTTTAAAAAAACTTAACAGGAGAAAAGGGCACAACGCTGTATGTTGCACTGCAGCACTGATTAAAATCAGTAATATCAATCAAGCATCTGCCAGGACCAACCGACCGCATTGAATCAAAGAGGAGGTGATTCATCTCCTGTGAACAAAAATCATAGCTACAGACAGGCAGATGAGACGAGACATTGAAAACAAGCTCCGAAAACATCGAAGCAATACTCCTGGTAGTGTGCAGGCCTCTGCCTCCCAACCACCTGATCCCCATTGACTTGACAAGCCTTTCCTTTTCTGTTCTCCAGGTTAGATGTTGTGTGTCAATGCATCCAGTGGGAAGTGCAGAACACAAAACAACATCCTTACCTAATCCATGCTGGTAGTAGTGTTTACACAATATGCGTACTCTTCTTTCATATAGCAGCAAATAAGGCCCAAGCGCTTTTGAGATAATCAGATGGGAAGTAACTGTCTATACGGGAAGTGTTTGCCCTTTAAAGTAATCCACTCCAGCTCCGGCAAGTCCTCACAGAAACATCCTTTTCGTAAGATCAGCAGCCCTTCCCCCCGCAGGCGCCTGACTGCTTTGTGCTGTGCCCCTGTAGAACTGGCCTTGTGGTCCCTGCACGGTGTTTTGAAGAGAGAGAAAAGAACGCAGATGGTGTAGACACTATTGAAGAAAACATTGTGAACTCCAGTAGACCTTCATAATGCAAGCCTGCAAATGAGTATGTTCAGCAATGCTGCTATCAGGAGGATGCAGAGATGGTCCTGGGCAAACTTAACGCAAACAGTTTGGAGGTATGTCTGACCCTCAGCTGGATCATACGGTGAGAAAGAGAAGAAGGTTGGAGGCTTTCTTGCTCTTTATGCCTTTTTCCTTTCTGGCGCTACGCTACTCCGTTGTTAAACCCAATGTGTCATCACTGCTATTTAATTACTTATTTTTTTCCAACGGCACCTGTTACCAAAGCGGCCTCCCTTTTTTGTTAATTGCATGTGGGGAGGAATGCTCTCTACTGTCTGTAAAATTTATCTGTCAATCATACTACTAACCATTGCTGCAAGAGATTTTCATGGCTCTGACTGCTAGTGTATAGGATCCTGGTAAGCAATTCCTGTTCTTAATGTATGTAACCTTATCAGCACGAGCTCCTTCCTTCTTATTATTATATGTATAAAAGGTCAGGCACCTGCCCTGGATGGTGCTGTCCCTCCTCTTCTTCCTCTTCCTCTTATTTTTATTGTTATATGTATAAAAGGTCAGGCACCTGCCCTGGATGGTGCTGTCCCTCCTCCTCTTCCTCTTGTTTACTCCTCCCCTCTGCCGGCATGACGCCGCTGCTCGGAGAGCCCCTTCCTCCGCTCAATGTCTTCAGCCATTTTAAACTGCCAAGGCAGTCGGGTATCCAGGACAATGACGTAACATTGTATGAGAAGTGGATGCTATGTGCACTAGAATCTACTATGCAAGTGCTGTTATTTTGTTGTACGGACATACCCATTAAAATTAGTTGCACAGGTAGGTATTGGATGCACTGCTGCACAAACCAATGTTGCATAACCATTGCTGACTGGAAACAATCCCAACATAGAAGCAATCAAAAGAGGGTGCGTGCGTGCTTAGCTAGGCAACAGGCAAGCACGGCATGACTACTAGTAGTGGTGTGCACTGACCCCTTAAATGAGCGGTCCGCTGCTGGTTTTTGGGATTCCTCTTCTTCTTCTTCCTCTCCAGCTTGCTTGGATTCCCCACTCAATTTTTTCAGACGACCATCTTGATCACGTGCCCACCTGATACAGTACTAGAGTTGGATCCGATGTCAAGAAGAGGACCCATGCTCAAGACTGGTACTCATTTTTTTGTGGATCAGTACGTCTAGGCAACACAATGAATATGGAGTCCATATTATGGACCATGGAAGGCATTGCGGCACAAGACTGATACTGATCTTTAGAGGATGCAGTACAGCAGCACAACGACAAATAATTGCTGGGAGAACGTGAGCTGCCTAAGCTAATTGGTCAACATTTTTGGCAGGATAGAGGCAGAAAAGTGCTCAAAGCTCTCTGATATCCGAACAGCCTAGGGTGGCTTTCAAATTCCGTGGAAACATACCTCCCTTGAAAGTTGCGCCGTACTGCAGCCAAGCTGCTGCCGCTAGCACGAAGGGCACGTGCAAGGCCACTGCTCCTGCCTGCACGTTGTGGCCGTGACGCAACAGAGGACTCTATTTGGATATCAGCTTACGTGCTGAGTATGCGTGTGTCTCTAATTTTTCTGAGCATTCCTATCGATATGTCTGCTCCTGGGTTCTTGGCTGCCTGATAAATGTTTGTGGCACTACAAAAGAGGGATGTCGGCCAGGAGAAGGAACTTCCAGATCGTTGCAAATAATTCCAGATAACATCACAGACTTGAGTAAGTGGTGTGATGACGGGTAAGTTCCCTGAAAGCTTACGATACGTGGTCAGGTCAGACACTCAGGGGGAGTGGGTTTAAATCTGTCTGATGACTGTTGTATATTCGCTGCCTGACAGCAACAGCTTCAATTCAGAATGCATGCTTGGGATGTCATCACCACTTGCGTGTAGTTTTCTGATCAAGGGCTCTCTGACTCAATGCACTAGATATGCTCATTGTGATCAAACTCAGTCCACTGGTATGTACATATACTACCTTTGACTATTTGAGTGATAAGGCTCTGCAGTCATAAATACTCTATATGCTATAAATGCTATAAATTAGTGACAAAACTGTACGTTCTGGATCCGTTGATCAGTCTCTGCTTCTGGTCTGATGCAATTTCCGCAAATCGACTGCGTTCAAGGTTCACCAGAACACACATAAGTATGGATTGTGGACAAGTAGATGATCTGCAGTATACAATCACATGCGCCATACGTCTACAATTCTGGCCCGTTTCTAACCCATACTGGCATGATTAGCACGTGTTAAGAGAGATTCCTTAAGTACTGATCCCTCTAACAAGACCCCACCAACCTCCTTTCTTGATGAAAGCCCGGCAACTCAACAGGCGAAAACAAAGTTGCAACGACATGCCAAGGCTTACCGCTGTTGGAAGCCTGTTGTTGGTTGATCTCATCTCCTGCTTCGTCACCCCTGCACCCCTCCTCATCTGCTCCGGCAGCTGTGCTGCAAACCCTCTGCAACTCTGCATTGCCGCCCTCCTGCCCTTGATCCTGCCTGTGCAGCAAAGGGCACCAAAAAGGACAGCATCATTGATCCTGCCTGTGCAGCAAAGGAAGTCAAGGCCCTTGGATCCTGCCTGTGCAGCAATGGGCACCAAGGACAGCAACAGTTCCTCAAGGACAGCATCATTGATCCTGTCTGTGCAGCAAAGGGCGTCAAGGCAGCAAAAGGGAGTAGAGGCCCTTGACCCTGCCTGTGCAGCAAAGGGCGTCAAGGAAAGCATCGTTGTTCCTCCTGCTTACGACCATTTATGTTAAGGGCAGAAGAGCTGAGCATCTAGTTATTATTTGGGTCCCTGTAGTAGTCGATCAGTTGATGCCTGTGGGGACCCTTTTCTTTGTCAATGCAAGATGCATGAAATCATAGCAGCGATGCCGCATCGGTGCTTTCATCAACTCTTTAAAACAAAGCAAGCTTCAAAAGAGCAAAGCTTAAAACATAAGAATAAGGGATGTAGACATTCCTTTACATCACGTGCCTATGCCTCAACCCTTGGTGCTGCTGCAGCTGCGGTAGATGCTGGTGCCCGCATGCTGTCTGTGCTTCTACTGCTTCTGCTGCTGCTGCTGCTGCTGCTCGTCTTTGTCCATTCCGCTCCTCCCGACAGAGAGCTGACGTGCCGCCTATGCCAAATGCCAAGCCCACAGCAAAAGCTAACAGCCAGGCGTGGGCCATGCTGCCTGCAATGTGTGTGCAGATCAAAAGACGGGCACTCAAGCTGGGAAGGGTTATTTAAAAGGATGCTGTGTTAAAGGCCTTCTTTTTATAGTGATCAATGAGCATTGCATCAAAAAGATAGGAAGACCAAGGTCATTTCATGCGTTGTGCAAGAAAAGAGGTACAACGCAAAATTGAGGTCCTTTTCCAGTTCAGATTGTCTATTCCAACTCCTGCAACTGTAGTGCTGGCCCAGAACGTTTAGACAGCAATTTTATTGTATTTGGGGGTAGTATTCCTGATACTTCCATGGAAATATATTCCCATAATAATCCCAATTCCCATTCCTGACAACTCCATTGTAGTTGAAAGTAGTCCATCCTGCAACGGCAGCAATTCCATGGTTATGCAGCATACATGGCATGGTTCCTCGATGCTGGTGCACAAATCAGAGCAAAGCTGGTAACGGAGAGATGGAGCTTTCTTATTCAATTACTACGTCTTGGTGCGTAGATGTCATTTCTTGCTGGCGCCCTCTAGCTTGCGCGCTGCTTCAATAAAAAGAGAAACCTAGTACCTGCCCCAGCACTACTCCCATGCTCTCCTGCTGCTGCTGCTGCTGCTGCTGCTGCTGCGTTAACGACTGCTGACAAGTGGGTTGCACCAGTAACATTAGTCGCTCCTCCTTCATCCGCGCCTGTGCTTACACCTTCTCCTGCCTGCCCTGATGACCCATTGACGCCGACAGTGACTTGTTGTGCTGCTGGTGCTTCGAGGGGGTGAGCTTGTGGGGTGGAGAGCGTGTGTGTATGTGGTCCAAGGTGGGTCACGAGCACGCGTGGGTTTGACAGGTCAGGTACCAAATCAAGGTCCAGCTCAGCAGCAAAGCCTGAGAAAAGAAAGGCACAGAGGGACAGCAGATCATTTGTCACAGTAGTTCAACCTGCAGCTAAAAGAAAAACAGAGCAGTCTTTGAAGCAGAACGAGCAGTCGGCTGGACTTTGAAGCATGAAGTTTTCATAGCTGTTTTGCTCAAGCCCTTGTAGACACATACAGCAGGCCACGCCTGCAGATCTGACGCAGAGTGGAAGCACAGCCACCCTGGCCGGGCTTGTCCACACTATGAGCACACAAAGGTGAAGGCCCTGATGCTCTGCTGCGGTAGCGACGGCATCATAGCTCCACTTTGTAGTGTTTGCCAATGGCAGATTAAGCTGGTACGGCTGCAAGTTGCAAGGCAGCAGAGAACAAGGACGTGACGGAGCTAACGCTTTATTATGAACAAAGATAAACTCCACGAAGCAATAGCTTGTTTTCACCAGCTGCCCTCATATACACTAAAATAACGAGCGCTACGGTGTGTTGTATAACCTGCTGCAGCTGCTGCTGCTGCCTTGTAATGCTGTCTGTAGCTCCAGCGGCGAATGGATAAGAGCCTGGCTGGGATAATAGGCTGCTCGTGCCTTTGAACAGGGGACCATCTGGGATCGCAATCTCTCCTGCCTGCATAACACGGGGCTCGTGTTAGGGAAGTGGAGCAGGTGTTTTTGTTGCTGCTACTGGCAGGAATGACGGCCGTGGCAGGACAGCTGCAAACAGTCCGGACTTGTTCAAAGATTGATGTGCAGCAGGTCAAGAAAGCACAGCGACAGACGTTGCGTACCTCAACAGTCGGAAATGCTTCAGCCAGGACGTCAATTGAATACAGCTGGCTGGCCTGATTTGCTGGCGGCGGCCTCAGATGCCTGCGTTTGGAAGTACGCGACAGACCATGGTTACCCTTGGCTTCCAGCTTCACGCAGGAAATAAGACAGGGCACATCAAATCGTGCAAGACAGACCCAAATAACAGGAAAGAGGGGGTCTGCTGGTGCGCCGTAGCTTGCAGTGAGAGGAGGAGTGCCAATGCACCAACGGCGAGTAGAAAGTACATGGAATTATTACTTGAAGTATATTATTCTTCACATAATGATCGATAAATCAGTGTATCCCGGTCGCAGAGCAGAAAATCGAATTGGAGAGGAACTTTTTCCTTTTTACAGTCATACGTGGTAGTCAGGTGAATTTATAAAAAATATTAGTTTAATCATTGAAATTCCCCTCCCCACACAAAATAAGGAATAGGAACCACTTTGGTATCAGGCACCGTTTAAACCCCCTGCAAGAAGAGGGAAAAATTTGCGAGTAGGAGGGTAGCAAGTGTTGGCCTGTTCAAGCTCCTGATGAGGCAGGTTGGTAGTCCATACTACAAGAAAAAAAGCGCGTCTGGTATGTGGACAACTTGAAGTTTAGCAGTGTAGTAGTGGACAGAATGCACATGAAGCTTGGAGCAAGCTTTTCAATTCTTTGAGGACCAAACCCAGCTCCTAAAGGCTTCAATGTGTGAGTGTTGTAGACGGTGCCACCCACGCCCAAAAGGATGGTATGGAGAGTGACGAGGAAGGATACTACTTGAAACACTGTGCAAACATCTTTGTGCTGTTCTTTGAGCTCCTATTGAAGATCCAGAGCATGATGCCTCATAACCTGGATGATCAACGCCGAGAAAAATAACCCAGGGCTGAAGCTTGGCTGGCCATTTTAGGGCAGGAAAAAGCTGGAGACCTTGGACCTCTGAACATAATGTGATTTGACCATTTGACCAGGCATTGAATTTAAGGTGTAAATTATAATTTAATAAATCCATTAAATAAATATATCCAAGGAATGTATCTAGTTAGACATCTGCTGAAGGGATTTCTTCCTGTGGGGCAAACTTGCTGAGCTTCTTGCGCAGCTCCGTGACTTCTGCTGTCTTGGCCTGCAAGAGGGATCAAAGTAGTATCATTAATGACTACTTCAATAGCGTACAGGGAAAAGCAACCTTGATGCCATTGCGTTATAGGTACATACCGAGAATAAAATGACAACCCGGTTACCTATTCTGGAGCGTACACACGCGTACGCACACACCTGCATCAGCTTGCGAAGCTGCAGGAATTGTGTTGAATCCTGAAGCTTGCCATCTAAGGCCTCCCTTGCATTTTTTAGCTGCGAGGTGGGTACAAACGTGTTAAAAAAATAAATGATTTACATACATGTGATGGGTCTTCTGCAGCAGCATCTGTTCTAAGTCAAGTCGTGCAAGTAAAGCCCATTTCCCCATCTTTCTCAAAACCTGCTTTGCCGGTAAACAACACAAAGCAGGCTCGTTACCCATCCAGTGCCCCCTCCTTGCACAGAGTGGGTAGCTGTATCACTGCCAGCATACTCTTCCTCTTTGTCTCAGCCCACCTGAGCCTCCGCCTCAAACAGAGCATCCTTGTTTCTCCCAGCTTCTTGACGAGCCTGGTGCAGCAGGCCCCTGTTCTCGTTCAGTGACTTCTCCAGCTCATCCATCTGTGCCTTAGACTCCTTTGACGCATCTGCACATTTGGCGTTGGAATGAGCAATCGGGACTGTCATTAGTGATAGCGACACTCAGCTGATCCTGCCTGCAACTGCAGAGGAGAGCCAGGGGTTGATGAAATGATAAGACAGCCTGCTGTCTTTCTTTGCCATGCCTGCACCATAAGCAAGTGCAAAAGATGCGGCATCATAAAAAGATAAAAAGTAGAAATTGTCACGGTGCAGAAGGCAGACTGACGTTCCTGATCAAAGGAGTGTTCTGGCTACGTTATCGTCTTGCGCTTAACATTAACCTTCGATCATGATGCTTGTAAGAGAAGAGTCCCTTGGTATTCCCCTTGCCTCGCTCTGCTTCGTAAAATAGAGCCTATGGGCTTCGTTTGAGTGTGCTCTGTTAACTTGCATGCTATGGTTCTAGCTATCTCTACGTACTCGCCATTCCTGTCTTAGTTTCCATTTCCAATAATCTTACTCATTCCAGGAGGGTGTAGGAAGCATAACTTTTGGACGACACGTGTCAAATTGATTCAATTTTAAATATTCGGAATCCTGGCGTCAAGAGCTATCGATTGGTATTATATTATATGAGGAGTCGAATCCAGGAAGGGGGGGGTGGGGTGGTCCCCTGATGTGGTTATAGTTTTGTTGGGGGGGGTCTCCAGTTTTTTTCTGGGCCACTCCCACGGAATTTTATACATATCTTCGGAGTCCTCAGCTCAAGCCCAGTCGATTGGCACCCTTTTTAAGTAAATTGGGTAAAAGGGGGGGTCTGTGGACATGTCCAAAAGTCAGGGGCACACGCACTCGGTGCAGGCCGCGGGGTGAGTCAAGCCAATGAAACAGCAATTTACCCCGAACTCACAGGATTGTGCCAGCATGAGATAGTCAGTCGAATTCTGAAGAAATAGAAGCAATGTGGGACTGTGCAAGCCAGTTATGGGTGCCTGGTAGGTCACGTGTGCATGGGCGTCCGTATCTCAGTTTTTGTCCCATAACTCTGCGGCATTATAGTTTCAGGTATT
>Ga0307963_1001013_pt1 | contig 20684 bp, 21 predicted proteins | sample OrgLakmetagen594_FD_201829 | JGI IMG/M metagenome (GOLD analysis project Ga0307963, IMG submission 201829) | Saline water microbial communities from Organic Lake, Antarctica - #594 | ecosystem: Environmental > Aquatic > Non-marine Saline and Alkaline > Saline | place: Antarctica: Organic Lake... | reverse complement strand
CCTCACGGTGTTGTAGCTAGATCGCCCCGTTGCCTTTGTACTCTTTACTAGCCCTGTCTTCCTAAAACTTGTTCTTTTTACGTGGGCACCAAAGTACGCAGGCTTTCCTTCCTTCTTTCTTTTCCATGCTTGACCTACTCGTACACGTTTTGCCTTTCTTCTCATCACCTTGGTTGTCCCCCCTATCTTCTGTTATCGCTTCCAGCCTACCTCTCTTGCCTTCCTTTGATTTATCAACTTCCAGTTTTGTTTCAACCTCGTAGTAGGGAGTTTGCTATCTCCCTGGACCTATGTAATATCCATCATCATCAACACGCACATAATACATACACATACAAATACACAGCTGTATGCTCAGATTTTATTGTGTTCATCTTGTAGTCACTTAGCGCCAATGCTGCTGTTGCTGCCGCTGCTGTTGATATAGCTTTATCAGGAGCACAACCACGCTGTTATTACACGCTGTTATTACAGCTCATATGCACAGTGTGTGCCTGTCTGCTGTGTGCGTTTCACATTTTGCATCAATACCTTTTCATAAAAAGAACGCGTAGATTTGTGGCTGTGGGTGTTGGTTGGGGCTTTGACTTCCAGTTAGAGTAAATTCTCCTGGCATCAAATACTTTATGACATAGGTGATGAAAACACTTGTACGTGCATATTTATTCAAATTGATTAGTTTAGTTTAGTATAAATTACAGAGGCTTCCATGGCTGCTCAACCTATAGGTCCCAACAAATAAATCAATCAAAAAGATCGACAGCTGCACTAATAATGATTTATTATGTTGAAAAGCATAACCTTTGATATCACCTTCAGAAACATTATCAAATAAAGGTTGAACTGATGCCGTTAATGTTTGGTGCCCATACATTTTTTTTTTTTTTTGGGTGGTGTTACAGCTACGGCCCCCAGCAGGGACCTGACAGACAACAAAAAAAAGAGGAGAGAGGGCTCAAGCAGAGGAGAAAGCAAAAGGAAGCTGCTCAAGGAGACCCAGAACCAAAGAAAGGAAACCAGGAAAAAGAAAAAAAAATCAAGCCTTAGCCAGTAGAGTACAGAGTTGAGGGAGCACAGGACAGAAGACGCAGAAGAAAACCAGGAGGATGGAAGGAGACGCCAAACACACGAAAAAAAAAGGGGGGGAGACGCACATAGTTGCAGTTGTTGAGACAAGAGCGGCAAGCATAGAAGCATGGCAAAGAGAGGCTAACACGGCCAAAGAACCCTGTTGACGGGCGGCTACTAACGGCTAACCTAGGATCCCCTCACCACCTAAAACGCCCCAAAACAAATAACGTGTTTCTTATCTTGAATGTAATCCCCATTTTTACACAAATTGCAAACACGTGCACTCCTGTCCGGACTCCTGCCGTATAAACCAGTTTCACACTTCAACCCGTGTTCTCAAATCCTGAACCAATCTACATTTCTCATGATATTTTTGCTCAGAGCCATCTTCAAATACTCCGGCACAAATTGATTTGCTCTTGTTGCATATCCATACGTGTCTGAAGCGACAGCTTCACGTTCCAAAACCACGTTCCAAAGAGGTCAGGCATATAATAAAGCACCTTTCTCCCAACAGCACGCAAGGAAGCTTTGGTAATGCTGTCATCAATGATTATAATGAGACAGCTAAGATTGCATCGTTAATTTAACAAGTGGTCGATTCTTGAGCTTTAATATTCAAGGCCCAGTCGATTAAGTAACACGTGTATCTCGCTGTTGTCATGCTAAATCAGTGGCATGGAGAACTCGTGTGGTTTTCCCTGGGATTTATAATGTGAGCAACGGTTTTACGGATATTTGGTCAGTTTAGATGGTCCTCTTGTAACAAATTCGCTCTTTCCTCCTCAGACTTGTCTGAGTAGTACCATCTCCTCGGGGCGTTGCTTGAGCCGTCGTTTCCTTCTCGCGTGGAGAGGGAAGAGACGTTAAAATCACCTTTATGGGGTGATGGGGTGTAGTTTTTTCTTTCAAATCTTCCAAGTCTTGAGAAATCATAGTACCAAGAAAAAGAAAGGATTTCTGCTTTTATATGTTTTTTCAAATACCGCATTTTTGCGTTCTTTAATCCCATTTTGCCTAATCTCTAAAGAAACAGGTGATTAAGGATGAGGGTGACGTTTTTGTCGCCCAAGCAGGAATGCGCTTTTGGGAGGGAGGGCCTCTTTGCCAGGCCTTTCTTCTCAGAATTCCCAAATTAGGGGATGATGGCCACAAGTAATATGATATACATAACTTGTGAATAGTCGTGGAATAGTCGTGCCCCATTTCATGTTGATCATAACAACAGCTCTGCAATGCGTGTGTAACGGCGTAAACCGACTTCTAAAAAAACGATAAAATAGGGACCATTCAAGTTCGTGCAGATCTACAACCTCGTACGAACGAATTCGGAATTTCCTAGAGTAAGCGAATCTCATGAATACTCTTGTTTCGGGTCAGTCATTAATTAACAACCTATATTATAATGACGTGCGGTTGCGTAGCAACAACAGGGCAGCGCCTTCCTGCATACACGTCCCTACTTTGATGTCATGTTTATGCGGCTGCACAACTCACCCCACGTTGGGACGATGGTGTGGTTATATTAGATGCAGAAGAACCCCACTACCCCCCTCCATTTGCCCAGTAGCATGACGCAAGGCCAAGTAACAGGACTGCGCGCGTGTGAATTGTCTTCATTTGCGTTACATTGCACATCATATGAAGTGCTCTACTAGTCAGCGCATCATGACCACCGATCATGATCTTCATCAATAATAGTGCGCACAAGGATGCACAAGCTGCATATTGGCAGTACGTACCCGAGCCCGCCAGCTTTACGCCCGGGGCCAGCACAAGCAACCACCATCCTCTCAACACGCCCACCGTGAGTTGTGTGCCTGTTCTCTCCTGCACAATTTGACTCTGTTGATGTGTGCGCACTCCATCCACCACGCATCTCAATGAGGGACATGGCAGCAGTGATCTGCCAGCCCATACCGCGTACACCAGCAGCACACGTCACGTTTTATCCCTATGGTCAACTCTTACTCTTTTATCTCTTGCACATTTTTGCAGGACCTGCCTGCCGGGCCCAGCGCTCCCAACTCGCTGGCCTCTAGCAGCAGCTCACCCACTGTGCTGGTAAGTTTTCTCTTTCCTATTGCATGTCAGATTTGCCTTAAGCTTGTTGTGCTTGGATGTCTTTTCCTCTATTTACTTCCTGCTCAACTCAGACCTGCTCCAACCTTAACTCTGACTGTTGGCTATGGATATGTTTTGAATCCCTGAGCAATAATGCTAGACCTGGTACCAAACCATTTGATTTTTTCCATGCATGTCAGGTCCAGCATGGCAAGGGGGCCCCACGGAATGGCACAATCTGAGATGTCTAGACATCTCTAACTGTGCCATTCCGGACACCACCTGCCCCTTGGAAGTTGTAGAGCACCAGTGCCAGACGGTGGGCGTCACAATGACGTTACAGTGTTCTTACGTGCACGCTGGCTTGAGGCCAGAAGCAGCTAACACCAGGCCAGGGGACCACCTTTGCACCACGCCCAACATACAGAGACATTTGGGCACGTTTTATTTCAATTTGAACTGCTTCCAGCATGTGCGCACGCTGCAGGGCTAGTTTTGGTCTTAGTGCCTAGGGGGGGCGGGGGGTGACTTTTTTTCGCACACAAAACCATCTAGACCATGGCAGCACCTTTTTTTAAAAATAAGAAAGGGCGAGATAGGGTATTAGAAGCAGGTGGGACAAGCGAGGTGACCATTGGGGAGGAGGGGGGAAATTGCGCACTGCCAGGCATGCGCGCGCGCACGTAAATTGCATGATTTGTCAAGAAATAAACCTGCCTGGTCTGGCTGTGTGTGTGAACAACAACCACTCCCTTTCAGTTTAAAATGCTGACAGACTGCAGAGTGGCGCTCAAAGCCTCTGGGACCGCATTCAAGCCATGTATGCCACTGACGCGCCCACTATTGTCGTGCACGCTAATGTTGCCACTGCCTCCTGGGTGGCTACGTTGATTACCTGGGGATGATGCATATGCATCGATGCATATGCATCAACCTCAGGTAATTATCTTGCATCTCTAAATTTGACGCGCATAAAACTGAAGAGCGAAAGATGATAAATAATGTCACTGTCATTGTGATGTTACCAAGTGCTTTTACTCTAGGGACAACCTCCTCTTTTGCCTTGTAGTTGGCGGTCGTTGCAAATCCCGTGCCACTGTTCATGCAGTCACCATCACTTACAACCATCTTTTGGTTGATGCCACCACCGCTGTGCTGCAAGTGGCAGAGTTGGGTTGATAGCAATAATGAATATAGGATGCGGCCTAATTCCCACCGGAAGCACCTGTGCTTGTCAATTCGCTTTTTCACCGACTGGCACAGAATTCACCTATTGGTGCAGAAAGATATTTAATGATATGATCTGTACTGCACAACTGCAACAGGTGCAGTCCCAGGACAACGTGCAAAGCTTGTGGATCAATGTTGTGCATTCATGGGTGAGTTTTTCTGTTTTGTCAAGTCTTCACAGCAGATCACATTGCCATGAGCAAACACGTGCTCATTATTCAAACTGTCTCACTATGAACTGTCTACGTCTTCTTTTGCAGTCATGTGTGGCTCTGCTTCTGTTTCTCGTTTTTAAGCCTGGGCCAATGGTGAGTGTGTGCATGATCAGTTTGCGTAATTAAGTACGTACCTTAAAACTATCCCCTTCATAAGAGACAAGGGCTGTTAGTGTGCAGAAGCACAGGGCGCTCGCAAAAAATCTTTTTTTCTGGTAGCTGTAACAAATGCCTCTCACCCTATGATGCATACGGCACTTCAATCTCACATGATTTACATTATATCTAGTTCTCTTTTACGTGATAAAAGTGTGACAGTTAGCAAATTAGAAGACGGTATTTTATTGGGTAATAAAGAGTGTAGGATCCCTCCTCCCTGCTTGCCCTGTGCATCCACCCATTAGTCAATTCACAAACGGTATGCACAGGTTACTTAACTCATGCACACACACTCTCAATTTTCACTGCTCATTATTCTCCTTTTGGCCGTAAAAAGTCTTCAAGGCAGTGTGAACGGAGGGGTCCCGTAAGTTACAGGATTCCTCCGTGCACACTGCTGAGGACAGGCTCCAGGCAGCTTACTGGGTCGAATACTGGTATACCAGGTAATTTGAGCATTACAAATGACCCAAGCCTAGCCATTCTACAAGCAGGCATGCCTTAAATAGGATGTTACTGCCTGATGCGTGCTAGTAATATTGACTGCCTGTTGCATGCTAATAATAATGTGGTGTGCCTGTACTGCAGTGCTCAAGTGAAGCTATACATGTACAGTGCTAAGGACATTTGAGGATCTCTAGAAGACAAGCTTAAACCTTCATACCTATAACCTCTACACACACACACGCACACACACACACGCGCACACACACACACACACACACACACACACACACACGCACGCACGCACCCACCCACACAGGCATGCCGTGATGCGTGGGCTCACTCACAGCATAATGCCTGTGCTGGGAGGGCTAGCTCCTCTCTCTAGTCTAGGGGTGCTTACAATACTTAATTTTAGGGAATTGGACACTCAGAAGGGAGAGGGGTTGCTGCTTCAACAACAATTTAATAATAAGTATGCACAGGCTCACTTAACCGATTCCATACATTTTGCAGACGGACCTTGAGGATCCCACAGCAACGCCCCCAGCCGCTGCTGCTGCCTCCAACCCCCCTAACGCACGCCCAGGTTTGTGTGCATTGCATGCATGCGCGTGTTTGCCTCGGCCCTTTCTTGTTTTTGTTGAATCAACCCCAGCCCCTGAAAGCTTTCTGACTGGGTTTGCATTGAATCAGTGACAGACCCTTACCTCTGTGCTGCTTCCCACCCCTCCCCAAGAGCTGATACTGTATTCCCATCACAATTATGTGTGCAGGCCTCCGGTGCAGCCCCCCCCTTCAAGCAAAAGCAAGCACACACACACACACCTGACTAGATCAGCCAATCCACCAGAAGTTCTGGCTATTCCTAGTCACGTGTGTGCGCGTTTGCTTCTGGGAAATGGAATAATTGTGATCCATTTATTCACATAACTTGATTAGACGGCCACCATCCAGATCTAGAGACAGAGGCACCTCACAGGCAGCCCTGCCCTTCTCCTCTTCCTCCCTCGCACACATCTAACACATTGTTGCTTGCCATAGATGTTCACACCAGGCTGCATCTGCGAGTACGAGCGTGGCTCCTGGCGCTGGCGCCTTCAAAGGGCAAACACGAAATCTGTTAGACGTCCTGCAAACTGACAACACTGCAGCGAGTGCATGCCTGTGTGGTTGCCTCTTCATTCCCAACATGCTTATGCGATTCGCTTGTATTTGGCCACCCTTTCCCACACACCCATGCTTTTGCACCCCTGTCTGTGCACATTTGCGCGTACCTCTCAGTAAGAGGCGCTGTTGTTGCTTTTGTTTCAAAGAAAGTCATCAGCCGGAGTCTCAGGCTGTAGGCCACCTTGTAAACGCCTTTTAAACCCATGCCTTTGGCGTGCAATGACCTGACGTGAAGAATCTCTACTGCACATTTGAAATTAACACGCTCTACCTCGCATTATGAGTAGACACCCACTCCACACAAATACATGCAGGCACGACAACTTTGTGGCCATTGCAATATTGGTGGCAATGGAAAATCATTGTGGAAGAAGCCTTGTTGGACCAAAGTCGTTATGTAATGCCTGCGGCCTAAAATGGAAGAACAAAGGAACCCTCTAACTTGTAAGAAAAGGAAAAAATGAAAAAACTACGCAGGTAGTTAAAACCACTCCCCACTACAATCAATAAGGAAAAGGAGCCACTTCGGTACCGAGTACTGTAAAGCTCCTTCACCGTGAAAAGGAAAGGAAAAATCAATGGGGAATCCTGACATACTCGATATGCCTTTTACGCTGCTACATTGGAAGTTTCGCACACGTGAGGTCCACAGTTTGAAGCTGGGCGCATGCATTTTCAGGGATTCCACCACCCACAGCCTTAGTCGTAGTTGTATCTTTGTGCATCCAGGAAGATACAACTACGACTAAGGCTGTGGGTGGTGAAACACAGGGCCTGTGGTAGAGCCCCACACATACTATTTGGTTTTGTCTAGTTTAGTTTGGATTACAAAGGCCAACTTCCAACCTCCAACTTGGCATGGCTGCTCAACCTATAGGAACCAACAAATAAATCAATCAAAAAGATCGACAGCTGCACTAATAAATTTGTAATCTTCTGAGTTATGCTATTTGGTTTGCCTTCCTTGCACAATTGAATGAAGTACTACCTATTGAACTACACTATAAAAGTGCCTTTAACGTAGTGTTGCCGTGTTATAATGGATGGAGACAGGTTACATTGCACATGGCATCTGCGCAAATGGGCCTTCTCCTACATCGTATCAAATAAGAATTACAGAGAGAGGGCACCCCTGATCAGCAATAAACATGATATCTCCCTCCCAAAAGCTAGAAAAAAGCCTTTTTTGCTTATTAGACAAGATGCGCTCACACAATTACATCACATTCATGTGTGCTTGAAGCATAGCCTCCCGTGGCACTCCTGTTGTTGGCTTTGGTCGCATATAAAATATAATGCATTCGTACGGAGTTGCAATGGAAGGTGTGACCAGTCTGGCCTCTGATCATTGACTTTAGGCTGAGACCTACATCCCCCTTCACTTTTTACGTCTACTTTGTTGTTGGCTGAGCCAAACAGGTCCTCCCCACGAACAGGCAAACAAAACTGGGCAAAGTTGCGATGCCTACTCGACCAAGGATATCTCCCTAATTTCTTGGCCGTACCACACCGAACAAAAAACAATCGATTGTGCCATACTAGTGTCAAATGTCCATGTAAAAAGAGCGAGCTAGAAGTGAAGAGCAGAGCCAAAAAACACAGCTGTAGCGTGAGCTTTAAGTTTCCAAATTTAGTCAGTCTTGTAGTAGTAGGACAGTCTAAACAGGGTTTAATGTGGAAAAAGAAGCAGACTTGGTCAAGAACGTCTGTGCTAAGAATGAAAACCTCCACAACATGATACCACAGAGGTGACAGCACAACAGCAACAACAGTTTGGTTAGTTGATGAAAAAGTAATAAAAAGCTCGTCTTTTACAAAATGATAGGTTCTTATTGGGATTCTAATAAATTTCAAGTCTGTTGTCAAACACTCTTCAAATATATGCTCCCCTTCCTCTCCTTTTTTCATCATTTGACACACTTTTCATTGTTGCTGCTGCTGCTGCTGCTGCTGCTGCACCAGTCGCTGGTGAATGGAGAGAGCTAGCTCCTGGCTCTTGCTATCCTGCCGTTGTGGCTGCACAACAGATGAGACGTTGCGGATTCTGGCAATCCCATCAACTGCACTTCCTTGTCCTGCCTTTTTACCTCGGCCACTGTCAGCAGCGATAAAATATGTCCTTTGTTGGTCTTGAGACGAGCCTCTGGCAGCCACGTCGCTATGGCTGAGCATGGCAGCGGAGTCGCTGAGAGTGTGGGGCACTCTGCTGGATGGCTGGTGGAAGAAAGGAACAACATAGCGTGTAATGTAATGTGTAATATGAAATATGTAATCATTGCTGGGATGAGTTGTGTCGTTGTGTCAGTTAGAATGCCAGCCCTTAGAACCATATTGGTATGAGAAAACTTGCTGACGAGGTACCATAAAATTTACAATAACAAAATGACATGAAAGCTTAATAGCACAGCTCATCAAAATTCGATACCCATTTTTAGAACCACACACACACCGTATGTAGCAGTTTTTCGGATTCCCCCTGCCAGAGACTTATATGCATATGTATGGTTGTAAGCCAATCCTACCCCCCCCTTTGTGCATTCTCATTGTGAGAGTAACTGCTATAGTCCATATAACTGCCTGGGATCTAAGCTTGCCTCCTTGTCCGTAACTGTCAGCGGGAATGAAAATGCACCCTCAGCTTCTCTTCTTTTGCGTTCCACAGAGAAACCTAAACACTTCTGCCTTGCTTCAGTTTTGGCTCAGATTATTTGACTACCTGTATCGGTCTCTTTGGACAGAAGGATTGACATGGGATAACATGGACAGGATTGACATGGACTGGACAGGATAACATGGACTGGACAGGATTGACATGGAATAACATGGACAGGATTGACATGGGATAACAAACCTGCGTAACATGCCGGCATCTTTGTGCTTTTCTCCAACATTTGAATCAATGAGGATCAGCACATATATACACATACCCCCGCCCCTACCCCCACCCCCACCCACACACGATGAAGCAGGATCAAGGCGTCACATACACAGCATATCACTGCCCACTGCCCACTGCCTAACTAAGACGCTTCTACCCTGGGAGAGATAACATGGCCTAGGAGTTATTTTAGGAATGTCCCCTATCAGGGAAAAGAAGATTCAATAATTACAGTGGTGGGGTACACACACTCTGTTTCTGACGGTGCTCATTGGATCAAAGGCATCCCAGCAACAATCCCGTGTGTTTTATTAATGGAATCAAATCGATAGCGCTACAGCAGCAATAGCGGTGCCGCCTATAAGTTCATCCTCACCTGCTCATCGTTTTCTGCATGCCAAAAGGGCTCAGAAAATTGAACTGCTGAAGATGCAAGCACCTACATACAGTTCACAATGGTAGGCACGAAAAGGTTAGGGAGAAACAGAGTACTCTTTTAATCCTATTATTATCATCGAGCAGGTCCTCTGTCAATTAAGGCACTTAGGTTAGCAGCAGAAATAGTAGCATCTCTTACCCTATGGCAGGCCCTCTTACCTCCAATGCTACCCGCAATGCAGCACTCCTATCCAGCACTGTACTTGTCGCATGTCCCATGGTGTCCACGCGAGCTGTGGTCTGCTCAGAAAAGCATCACAGTCACGTTAAGGAGGCAGGCATAGGTGCAAATCGTCGGGGGTAGAGTTTAATACTTTGGCAAACTAACTCGCATAATTTTGACTCTCTTGTTTCTGTGCATGAAGTCGACATTTTATTTTTAGCGCTCCAGGAGTAAGAGTCCTGTGCTGGGCACCTTTTGCAAGGGTATTTAGAAGCAAGCTTCAGCTCTTTTTGAACCCAAGTAAGTTTAGAACGCGACAGCTACTTTGCAAAGATGTGTCTGACTAGCGGTTTAGGCTTCAGGTTGTGCAAAATTCTATTGCATCCCCACTTGAGGGAGCCACAGCCTCATTGTTAATCCATATGAACTCGAACCTCACACTCCCTATAAACGTGGTAATAACACATCTCAAAAGCTAAAATATCAGTACCTCCTTGGCACATTCTCTTACCTGATTATATTCGTGGGCGGGCAAAAGGGTGTCAGGGTATGGATGCCCTGAAGTTGCAAGCACCTGCATGTCGTTTGCAATGGTGGGCACGTGAGTGGGTGGTTTAAAACATGTGCTTTCCTAATCTCAGCAAGCATTTGTTCACACATCAAGTCCATAGTGGTTACACCTACCTAGAAAAGCAAAGCCGGATGCAACTCCCTAGCCTTAACATTTCACTTCAGTTGCGGCATCCAGCAACAATTCAAAAGGACCCAGACCCAGCAAAAAAGTCATACCTCCAATTCTGTCCGCAAGGCAGCGCTCCTATCCAGCACCTCATTTGTTGCATTTCCAATGGTGTCTAAGCTAGCTGTGGTCTGCTTACAAAGCATCGCAATCATGTAGGGTGTGTGTTTCTTGTGGAAGGAGAGGGGCAATGGGCAATTGTTACTATGAAATAGCATTGCGGGAGTAAGAGCTTGCAAATCATAACAGAAGAGAGAAGGTCATTTCAAAGGGCTTATTTTTTATTTGTAATGTATTTGTAATGCAACAATAATGGTTGGTAAGCTTAAAAACTCTGTTCTGACAAGATGAACTCTAGTGGCCTTGTGTCAAATGCTCTGCACATCTGCAAGGCGTCATTGTTGGCAGCATGCATACCTACAACAAGTGCGTAGTTTGGGCCTGTTACCTGTTCAGCCTGCTGAGGAGGGTCCGCTTCCCGGACCTGCTGCGGTTTGTGTATGCCCTGCGGGCTAATACTATTGTCGGCAAAAGTGTCCTGGTCACCTACATCAAGGTATTGGGGGTGTGCATGCAGGTATGAAGGTATCATTGGTTGGTGAAGGTATGCATGAAGGAAGCATTGCTTGGCTCTATGTGCAAGAGCTAGTCTCCTTTAGTACCAAAGACATGCACGGGTAGCATCGACCTTTTTGTGATGCGCAATGAACTATTTCCACAACGACGACCAGCTTTAAAGACGTGTGTAATACAAAAATTCTCCAGTCAGCCAGAAGGTCAGGAAGCAGCAAACACTCGCAAGACATTCATACTCACAAAAACTTACAGTGAGTGCTAGGCTGGTCGTGCATTATGTATGATCATACGTGGTGCTGTGACAGCTCTTATGCTTATGTATGATCATACATGTGACAGCTCTTATGCTTATGTATGATTATACGTGGTGCTGTGACAGCTCTTATGCTTGCCTTTGACATGCATCCATGGAAGGAGAAGGAGAGGCAGAAGTACGTAAGCAATGCATGCACTCCCCAAAAGCTTTGGATCACTTGCCTGAGTGTGAAAACGAGGGGACGCTGCTTTTTGAGCTGGTCTGGTCTGTTGGCTGTTTGCGGGCTGGCTGCTTGTAGCCCCTAAGAGGCGGGAAATGCCTCAAAGCATGTGGGTGAGGAGATGGATCTCCCTTGGGGGTTGGCGGCTGCGCAGCAGCCTGGAACTCCCGCAAAGTTTGCAAAGCCTGATCGTGGCGCCGATCCTGCGGCACAGGTGTGTGTGTGTGTGTGTGTGTGTCTGTCTGTAGTCTGTAATGAAAAAGGTGCACGCGCACAAAAATGGCAGGCCACAGGCACAAGCAGGGACTGCAGTTCAAACAATTCACCGACCTGGTGTCTTCCCAAAAGGGATGAGGCTATGATCTGGTGCTGCAGCAGCTTTCGCTCCCGAACTGCCTGGCTCGCGGCACAGTCTGCATTTCTGTTCACGGTCCCAAGCTGGAGCTCTAATGCAGTGATGGCTTTCAGTGCAACCTGCAGCATAAGAAGGGTTTGGTGGCTTTCAGTGCAACCTGCAGCATAGGAGGAGGTGTTGATGGCTTTCAGTGCAACCTGCAGCATAAGAAGGGTTTGGTGGCTTTCAGTGCGACCTGCAGCATAAGAAGGGTTTGATGGCTTTCAGTGCAACCTGCAGCATAGGAGGAGGCTTTGATGGCTCTCAGTGCAACCTGCAGCATAATAAGGGTTTGATGGCTTTCAGTGCAACCTGCAGCATAGGAGGAGGTTTTGATGGTTTTCAATGCAACTCACAGCACAAAGGATGAAAAAGGGAAAAAACAACGCCATGCTGCTTACAACACTTATGGCATGGATCAGGCACAGAAAAGATGGATTTGTAAAAGGGTGGTTTCTGTGCACACCTATAGCACAGGTGAGCAGTTTTCAACTTTAGCCAGACATTAAAAGATGGATTTGTAAAAGGGTGGTTCTGTGCACACCCATAGCACAGGTGAGCAGTTTTCAACTCTAGCACCAAACAGACATTAAAAGATGGATTTGTAAAAGGGTGGTTTCTGTGCACACCTATAGCACAGGTGAGTAGCTCAACTTTAGCACCAAACAGACATTACGACAAATACTGCGTGGCGGGAAACTCCACAGGTATGGTCGCACGTGTCAAGTAGGGTTGTGCGTACATGCATTACAGCAGGGATCGTACTACGGCCTCAAACTCTTGATCTCCTTTGACTTCATGATTGTTCTGTGGTGGACTCAAATGCACTCCTTTCCTGAGATGTCGTGGAAAGCGACATGCGTGTTTTGTCATACTCTTTCGTCTTCCTTGCCTTCCAAGACACACTTTGGTGAGTCTACATGCATACATATATTGAACCTTGTTTTATCCAGCACACGTAACCAAGTTCACACCTCTCGTTCTCCACCAAGATTGCCCACCACCTCCTTCTGCTGTGCCACCAGGCGCAAGGTTTGGTCGTTGTTGGCGGCGGCTGCGTGACAGACGTCTTGCAGCATTGCAATTGCCCCTACAATGCAAACAGCAACAGATGTTGTTCTCATTGCATTCAGCCGTAATTAAAATAGCACTCCTGGCAGCAGTTGCAGCATTGCAATTGCCCCTACAATGCAAACAGCAACAGATGTTGTTGTCATTGTATTCAGCCGTAATTTAAAAAGCACTCCTGGCAGCAGTTGCAGCACTGTTGTTACATCCCCCACCCCCACCGACTTGCAACATGGCAAGAAGCACCCCTGCAAACTTGAACAGGCCAGCTCAAGCACAAGGCCTTCTAAATTCAGCAGCAGCATTGCACATTCTGCAGCAACACAGTTGCACCTAAAAACCATAACAGTTTGAACTAATGGTAAAAAAGGGCCTTGGATGCTTTCCAGACAGTGCAACAACCTGACACACCTTTACACAGCCCTGAAATGCTCCCAGACACTGGTGCATTCCAATGAGGCTAGTAGTGCTTTAACCTAACTGTGTGCGGAACAAACACTCACTTGCCAACTGATCCGCAGTTGCCTTGTTGGCTGCCTTGACCTCCTCTGCCACATTTCCAGTCGAGTCCTGTTGCCGTGCCTGCACGTTTCCAGTGTAATGAAGAGAAGTTTTGGTGCGTAACACACACAACTCAAGCAAATTCAGCATGAATATTACATCCTGTACATACTCAGCTGTCTGTGCACAGCTGTGTGGTGTGAGATTTGGAGTACACTCTATGTAATACCTAGGGTTGGCCAGAACCTTATATATATACACCGTATATGACCGTATATATGGTGATTTCCCTGCCAAGAATATGTATACACACCGTATATATATATATATATATATATATATGGTTCTGGCCAACCCTAGTAATGCCCAATAATAATTAATAAAGGAAATGCTAGTCTCCTATGGTGAAACGCAAGAGGTTGGCTTCCTGTCCAGTCCCAGGCACCCGTTATTGAGCACAAGAGCCACTAGCAAACTAGACGCGCACAAAATGTTCCAACACATTGATGCATCCCAACTTGCTCCTTTACGCTACACCGTTTTCACAATTTGGTAAAACAATGCCTGCAGTTGCCTGCAGTCCTTGAGCTAGAGGAACATATATGCTTGCATCGCTAGTCGGAACAAGGGCACGTGGAAAGAATGAGGAGCAGGCTGACCTGTGCTTGGGTCATGCCATCCATGGCAGAAATGAGAGCCGCCTTCATCGAATCCTGTTGATCCTTCAAACGCTCCACCTGCAGGTACATGCACACACAGCAGCAGTACAAAAATTTCTGCCATGATCAGAGCTATGCTGACCTCTGTTTCATGCACCACCTCCAGGAGACACTGGTTGCTCCTTTTCTCCGTCCTGCATGCTTTTGGTTTAGGTACACCTGCAGCTGCCGTTGCAAAGCACAACTGCCAAGAAAATGGACAGCCGCTTTTACATAGCGCTACGCTGGAATAGTATTAAATAGTGATTAAATAGCATGTCTCCAGTAATTCGTGTTCAGTTACTTATTGCGTCTTTGTGTGACAAATGCATTTGGGCTTGTGCAAGCACTGCCCAAATACAGCGTGCCCTTTTCTCCAGTGCTGCAAAAGAAAGGAAGAACAAAGTGATAAGCAAAGACTTCTTTTAATATTTCAAGCTGCAACATGCCTTTTTCGGAGTGCACAATTCTAACTGAGAAAAGGGAAAGAAGAACTGACAACTGTAAAGACAGGAAAATAAAGATGCCCACCTGCGTGTCTTTATCTGCTAGAACAGCCCTCATCACCCCCACTTCTGCGCGGGCAGCAGCCTCATTTTCCTTGGCAATCTGTGTTGCATGGGCAAGCAATTCAATACGCAAAGCATGCATTCCTAGATATCCACCAAACGCTTCTATCCAGTTCCTTGGCATCCTAAATTGCGTGGGCTAGCAACATTATTAAGTGAAAATAGCAACAAGTTCATATACAATTCAGCACGCTTTGATTCGCCTGTTCCTTCTATCCAGTTCCTTGGCGTGCAGTTCATACACAGTTGAGGATCAAGGCAATATTCCAGGTTGATCTAGATTGAAATTGTATTGGGATCATCATAAAAAGGTGGAGTACTACGTTTCCCACATTGTTACCAAAAACTCAGAGTGTGCGTACAGTATACAATATATACCACCAAGCAGGAAATATGATGTCTTGAAGATAAACGCAAACTCAAGTACCCCGTCTAACAGAATTTTCGACCTCACACTTCACATATTCAATTTCAAATGTTAGGCATTTTGAGCACAGTCGGTGTATGCATCATGATATCATGATACATTGCATGCACTGGAGGAACAGGGTTGGTTTGCTTAAAACCACACCCTAAGCCCTAAGTATGAAAAGCATAAATGCTGATCAAGTGCTAGCATAGACACATACACACAGATAAAAGCACGAGCTGCAGCACCACAGCCATACCTGCATGGCACGCGTTGCCTCTGCTGCTGCTATCTCTGATCGATCAGCACGAGCTGTTTCAGACAGCAAGTGATTGCGGATTTCTTTGGACATGTCGCCCTGTGTATGGATGTGTGTGTGTGTATGTGTGTGTGTGTGTGTGTGTGTATGGATGTGTGTGTGTGTGTGCGTGTAAACGCGTACAGTGCACACAAGAATTGGCTACGAGTTATAATTTGATGTGAGCAAGATGTTTTCATCCATTGAATGCTTTGGGTCTGCTGGTGCGTGAGGGGTGCCAGGATTATGGTCTTGTGGTGTAAGCTCAAGCTTGAGCGTCAGCGACTTGTACATGGCAGGCGTTGTATCCATGCGACTGACCAGAATGTAAGTGCTGGTTCTTGCTGAGAAACATACACCAATTGACACAAGGGGTTTGACCCAATGTATGTGTTGTACCTGCTTTGTGCTTCAGAGTGGCAGGGAATGTAAGGGAGCACGGAAACGCTAGCGATGCCAAATAAGTAGGGTGGGACAGAAGCGTAATATACACACCGTATATGACCGTATGTATGGTGATTTCCCTGCTAAAATATTGTATGTGCACTGTATATACAAATAAATATATGGTTCTGGCCCACCCAACAAATAAGGCATGCCCAACCAGGGTGTTTGCTTTTTTGACTCTTCGACTCTCTCAGCCACAGTACCACCCTTTTGTTGCACAAGGTGCCTCAGACACAGCTCCCTAAACAGAAGGTGCACACTGTGTGCGTTGGTGAGGTCCTATCTCTATTGGACACCATCACACCAGCACACCTTTTTTGTGTACTATCAGCATACCCTTTCTGTGAACTATCAGCACACTCTTTTTGTGTACTATCAGCACACCCTTTCTGTGAACTATCAGCACATTCTTTTCGTGTACTATCAACTAACAGTAAAGGCACACACCTGCTGGAACATGAGCTCCGTTTTCTGTCGCCGTGCATCATCCAGCTCAGACTCTGCAACATTTGCGCGGCGCTCAGACACAGACAGCGCTGACGCACCCTCTGCCACCTGCAAGGATTTGCAGTGTGTGGAACATAGGGGGAGGGTGACAACATGTCTGTGTTACATGAGGCCTTGAACAGGCAGTTCTGACGCACCTTCTGCGTCCAGGGTAGCATATGGGGAGGCAGGGTTGCCGTGCATGGATCATATGGGTTCATCATATGAGGTCAAACATCAGCACAAACTTGCGCACACACGTTCAAACAGGCAGAGACAACGCACCCTTCACCACCTGAGGGTAAAGAATAGGGTGGCAGTGCACAGAGCACTTGAGTAGCACTTGAGTAGCACTTGAGTACATCCACTTGAGTACATCCATTTGTGTACATCCATTTGTGTCCACTTGAGTAGCACTTGAGTATAGCACTTGAGTATAGCGCTGGAGTATAGCACTTGAGTATAGCGCTGGAGTATAGCACTTGAGTATGGCACTAGAGTATAGCACTTGAGTATAGCACTTGAGTAGGACTTGAGTAACATTTGAGTGCATCCAGCCAGCAATCACATGGACAGCACTGACACATGCTTTGCTACCCTCCTATGTGCAGCAGCTTGAACACACACACACACACACACAACCACACACACACACACACAACCACACACACACATACACACACATACACACTGCGTGAGGTAAGACCCAAAACCTCACGCAGATCACTTTGTGACCAGTCCCTGTCGGTTAGCATGTATTCATGTCTACCTTGCAAGCAGTGGCAGTTGCTCCTGCCTCCACCCCCCCCCCCCCCGGAACACAAAAGGTTCACACGTGCAGGAAAAGAAGTCTGCAAACGCGCCAAACGTCCATACTCCTTTTCCTTAGGTGATGCGGGGAGCAGTCTACTATTTGCTAACTTGCTTCGTTTCTCTGTTCTACCTTTTGGAGCAGCTGTGCTTTTTGGTCCCCGAGGGTGCGGACTTGGGACTCCAGCATGCTGAGGGTGCGATGCATGCCGTCATCAGCCTGCATGCATTCATAGCACATGTCACATGTCACATGTCACATGTCGGTATCATAGTTATACATAGCACACTGGGACTACGAATAGGGGGTAATTACCTGGTGGTCACTTATATGGTGTCTGTACAGGGCCCTAGCCGACTCTACGATCGGCCAAACCCCCTGGCTGAAGGTCACCCCCGGATGTAAACTTTGTTACCATTGAACGAGGCCCTAGCCAACTCTATCTATGATCTTGCAGTAGTGTGAAGTTACTACAAGGGAGAACGGTGGTAATTTGTACAGGAGGATGCATTTAATTGTGTGAGCAGAAAGGAAATAGCACACGTCTGTGACACATACAGAATGAGAGAGAGAGAGAGAGAGAGAGAGAGAGATAGAGAGATAGATAGAGAGAGAGAGAGAGGGATAGAGAGAGAGAGAGAGAGAGAGATAGAGAGAGAGAGGGCACTTGCCGCCCGTGGGGGGCTATATGACCTCGATCAGTGATCAATTTAACTGCAAACTCAATAGTGCATGTAGCCAGCATGTAATATTGCCTACACATACGCACTGCACAGCACATGGCACATGGCACACGGCACAACCACACGGCCCGGCACGCGTAAACACGATACAAACCTAATTGAGTCATTGTCGTACATATATACACACATTTATGCACGCATACATACACCAGCACGAGCTCATTTTGCGAGTACCACACACCCAAGAGCACTCAACGCACAACACACTGGTGAGCACTGTGTGACTACAAGCAGCACAATCCTGTAGACACCACACACACACACACACACACACACTTCAGCACCACAAACCATTTTGTAGTTACCCGCACCTATGGCCACCACTGCACGTAAGGAGCACCCACGAGCATTAAAAAGCGCACCTTTGACGAGCCTACAAAAGACACACACACTCACACTCACACACACAAAGATATGCACACACCTGTGTAGACGCGTTGTGCACGTGGGGTGGTCCGTACGCTGCCTCAGCGCTGCTTAGGCGCTGCGCTGCCTGCAAAAGGGTCGTGAGGTGCTGTTCACCCTCCACAGGAGGTCTGTTGCGTTTTGCCCCAGATCCCCTTGAAGCAGAAGTACCTCGTGCCTGGCAGTCGTGAGGAGCATGAGTAAGGCTGTTGAGCGTTCCAGATCTGTTGGTTTAGTGAGGAGCATGAGTAAGGCTGTTAAGCGTTCCAGATCTGTTGGTTTAGTGATTCTGCATACTTGCTGCTTATAAATCCCAAGGCCTGGACAGGGTTTCAAGGGTAAGTGAAGTTAAGAGACAGATTGTGTGATGTGTAAGAGCAGTGTACAGATTTGGTAAAAAAGTCACCACCAGCAAGCCTAGTGGTCACGTTTGTAGGATTGGCTAGGACCGTTTACACATGCACATTCACCCCCACACACACCGGTATGTGACTGTATATGTCGAGATTCTCCTGCTCATACCACTCACTGTATACACACCATATAGACGCAGGTGTACATGTTGTAAGGTTGTGAAAAATCATACCTCAGCGAGCAAAAAACCCCACCTCTTTTCAAGCACAACAAATTCATGAAGAGGATACACACTTTCATCAAAAAAGATAAAACCCCCTTATACAGGAATCTGTACTGTTTCTTCAGCCTAGCAGATACAAGAGGAGGTAAGCAACAACTCTGGGCACCAAAAAGCACTGCAGAATGAAAACCAAAAGGATTCAGAGAGATTACAACCTTGAACAGGCAGGAAGGCAACCACATATATTTTTGAAGGAACAGACCTGTTTGTACAGGAAAGCAAGAAATTGCTGTGTATATAGTAAGGGTTGGCCCGAACCATATACAGTGTATATACGGTATTTTTGGCAGGAAAATGACCAAATATACAGTGTAAATATACGGTTCTGGCCAACCCTGTATATAGTGTATATTGGTCACCTCCTGCAAACAACAAGCACAGTCATTCAAATGTAAAAGAGAGCCACTCACCCCATCAGCACTGGATATTTTGCGCCCATCTTCTCCAAGAGTTGATGTTTTGCTGGTGATAAGCCTGGCCTCCAAAACACTGCGCAGTGCTTTGTTTTCACGGAGAAGGTGTTCCCTACATAACAATCGTGAGTGCCATGAATAAAGCAAATATTATGTATTATGTCTCACAATTAGGAACTAGTGACGTCCAGAAGCCCATGTAAATTACCGAAGGGGGCCACTGAGTAAGTTTCCAAACATGTTCCCTTTTGAACATACAAGGGGCAACTACTCACACACCACTAGATCAAACTGACACCAACATAGCTTCAAACCAACCTGGCAATATCTGTCACTATAAGTGACCTGAGTATGTGCTCAGATCCATTAAGTTGCTATCCGTCAGATTGATAAAAAACCATATAAACCCTAGACGGGTGCTTTCCATGGAGAACAGCATGTATTTGCACATACTGCCAACCTCTTGGTCTTTTCACTTCATTTTTTTGCAGCATTATTTATCTCCTTTCAGGACCCCAAAACACCTAACATCACTGAAGTTGGTGCAGTGTGTGGTTTGTTGTGCAGAGAGGAAACGGGGTTCACACCGCAGCTGAGTAGACACGTACTCCGTAATCGGCAATTTTCAAGCTCGACAACCCCGGAACCTGCATAACAGTATGGCTTGGGACACACACACACACACACACACACACACACACACACACGCACACACACACACACACACACACATACACACACGGGGAGGGCAACAACCATACCCCTTTCAGGCCTGAGTGTCCCCCCTCTATAGAAATTGACATGCGTTTGCCGTCCAAGATACAAGTAGCACTGCACGGTAGCCTTTTCCAATTACCAATTACCTACTGTGGTAATAGGGCATGGTAGCTGTGCGCACCTGGAGGCACCATAGAGGCAGTCTTGTTTGAGCACCTGTGGATTGAAGGGGATTTGTGTAAAAAGTACATGATCATCATTAAAAAAATGACGACCCAACAGGAAAATCACGCAGGCAGTGAAAAGCACTTCCCAATGGTATAGGGAAAGAAGCAAATTTGGCACCGATACCCGAAATCCCTTCAACATAAACAGAATAGAGAAAGAAAATACCACGCAAGCAGTGAAACCCTCTCTCTCTCTCTCTCTCTCCCTCTCTCTCTCTCTCTCTCTCCCTCTCTCTCT
>Ga0307963_1001010_pt1 | contig 20711 bp, 21 predicted proteins | sample OrgLakmetagen594_FD_201829 | JGI IMG/M metagenome (GOLD analysis project Ga0307963, IMG submission 201829) | Saline water microbial communities from Organic Lake, Antarctica - #594 | ecosystem: Environmental > Aquatic > Non-marine Saline and Alkaline > Saline | place: Antarctica: Organic Lake... | reverse complement strand
TTGTTGTATAGGGCTGGCACGTCGTTGTGCGTGCACTGTCAGACAGTCGTATGGAAACACGTGGTTGTTGTATAGGGCTGGCACGTGGTTGTGCGTGCACTGTCAGACAGTCGTATGGAAACACGTGGTTGTTGTTTAGGGCTGGCACGTCGTTGGATGTGCACTGTCAGACAGTTGTATGGAAACACGTGGTTGTTGTATAGGGCTGGCACGTGGTTGTGCGTGCACTGTCAGACAGTCGTATGGAAACACGTGGTTGTTGTTTAGGGCTGGCACGTCGTTGGATGTGCACTGTCAGACAGTTGTATGGAAACACGTGGTTGTTGTATAGGGCTGGCACGTCGTTGTGCGTGCACTGTCAGACAGCTGTATGGAAACACGTGGTTGTTGTTAAGGGCTGGCACGTTGTTGGATGTGCACTGTCAGACAGTTGTATGGAAACACGTGGTTGTTGTATAGGGCTGGCACGTTGTTGGATGTGCATTATGTAAGGCTTGCCCTGGGGATCTATTGTAATCTGTGTAACCATTTCCAACAGGTTTGTTGTGCATGCACTATGTAAGGCTCGCCTTGGACACCCCCTATCGTAACCCATTTGTTATAGGGTTGGCCAGAACCATATGTATACACCGTGTATGGTTGTATTTTTGGTAATTTCCCTGCTTAAAACACTGTATGTACACCAAATACAAATGGTTCTGGCCAGCCCTACATTGTAGCCATATTGTATAAGACTGTTGTACATTGTTGTACGTGCATTTTGTAAGGCTTGCCTTGGAGAGACCTCAGCTGAACCAGCATCCGATTTCGATTTCAATTTCGATTTCGATTTCGATTTTTCTGGCAAAGTTTTGCAGTGGCGCTGGTATTAACGCAGACAAAGAGGACAGGCTACTTATACCTCGTGTTAAGTGCGCAGGTGGAGGTGCTTGCCCTGAACTGGCCTATCAACTTGACCAGCCATCTTTTTTTTCCTTTTCTAGGCTTGGACGCAGATTGACGTTGCATTGTTGTTGCTGGGTTGCTGGAATGGCGATCAGTTTTCTGTATGGTTGGGATGGTAGGCTAGGTATTAGCGTGGCACTAATCTGGACTGGTGCCTGTGACTGTGTGTGTGTGTGAGTGCAGGTGGTGGTGCTCGCCCTGGAATGGCCTGTCAGCTTGACCAGTCACCAAGTCAATCGCATGAGGGTGATGGAGGCAAGCAGAGTCGTTAATCCCCTTGCCGCTTACAGGTTTGTGTGTGTATGAGTATGTTTGAGTGTGTCCATGTGTGTGTGTGTGTGTGTGTGTGTGCACGTTTGTGTGTGTGTGCATGTTTGTGAGTGTGTGCCTTAGTGTATGTATGTGTTGTGTGTGTTTGTGTGTGTGTGTCTGTGTGCGCGCCAGCATGCAAGTGTTTGTGAGTGTGTGCCTTAGTGTATGTATGTGTTTTGTGTGTGTGTATGTGTCTGTGTCTGTGTGCGCGCCAGCATGCAAGTGTTTGCATGTGTGCGCCTGTCTGTGTATATGCAAGTGCGTGTGTAGCTGTAGGGATATGTACGCATTAGTGTAATGATAGAGGTGACTGATTTGTGGAGAACCTGACTGCTATCGTTAGTAGCCTTGAGTGTTATTCAGAGGGCAATTTGACCAAATGTGTGCAACCTGCGCAACTTGCGCAACCCAGCGTTTGTGTACATGGCAGTATCCGTTTTGTTTGTGTGTCATTTCAGCAGGCAGCAAAGAAGGTCACTTGTTCCGGTGAAAGAAGTTGTCTAATCGGCAAATATATGAGAAGGTCTTCCTCAAACCTGTCCTCTTGCCCTGCATACTCATAAGCAGCACATTCATTTTTTTAGAGTGCCATATCCTCATGTCTTTGCAGCGGATGTTCCTTTGGACCTGAGCAATTCTTAGAACATTACCGACACACACATGCACATGCACACATTCAGGCACACACATTCATGCAATCGCTGCTACCAACAAGCACACAAAGTTTCAGATGTTTGCTGTTTATAGTTGGCACACAAGGTGTAGTTACACGTGAATATAAAACTTGGTTTATGCACACTCATACACTCACACACACACTCACACACACACACTTACAACACTCACACACACGCACACACACACACTCACACACTCACACACACACACACAAACTTACACTCACAAACTCACACACACACAAACTCACTCACACACACACACACACACACACAAACATACACACACTCACTAACAAACTCACACACACACACACACACAAACATACACACACTCACTAACAAACTCACACACACACATACACACACACACACTCACAAACACACACACACACTCACAAGCTCACACACACAAACACACATAAACACACACACACACACTCACAAACTCACACTCACACACACGCGCACACACACTTACACACTCACACACATACGCATACGCACACACACAACCCACTGTGACTGCTAATCCTTGCAGGTGGCACATGGTGCGACAGTTGGTCAAATTTATGGGACGCAAGCGTGTGGCTTTGCGCGCGTGCTGGCAGCAGACAGTGCATGCAGCCATGGATGCAGGTGTGTATGTAGTAGACGTAGATTTTGTGTAGTATGTAATATGTGCATGTGCATGCATCCGTGCGTGTGTGTGTGTGTGTGTGTGGTTTGTGTGTGTATAAGCGTCTATCGTTTATGCACGAATAGAGGAGTGTTGATCTTTTTCTTTGCTCTTTGCTTGCATAAATGCTTTGGTATGCGCACATATCCACACATCACATGCAGAAACACAATGAGACAAATGCATGCTGTAATGGCACACACGTATCACACACACATGTGCACACACGTATCACACACATGTGGCACACACGTATCACACACACACACGTATCACACGTATCACACGTATCACGCACACACGTATTACACACATGTGGCACACACGTATCACACACATGTGGCACACACGTATCACACACACACGTATCACACGTATCACACGTATCACGCACACACGTATCACACACACACACACACACACACACACACACACATGTATCACACACATGTGGCACATTGAGACACGCATGTGGCACACACGTATCACACACACGTATCACACGTATCACACGTATCACACGTATCACGCACACACGTATCACACACATGTGGCACATTGAGACACACATGCAGCAGCCAGAGCACGCAGAAACATCACAGGACAAATTGTACTTTAAATTATTTGCACACACATGTGGCACATTGAGACACGCATGCAGCAGCCAGTGCACGCAGAAACATCACGGGACAAATTGTACTTTGGATTATTTGCGGTTAGGGATTAGCAGTCAGAGGTTAAACTAAACCCTAAACCCTAAACCCTAAAGACGCACACATGTGGCACATTGGAACATGCATGCAGCGGCCAAAGCACGCAGAGAAGCAGAGGTGGCTGCGTGGAAAAATCTGGGCCAAGCTGTGCAGGTGCCAGTGTTGTGTGTGGGCGTTTAGGTGTGGGTGTGGGCGTAGTAGGTGTGGGCACGGCTCTAGGTGTGAGCGTCTAGGTGTGAGCATCTAGGTGTGAGCATCTAGGTGTGAGCATCTCGGTGTGAGCATCTAGGTGTGAGCTTTTAGGTGTGGGCACGGCTCTAGGTGTGAGCGTCTAGGTGTGAGCGTCTAGGTGTGAGCATCTAGGTGTGAGCATTTAGGTGTGGGCACGGCTCTAGGTGTGAGCACAGGTGTAAGTGTGAGCGTCTAGGTGTGAGCGTGTTTGCGCATTCAATTGTGCAGTCGATGGGGCTTTGTTTGTGTGGATGTAGGCATGGGTATGGGTGTGGGTGTATGCATTTGTTTGTGTATGAACTGCAGAAGATGGGGATTGGTGCATGGGTGTGAGCATGTGTGTGAGTGTGAATGTTTGTTTTATCAGACTGTGCAGGTTTAGTGCTAATATGGTTGTACTCTATCCTCAATTTAGGGACAGAAGAAAGTAATGGATGGTCAATTACAAAGTTTTGAAACAAACGGTGCGTTGTGTTTGTTTGTGTTTGTGTGTGTGGGGGGGGGTCACGCAGAACAATTGAGTCCTGCACGTTAGTTAGCGCCCATGAGGTTTCCATAAATTTTGAAGGAAACAACATGCAAGTGTGTGCGTGTGTGTGTGTGTGTGCAGTTCACGCAGAACATTTGAGTGCTGCACATTGACGCCCATAGATTTAAAGATTGTGAAAATGGCAACATGCAACGCGCGTGTGTGTGTATGTGTGCGTGCAGGTCACGCGGGACAACCGAGTGCTGCACACTGATGCCCACACGGTGGCACAGAACGAGTGCAGCGTGACCTCACAGCAGCAGGACAGCAGTGCAGCACACGCGCTGGATAGGTGTGTTTCTCTCACTCATTTGTCTCTCACAGGCAACTCAATTGTAGATTAGTAGGGTGCCATGGAACAGGAGAGCAGCACATGCGCTGGATGGTGCGTTGATCAGTGTGATTTGTAGGCAATTGTTGTGGGCCTTTAGTTGTAGGCCATTGTTGTAGGTAATGTGTTGTAGGCCATTGTTGTAGGCTTCAGTTGTATGCCGCCATATAACGGCAACGCATCGCCGCCACTACTGGGTATAGGTAACGGTAGAAGAGTGTAGCTCATGAAAAGCAACACTGTCTGTCAGTAGAAGAAGAGCTCTCTTAGTTAGGCTCTCTTTTACACCCGCCTCTTGGTTGGTTCATCTTGATCACCAGAAACGCTTTGATGTTACCTGCAGTGTTTAAAGTGAGCAGCACAGTTACACTCTCTTGTCTCCATTCCTTTTCATTTGGTTCATCTTGCTCACCAGAAAAGCTAGCTTCGATGTGACCCGCAATCTCTGAACAACTCGTCCAGCTGGTAGTGTTGCTCAAGCTGTGTTTGGCGGACGTATGATAACGTGTGTCGCTCGAGAATTTGTAACCGAGGCCGAGCTGTGTTCGACGGACGTAAAGAGATTTTGTAGCTGAGCTGTTTTTGGCGGACGTATGATAACGTGTGCCGCTGGAGAATTTGTAGCCGAGGCCAAGGTGTGTTTGACGGACGTAAAGAGGAAGTTGTAGCCGAGCTGTGTTTTACGTAAGTATGATAACGTGTGCCGCCTGAGAATTTGACAATTCCACCTTCAGCATCAGCAATAACCTTGTGCCTAACCCGAACACATCTCCTGCGTCAAATATAGAATGTGCTGCCTGTGTTCTCACAGGTCAAGCATCAGCAGCGCCAGCAGCTTTGCACAAAACCCAAACGACTCTCCTGTGTCAAATCGAGATTGTGCTGTCTGTGTTCTCACAGGTCAAGCATCAGCAGCGCCAGCAGCCTCGCACAGAACAGCGTGCTCAGGCCAAGCTGTGATCTCGGCCAAAGCAGAACAAGCAAGGTGTGTATGTGTGTTTGCGTGCGTGCGTATGTGTGTATGTGACTGATGCTGCTCACAGACGTGCACAATCATACGCATTGATTGTGCATGCATTGATTGTGCATGCATCAAGATGTTCGAGCGAGAGCTCATTTGTCTCTATGTACTTCGTAAATGTACGTGAGCTGCTCGTTTGCAAATTTTGCGCACGTGTGTGAACGGCGTCAGGCCATCCAGTGGTGCATGCTCCCCATATCTGCAGGAAACCATGATGTCATCAAATGATTGGTGGGATGTGGCGCATGTACAGTGTTGCACATATGTACTATGTTGTACGTATGTACTATGTTGTATGTATGTATTATGTTGTACGTGTGTATTATGATGTGCTATGTACTTATGTACCAATGTAATATGTATGTACTATGTTGTGCATATGTGCTATGTTGTGTTAGATACCTATGTTGTACTATGTACTATGTACTATGCTGTATGTATGTATTATGGTGTACGTGTGTACGTGTGTACTATGTTGTATTAGGTACCTATGTTGTACTATGTACTATGTTGTACGTATGCACTGTGTTGTGACATAGCTTTGGCCAGACAATGATCTGACAGACTTACATAACCACCACAGGTCCAATACGCCGTAGCCTGGCAGGAAAACTGCAATGATAATATCCTGTTTGCGTGAATGAGCACGGACCTTGCTGCAACTTAAATTTGTCGGATCCGCACATAATATTTAGGGCATGCCCCCAACATGCAACTGCACATCCAAACCCATGCTTTGTAATGTTAAATCCATACACAATGTGTATGTAGCATGTCCCCAACATGCAACTGCACATCCAACCCTGTGCTTTATAATGTCAAATCCATGCATAATATACAGGGCATGCCCCAAACATGCAACTGCACGTCCAAACCCTAGCCTTTGACAGCCCCTGCACCTTCGGAGGACAAAAACATAGAATGTCCCCTTTTTAATCCCTAGATGATGTTAACACACCCCCTCTCCTTCACAAGTGCAGCCTAACTATACCATAAACTTCTCTCCTCCCCCCCCAAACCTCCCCTCGACTACAGGTGTAGGAGGTGGGCACGTGCGTATTTTATTGGGGGGGAGTCGTTGTGTTTTAAACATGCTCTTCCTCTCCAACTGCAGGTCCAAACCATGGCATGCCAGCGCCCCCACCAAGACCCTGTGCTGCTCTCAGAAAAGTGGAACAACGCCTCTGGCACGATGAGCAGGGGGGCGCCTAACAGGACCACCTCCATTGCTTCTTCTAATAGGTAATGCAAGCGTGTTTATAAGCACATGACGCACACACCAGCATGCAAGCCACCAATTGTACACGTTTATAATTGGAAAGATACACACACAACACTCACACACAGACACACACACCCCACACACCCTACACTCACACACACATTGGTGCAAAAGCTCACCACAACAACAGAAGCGTGCAAGGAATGCGAGAACACAGTTTGTATGCGCGCGTGTGATAATGTGATAATGCACACACGCACACTGCACGGCTTCTCTGGTACAGACATGTGTGCACAATTGACACACACACACACACACACACACACACACACACACACACACACACACACACACACACACACACACACACACACACAGAGATACAGACAGGTGCACATACAAACAAACACACACACACAATAGGGGCTCCAACAGTGGCGTCACAGGGGGAAGTAGCCATTGTTACTCTCATCTGAGTGCCAGTCAGAGGCCTGCAGGCGGGAGGGGGTCTACAGAGGTACGTTGGTAAGAGGTGTGACGGACAGTGTTGTTTGTTAGTAGGCGCACCAAAAAACCTGAGTGCTAGAAACAGACCTGCGAGCAGGGAGTGGTTCTGTAGAGAGAAGGTAGAGAGGTAGAGAGGTAGAGAGGTGTGTTGTAGTTGTTTGTGAGTTTAAGAAAGCGATCACTCATCAGTTGCTCATTAGTGAGTGGCAGCATCCTGCACGGCATTAATGTGTCGGTTGGCCAGAGGCGTGCATGAAAAGGAGGGGATGTAGAGGTGTGGTGGTGTAGTGGTTGGGAGTGTGCAACTACTATTAGTAGTTAGTTAGTTAGCAAGTTGGCCACTTGGGTTCACTGCTGGTAAGGGCAACACCTTAACCTTGCAACTCCTCTCTCCACTCACTGACTCTGCGTCTCCCCACTCACTGACTCTGCGTCTCCCCACTCACTGACTCTGCGTCTCTCCACTCACTGACTCTGCGTCTCCCCACTCACTGACTCTGCGTCTCCCCACTCACTAACTCTGTGTCTCTCCACTCACTAACTCTGCGTCTCTCCACTATTGACTCTGCGTCTCTCCACTCACTAACTCTGTGTCTCTCCACTCACTAACTCTGCGTCTCTCCACTCACTGACTCTGCGTCTCTCCACTCACTAACTGTGTGTCTCTCCACTCACTAACTCTGCGTCTCTCCACTCACTAACTCTGCGTGCTGGCAACCCTCCCTCCTCATGAAACGCTTGTGTACCCTCGCCATCGTCGCCTATTGCTTTGTCACTGTGCGGGTGTTAAGTTTGTTTTGGATCAGTCATACCCTCTAATCACTGTTCCTTTTCGTAATATACTGTGCACCCATTGCACGTGTCTGGGCCCTATTACAATGCTCTATTCCTTTTCGCAGTGTACTGTGCGCCCATTGCACGTTTCTGAGTCCTATTACAACGCTCTATTCCTTTTCGTAGTATACTGTGCGCCTATTGCACATTTCTGATTCCTATTTACAATGCTCGTCGTGCTATGCACAGCTAAGTTGTCATGAAGTAGTCATGAAGTAGTCATGAAGTAGTCATGAAGTAATCATGAAGTAGTCATGAAGTAGTCATGAAGTAGTTATGAAGTAGTCATGAAGTTGTCATGAAGTTGTCATGAAGTGGTCATGAAGTAGGTAGGAGCTGTTCAAAGTCTAATCACATGTGTGTTGCATTTGCACAGGCTAAACCCTCCATGCGAAAGCCATCCTCCATGGCTCCTGCAAAACCCTCGGCAGGAAGTAGGCCAGTGGGTGCTGGGACAGTGCTGTCAGGTGGAGACAGTGGCAACCCCCTTTCTAGGCAGCCATCCCAGGTATAGAGTGGTGCGCATACGTCTATGTCTATGTGCGCTTGCGCTCGTGCGTGTGTGTGTCTTTTTGTATGCGTGATTGCAAAATGCGCTTTGGAGACAAGGATGTGCTCTTGTGAACTCTCGTGCTTGACATTGCCCATCTGTAAGGTTGGCCAAGACGGCATTTATTTGTGTCGCGTTTGACCGGACGTCTGTGGAAATCTCCATGCCAAAACTAGTGTACCTCTACACTGGGTGGCATACATCTGTAGATCTGGCCAGCCCTATTTAGAACACATTGCTCACGTGGTGGCTTCATTCTGTGAATGGGGCGAGGCTTGAAGCCTATCATTTAAATGACTACACCCCATTCTAGAACACATCGATCACGTTGGCTTCATTCTGTGAATGGGGCGAGGCTTGAAGCTTATCATTTAAATGACTGCACCCCATTCTAGAACACATCGGTCACATTGGCTTCATTCTGTGAATGGGGTGAGGCTTGAATCCTATACTTTAATGATTGCACCTCTTTCCCACCCTGTATGCGTGTCCACGGTTTTTCAGTACTTTCGAATCCTCTCTATTGCCACAGACTTGGTGAGGTAATGGAGAGTATATGCACGCAAATACTGGCACACACACACACACACACGCACACACACATGCACACACATACACACTCACCACAGCTGTTTGGGAATGCAATGTGCAAAAGTATTCCTCAATCTTTTTTTTATGGGGTCATACGGTACTCAGTACCTGAACAGCTCCTATGACTAACTCAGGGAGTACTGTGGTCTGAGAAGGAAAATAAATTGTTGAACAACAGCTGGTATTAGAAGTTGACAATCAAACTAAGCAAAAAGAAGCGGCAAGCCCTGCTCTTTCGCTTGATTGCCGCTTTCGTTTCTTGTCATAAATTTGCTTCACCTCTCTGTCTCATACTCAGTACTCAGGCCCTTTGAGGGTTAGGGAAGGGGATTAAGGGTCTTAGAAAAAACGAAGGTTTAAAAAAGTACAGGGGATCCTAAGAGGTCCTATATTCCACCCGTTTACCCTTAATATCTCTCCTCTTCAACTCCTCTGCTGTGCTCCCTCCCAAACAAAGCCTCCATCATCTCTCCACTTCAACATCTCTGCTGTGTTTCCTCCCAAACAAAGCCTCCATCATCTCTCCACTTCAACACCTCTGCCGTGTTACCTCCCAAACAAAGCTTCCATCATTGGAAAACTAGTCCACCTCAGCAGCACCCAACCCCCTTCCTTCCTCACAGGCCCCTCGAAGTACCAATGGATTAGGGACAGCCACTTCGCGACGAGCAGGCGCAGACTACGATTTACGCAGGCGTGCTAACGCAAACGCACCGACCCCTCCTCAGCACTCTGGTAAGCTACTGTGTGTATACTTTTGCATGTGTAATTGTGTTCATTTGTGTGTGGGTACTCCTCAGTGCTTGAAACAGCCCCTGACCCTGAGTGAGCAAACTCTTTGACTTTTGCCCACACTTTGAGTGAGCAAGCCCTCTGATTTTTGCCCGCACTTTGCGTGAGCAAACCCTCTGACTTTTGCCCACGCTTTGAGTGAGCAAACCCTTTGAATTTTGCCCTCACTTTGAGTGAGCAAGCCCTCTGATTTTCGCCCGCACTTTGCGTGAGCAAACCCTCTGACTTTCGCCCACATTTTGAGTGAGCAAACCCTCTGACTTTTAACCTAAATGGGCGAATGCACCAGACATGCGCCAGACATGCTCCAGACATGCACAGTCAGTTTGAGTTGAGATTGAGCATGTGTGCCGCTTAAGCCAGGATGGATTTCTTACCAGCTTCCATGATGCGCTGTTTTGTTATGTGTATTAACTAACCCTTATGAATAAGGTAAGCAAAGCGTTATTACACCCTGAATTGCTCCCCCACCTTTTTTTGATGTAATATCATCTTACTTCATCCACACTGTAAGACTTGTAGTGTTGCAGTGCTAATGTTTTCTTCCTGTCTGTTTCTTCCTACCTGTAAGCAGAGCCGCACGTTGATGTTTTCTTCCTATCTGTTTTCTTCCTATCTGTAAGCAGAGCTGCACGTCGAGTATCGATACTACATTGCAGAGCATTGTAGTATTGATACTCTGCATTGCAGTATCGATGCTCTGCATTGAAGTATTAATACTCTGCATTGAAGTTTCGATGCTCTGCATTAAAGTATCGATGCTCTGCATTGAAATATCGATGCTCTGCATTGTAGTATTGATACTTGACGTGCAGCAAACCCTTATCGTTTTGTGTTTGCTCAAGTATTGATACTGCGTTGCAGAGCATTGTTGTTGGCTTGTTGAGTCGTATGAATTTTCAAAGTGGCTCCTTTTCTGACACATTACAACAACAGCTAGGTAGAAATAAAATTACTGCGGTACGGTCCGACAAAATACGGTCTGACGATTGACACCGTAATTGATGGTGTTAGACCGTCATTTTGGAATTTGGGGACTGTCATGACGGTACGGTTGATGGTACAGTCCAATTATTTTGGCTCTTTTCTCCTCATTTCTAAATGTTGCATGTGTGTTAGTAGTACAAACAAACGAAAGGTATATAATAAAGAAAGGGAAAGGAATTGGAAAAGGACAGCTTGCTAAAGTATATGTCTTGACCAGGATTCGAAATCTGGTCTCAACTTTTCACAGCAAACAAGCAGCACTTGACCAGAACTGACTTGACGGTGGGTTTACACAGTAATTAAAGTGGTCGGTTCCCTCAACCGCCTGGACGGTCGACACCGTCATTTCTGAAACACCATCATTTTGACGTTCTGACGGTACGGACCGTCAACCGTACCGTAATTACGGTGCAAAAGTGCTATGACGGTGTCATTGCACAGCCCTGAACACCACTCCTCCTCCTCACATTTATTGTGCAAAAGGAGCCAAATGGGCAATGATTTACTCCTCCACCACAGAAAAGAGAATGACAGCTCCTCCTCTTGGACCAATGTGGGGAGTGTGATCTTAAACTGCCTGTCCATTTCCTACAGTAACAGGCAGCCCACCTGAAAAGGGCTAAACACAGACAGCAAAGAAACAAGCGGTCTATCCCCAAAGTATAGGGACTGTGCTCTTCTTCTCGCCTTGCCTCAGAAGGAAGTGCTACCTACCTACCTCCTTCACCTGGCTTGTACATACAGTTTGTTGATGTGTGTCGATATAATGCATGTCTGTCTGCTTGCCTACCTTCTTGTAGCAGGGCTGCGTGTTAACACGGAATGCGGCGCTGATAGCCCAGTGCACAACGGAGGCAGTTCTCCCACTGCCTCTTCCGGTGGCAGGAGCTTGCGTTCCTCAGCCAGTGGTAAGATCAATGCCTGCTTGTATGGGTGTGAAGTGTGCTTGTCCTCATCACAGCTTCTTCTGGCGGCATGGGCTCGCAATTCTTCACCAGCAGTAAGATCAATGCCTGCTTGTGTGGGTGCAAAGTGTGCTTGTACGCACCACAGCCTCCTCTGATCGCAGGATCTTGCTTCCTCGGCCAGGGGTAAGATGATTAATCTTTTCATGTGGGTATGAAGTGTGCTATTCCTTGCCACAGCCTGGTGGCACAGGAGCTTGCGTTCCCGGGTCGGTGTCAAGAACACACGCTCCTCATCTAAATACTTAGTGCTTATCGATACATTCTGGGTGCCTGCTCGTGCATTTTAGTCAGCACATCATTTCACGCGACCTTTTTACATTGTGGTAACACGTGTGCATTTTGATCCGCGCACCATTTCGCGCAATCTTTTTATATTGTAGTAACACATGCATTTTATGGTCGCCCCCGTGAAAAACTCACCCCCCTGCCAGCCAAACAGTCTCACTTAACTTTGCATAAGCATATCTCTGCACCCACTCCACCATTCCGTGACCTGAGACATGCATTGGATAGCTGTAATGTTTCCCTTTCAGCAGGTGCTTGAAGGTTTGGGAGAGGTGCAGAGGCTGAGGAGATATTTACTTACTTAAGTGTACTTATCGGTACCTGCTCAAGTCTACTTACGTAAGTGTAATTAAGTCTCCTTTCACCTACTTAAGTGTAATTAAGTCGTCTTACTTAGTAAACTGACCCCTACTTCTTATATTCCTTGGGCAGATGGATTGCAGAAGTACCCTTTTTAAACAGTTCCTCAGGCAGATGGAGTGCAGCCTTACTGCCAGCACTGCTATTTAACTTGCCAACGGCTGATTCTCTGGGCGAGGGGCTTCTAAGTCCTGGAACCTAAATGCTCCTAAGTGCTTCTAAGTGCACCTAACTGCTCCCAAGTGCTCCTTAGTGGCACCTAAGTGCTCCTATGTGCATTTAAGTGCTCCTTAGTGGCACCTAAGTGCACCTAACTGCTCCCAAGTGCTCCTAAGTGGCCCCTAAATGCTCCTAAGTGCTCTTAAGTGGCCCCTAAGTGCTCCTAAGTGCACCTAGGTGCTCCTTTCCTTTGATCATGCTGGATTTTTTAACACTGCCAGTGAAGTCGTTGCGTTCCTTTTTATTTTTGCACAAAAGAGCGACAAGCAAGAGAGCTCCTCTGTACAGGCTAACAAGTGTGAAGAGATATTTTGTATAGGAGGTGAGGTAAGACAGATTTTTTTGTTTGTGTACCCTTTTAATCATGTGTCTATTCTTGTGTTCTGCGGTGTGAATGTGAGCACACAAACAGGGTTGTCATTCTTTTGGTGTGCTGTGTTTCTTGTGAACTGCGGTGAGAATGTGAGCACACAAACGGGGTTGTCATTGTTTTGGTGTGCTGTGTTTCTTGTGTTCTGCGGTGTGATCGATGTGATCGATGTGCACTGTGAAACCCACATAGAAATGCTCTTTGTGAACCTGATGATTTGTCTTTGGCCTTTGCATGTGTTCTTTCCTGTTTGCTGCCTTGTAAAAGAGCCAGATTCCTGCCATGCTTCACTGGCCTTTGTGTTAGTCTGGGCTTTTTGTTGCCCCGGGAATGCTGATCCCTGTATAACCATACCCCTGTAGAACTGGTGCTCCAGATCCCTGTATGATCAATCCCCGTCGTAACACACACACACATATACACACACATACACACATACACACACACTCTGCAGGCCGGCACGTGCAGTCGACGGTCAGCAGCAGGTACCTACAGTCCTCTGCAAGTAGCAAGTACGTACGTGCGTGAATGTGCGTGAATGCAGAAACTGTGCGTGAATGTGCGTGAATGCAGAAATTGTGCCGCCCTGCGTCAACTTTGTCTTAGGAATGTGCCAGGCTTAGCCTTTTAAAAAGAAAAAGAAAAAAAAGAAAAACTACGCAGGCAGTGAAAACCACTCCCCACAATAAATAAGGAAAAGGAGCCACTTTGGTACCGAGTACCGTGGATAGACGTTTTTTTTATACCTTGCTAGATATGCTCCCTCCGATCCTGTCTTTTCTCTCTACGGCAGAAGTGCAAGCCGACTGCAGCACATCGTCAGTTCACCCCCCCATCACGTGTGTTTGCATTCACACATATGCACAGGTCAAACTCCCCAGCCAATAGCAGAGGCCCACCATCATCTGCTACCAGCAGGCCCCCTCCCTCCCCCGCAAACAACCCCGCACACAACAGTAGCAGCAGGCCTCCTCCCTCCCCCGCAAACAACCCCGCACACAACAGTAGCAGCAGGGATCTGAGGGCGTCATCCAGCAGCAGATCCCCTTCCTCTCCGGCTAACAACAGCAGCAGAGCACTGCGGACATCCATCACAAGCAAGCCTTCCTCCCTTTCCCCTGCTGCACATCAGGCACTGCCACAGTCAGATCGCATGTCCAGGCGCACCGGTGCAAGCAGCAATGGCAGCACACCCGCGCACTCACGGAGCACGAGTCGGGCATGAACATGGCAGTGCCTGGAGATAAATTAGAAAGCAATTATCTGCGAGTGGACAATTTCAGCAAGCAATGATGCTGTTGGCCTCCTGTTGAAACAATTCTGGGGGACCATGAGAATTGCAGATGGAGCAGGGGCGGAAATGGCGTATCATATTTGGAATTGTCAACGTCATACACGCAGCGCGCAATTGAAAGTGCGTACACTTGTGTGCCCTTGGGAGTAGCTTGTATATACAAGCACAGCATTTCTGTACAGGCGGGATTGGTGTGTGACATAGTGGATAAAGGCCATACCTGCAGAGTAGTGACAGCTTGTTCACTTTCATTTAATGAACAGTCTTAGCCTCAGTGATTGACTTGAATGGAAATTGTCTTGATGGAGGGGATTGGCGCTGGCATGTGCTCTTTGCAAGCATTTGGGCTTATCAAAAAGTGTGATTACTTTCTCAATGCCAGTTGGAAATAAATGTGCGTGGGGCCATCAGTGTGGGGCATAGTGATCAATTAACGGTGCAGGTATCTGCCGTCTGCATCATGAGTATATGAGTCATAGCCACGAGCATATGAGTCATAGTCACGAGTAACGTGCTTGCCAATTCTGCTTGCTTGAAATTATCATTCGTGGATCTCCAGCGTCATTTTCATGCAAATGTTATCAAAGCAAAAAAGGAGGAGCGACAATTGATACAGCACCTCTCCTTTGACCCACCTCCAAGCACCAGCTGCCACGCCAGGAACAACATTTGCCTTGCAGCAGCGCTACAGTGATGTGTGATGTGTAACAGCACGTCCGCGCATTTCACCTGGGTAAAGGCACACACGAACAAGAAAAACTACGCAGGCAGTGAAGAATTACTCCCTACATTAGTTAAGGAAGACGACAAGTCGCTAATAAATCCTCTACCACATGCATGCCTGGATCTTTAAGCTCGTGCATGCCATGCATGTGTCTAAGGCCATCTAATGTCGATGAAAACCAGGCAAAATAAGTCATTTTGCTCACAGCAGTTGCTATCGTACGTTTTTAGTCTGGGGCAAAGCTGTCAGGGAGCAACTTATTACAAACAACCCGTCTTGGTTAGAAAGATTAAAACCTATCACCAGAGGCAATCTGGAATTAAAGAAACACCGCTGCGGCAGGCACCATACCTTTTCTTAAATCACCAACTGAAAGGATACTGCCCAAGAACGGCAAAAATATGTAGGTAGGTAAGGTAAGGTAAGGTTACCACACTATATATGCCTCAAAGGGCATCTCAGCGGAAGTTTGGAAAAATATGTAGGCTCCCTAAAAACTCAGGAACTCAAAGCTGTTAACCAGGCTAGAGGGAGTAAGCCTTCACAAAGGAGTTGTATGATTTTTGCGGTTTTGTATAGGTCAGGGAGATGGCAAACTCCCTACTACAAGGATGAAAACGAACTGAAAGTTGCAAAATAAAAAGGAAGCAAGATAGGCAGAAGAAAAAGAAAAACTACGCAGGCAGTAACAACTCCCTGCATCAAATAAGGAAAAGGAGACACATTGGCCCGAAGTGCCGTGAGTGTCCCCCACCAAAAATCAAGATAGGCAGGCTGGAAGAAATAGAAGAGAGTAGTGGGGGCAACCAGGTTGATGAGAAGAAGGCAAAACCTGTACAAGGTCAAGCACGTGAAAGAAAGATAGCCTGTGTACTTGGGTGCGTGCCTACGCAAAAAAATTGTTTTTGGGATACAGGGCAGGTGCCTTTGTTATAACAAGGTTTGGGATACAGGGCTAGAAAGGAGTACAAAGGCAAGGTCTGAGGGCACGTCTAGCTACACAACCGCAAGGCACTCAACATAAATCCAAGGGAAGCTAAGACTTAACCAGGATAGTAGCAGCTAAGCCCTTGCAATGACTGGTGCGCCAGAACAAACTCCAAAGTACAGCCCAAGAGAATAAAGAGTCCCCCTACACAAGCGCAGCTGCGCCAGCACATCGCTCTTATTATTACGATCCCAATAGTAGCAGGGAGGCAAGAATGGAAAACAGTGAGCCAAAAGCCTAGACAACAAAAAACGGGCTGCTCTATTTCCGAGAGCAGGGGGAAATAGGCCAACCTAGACTTAGAGCAAAGCAGGGGACACGCCAGGATGGGAGCTGCAATGAAACTGCAAGGAGCCGTTGGCCTAACATACACAAAGAGGGGAGCCTGGCCCAGGTCAGAGAGACTGGGGGCACACCTTGGCAGGCTGCAAAGTCCTTTAAGGCTGCGAGGAATCAACAGCCCTGACTTTTCCGACAGGCCCTAGATTATACTTTTGCAGTTCTTTGCCTGTCCTGGCTAGCGTGCTATATATCCAGCCCCTAGCTCGCTGCTGCTATATTGGTGGAACATGTCGCTTTCCTCCGTTCAAAACGTTGAGTGCCCAACTCCTTGTTCAGCAGGTGCTTCTAACAATTTGCGGCTGCAATACTAGGGTTGGAGAGAGGCTTCAAGTGACTCGTGGCAGTACAATGGCTCGCAGTTTCTTGTTAATCAGTCGAATGAAATTGATGTCTAAATCAAGCATCATTCCCAGATCACCCGCTAATAACAACTCTACTTTCACGGAACTGTTGTAAGCGTCAGGGACTATCTTAGTCTAGAAAATGGAGAAAGCATTGAGATCAGCTCTCCACATTAATTGTCCTGTGAAAGGTCCCAGGGGGGGTCAACGGAGGCCCTCAATGGGGGTACTTTTGAAATGTGAATTGAGTATGGGCACCCCAGCTGGCGACAATCAAGCGCAGTACCCAGAGGTAGCACCTGAGCTTGAATGTTGCCAGTACGGGCAAACATTTCTGTTTGCCAGCGGTGCGAACCCTATTTTTCACCACAAATTCTCCATAGCAGGCCACCCAGACTACCAAATAACATGATTTCTGGTGTTATAAAGTCCTTATAATAAACAAACATCATTGCAAAAGAAATGGAGTGAAACGGTCAACTATTTGGGGATGTAGGCCAACATATGCTGTTTTCCCATGCAACGCCACCTTCTTAGGGTTTTGGTGGTTCTTACTTGGTTTGTTTTGAGGTTTACCTCGTTCTTATAGGTTGAGCAGCCATTCCAGGTTGAATGCCTTTGTAATCCAAACTAAACTTAGGGTTTTGGTGGTCACTGTGGGCTTTCAGCCCTGCCAATTTGCACACAGAGCGACCCACATGAATCCAAGCACACCCTTGTGTAACGCATAATGTCAGCTTCAATTTAAAGCAAAAATGGTACCAATCGGATAAAGGGGCAGTGGATAGCTGGCTCCCGAGTGCAAAAAGGGCATATATTTGGATATTTGCTCCGTTGACCCCCTCTGAAAAGGTCCCAGGAACCATCAAACGCATCCACACATATAAGAATGCCCATATACAAAAAAATAGGAATCAAGGAAGTTTGGCATTCAATTGGCGCCTTGTGAGAGCTTGTGGTGGTGCCACAAGCATAACAATCTGCATCATCCATTTCTCACTGCAAGACCAAAAAATTAATGCTGCTTTGGTTTGTCAGATCAAAGCACCGTCACTGCAAATTATAGGACTCAACAAAACAGCCAAAGAACTCTTCAGAACCAAAAAAGTGCTTGTCACACAATTCGTCCCTGCCACTGGTTGGGTATGACTGGTTGATCGCTTTGGTATGCAGTATGCACTGTATGCACGCTATCAAGTGTTGCTCTTAGATAAATGCTACGCACTACGTACACCCTAATGAATGTTATGCTCGTTCCATCAGGGAGCAGACGCTCATAGGAGGGTCACCATCATTCTTCATAGATCCGATCTGTCACATATAAATAACATGCACGCACCTCATCAGGCAGTGCAGACCTCAACCAAGTAACTTTAAATTAATGAAGATCCCTCGGCACGTTGCTTTTGATCTGCTTTGAGTAACAGTTAATTTTCGCTTTGTGGGCGCATCGTTATATTTTAGCTTAATCCCACAGGCGAGGGCAGGTGGACAGATCAGGATGGCCACAGCAGATGGCGCCCCCTGCACATGTGTGTATGTGTGTCACATGCGAGCGCAAATGTGTGTGTATGTGTGTATGTGTGTATGTGTGTATGTGTGTCACATGCGAGCGCAAATGTGTGTGCATGTGTGTATGTGTGTATGTGTGTATGTGTGTATGTGTGTCACATGCGAGCGCAAATGTGTGTGTATGTGTGTATGTGTGTATGTGTGTATGTGTGTATGTGTGTATGTGTGTATTTGTGTCACATGCGAGCGCAAATGTGTGTGTATGTGTGTATGTGTGTATGTGTGTCACATGCAAGCGCAAATGTGTGTGCATGTGTTTGTTAAGCTACAGGCGAGTAGCTAAGTTTAGTCCAAAGTGGATACGAGCCTCATACATTTACAAGATGAGCCATCAGTCTACATTGGGCCAAAGCCTTAATGGACAAAACAGAGTGACAGGGAGAGCGCTTCTAGCTTGAGCTGCACACACAAATTTCTTTTTTGTGGATACATATGTTTATATATAAAGTGAGAGTGAGAGTGAGAGTGAGAGTGAGAATTAAGGGATATACCAATCAGCGGCACAACCACAACACACCCAACCAGCGGCATAGACGCAACACACACCTAAAGGCACTTCAACTGCTGTGCAAAAGCAAATATCAGCACCTCAGAACTGCACTGCACTTTTACACCTTCGCCATAGCTGCTACGCAAACACCAGCCTGTAATACTACTACTATTACTCCTACTCCTACTACTACTACTACTACTATTACTCCTACTACTGCTACTACTACTATTACTACTCTATTACTCCTACTATTACTCCTACTACTCCTATTACTCCTACTGCTGCTACGCAAACACCAGCCTGTACTACTACTCCTACTACTATTACTCCTACTGCTGCTACTGCTGCTACGCGAAAAGCACATCATCAGAAACACCAACAATGCACTATACACATGTTGCCCACACCACCACAACTCGCTCAAGAAATACTGGAACACCCAAACAGAGCTCTCACCTGGTGGGCCCAAGACAGGGCTTGCCCACCTGCAGAAGTGTGAGCAAGCAGTGGGTCTCATGTGTCAGTGCGCCATGTAGTGCTGTAGTGTTTGTGTGTATTGCAATTCAAAGTGTCTTTTCGTGCGAGCACAATGTTTGCCTGTTTTGCATTCTCAGTAGCTTCCTTTCCTTGTCAGCTTGTGTGAGGAAACACACCAAGATTTGGTGGTTCTGCCATATGGTTCTGCCACATGAGTAGGGTTGGCCAGAACCGTATATATACACCGTATATGACCGTATGTATGGTGATTTCTAAAAATTCCAGAGGGGGTCAACTGAGGCCCCAAATGGGGGTGTTTTTAAATGTGAATTAAAACGTGGGCCCCGGACCGGGCCGTTTCTAAGCTTAGCATCCAGAGCAGCTGAAAAACGGAACATGAAACCAGCCCGGTCCGGGGCACACGTCTAATTGCCGTGGCGTGAACCCTACTTTTCACCACCATTCTCTCATATCTCACCACCCACTGACCTGATTTGCGTCATTTTTATATGAATCGTCTACATTTCAATAACAAATATCATTGCAACAAAAAAATGGGGCAAAACGGAGCATTACTTGGCCAGATACCCCATTCTGGCCCATTTCCCTTAGAGAAAATCAGCAAAAGGGGTGCCTATAAGGTGGAAAATCAACCTTCACCAAATATACTTTTCAAACCCCAGGATGATTTGGTATCATAAAGGAAGTCCTCCCGTCTTGTTTTGGGATGAAAATAGGCCCTGGTGGGGCGTGGTGGCCTGTAATGTGAAAACTCAGTGCCAAAATTTGAACTGTATTTGTGTTTAGACCACTGGGGTGGTCCTTTTGGCCCCAAACTTCATTAACCATCTAGTTATATCATCCAAACATGATTTGCATCAAAAAGTCACATTTCAGGACATTTGCTCAGTTGACCCCCTCTGTAAAAGTACCGTATGTGCACCGTATACACCTATATATGTATGGTTCTGGCCAACCTTGCACATGAGTCACGTGACGTGACAAATGACCCACATGTCCTTATGTTATCACTGACCCTCTAAATGTACCCACGTGTCCTTACATTAACACCCACGTGTCCTTACGTTAACACCCACGTGTCCTTATGTTATCACTGACCCTCTAAATGTACCCACGTGTTTTTACGTTAACACCCACGTGTCCTTATGTCAACACCCACGTGTCCTTATGTTAACACTGACCCTCTAAATGTACCCACGTGTCCTTATGTGAACACCCACGTGTCCTTATGTCAACACCCACGTGTCCTTATGTTATCACTGACCCTCTAAATGTACCCACGTGTCCTTACGTTAACACCCACGTGTCCTTATGTCAACACCCACGTGTCCTTATG
>Ga0307963_1001008_pt1 | contig 20724 bp, 15 predicted proteins | sample OrgLakmetagen594_FD_201829 | JGI IMG/M metagenome (GOLD analysis project Ga0307963, IMG submission 201829) | Saline water microbial communities from Organic Lake, Antarctica - #594 | ecosystem: Environmental > Aquatic > Non-marine Saline and Alkaline > Saline | place: Antarctica: Organic Lake... | reverse complement strand
CTGTTTATCCCTTTTTGTCTGGTGGGGTGCTGTATGACACTATGACACTGCATCTTTTGAATGGTGCAAAACACAATCAAAACAATCCTTGTAATCCTTGCCGGCTGTCAGATCAAATCACCGTCATTGCAAAGTATAGGACCCAGCACGGCAAGTAATAGTGTAGCATCACGATCCGCTTTTTCAGAGCTTACAGAGTAAGCCATCAGTCAAAACGTGCGATCCGCTTATAATTTCGTGTCTTCCTTTCTAGAGGAGCCTGCAATCTGTCATATTGCCTCGCATTTCACTCTTACGTGTTAGAGCAGTTTTCTGATGCTCAGCACCCAAGTCATTTCAATGACGTTGGAAGTGGATTTCGTTTGCCATGTATGACGGCTTGAATTTTATGGCGCCTTAACACTCTGTACAGTATGCTGGAAATAGAAAGCTTGAGTTCAGATACAGGTTTCAGGATGGATTTCACCTCTGGGTAAGGTCATCATGAGTCGTGACTCATGACAGTCTGGGAGCAACGTAAAGGCAAGATCATATTATACGTGACGAGATGAGGAAGACCAGAAGACCTAAATTGCACCACAATCCCTCAGGGCCTTGAGCTTCTCGTCGGAAAAACCAAGCTCGCCTTTCAACACCTCGTCTGTATGGTTTCCAAGGTTTGGTCCGGCCCATCTGCAAAAGGAGAGTCATGCTTCACATGAATTTCTGATAAACAGTGGTGTACATCAGGCTTTTTATACGTCATGGTTTGTAGCATTATGCCAATAACAGTTTCACACCAGCTGCTTTATAGTATTATCCGTCGCCGATGGCACCATTTATATTGTGGTGAGTGTGATGATCAGAATGTGGATCATGGGATCACTTTGTCGTGAAATTTTTGTAATCTAAATAGCAAGTTATAATGTAAGACCTGTTTTGTTATTTCCTGCCGAGCTGTTTGCAAAAAGTTTTTGCAAAAAGCTCCACACAATTTCCTGCTTGCAGCAAAAAACTAGGTACCATCTCTACTGACTGCATTTGACCAATTACAATATATAATGTAGAATAGACGAGTAAAATTCTAGAGTCACAACGTCCAAACATCTGAGATACATTGGCAGCGCAGGCTCAAAACAGGCTTTTTCTCTAACCGTAAGTTATTACTTCCCCTCTGTGCATACTATTTCTGAGATAGTTCCGAACTGAATTGGCCATGATTTGGAAATTACCCTCCAGATCATGAATCCAGCCCGCCTTAAAACTGCACGTGAGGTATTAGATGCGAAATCTAAAATGGTGTCCTGCAGAGATACTCGACTCTTGAGTTTGAAGGCAAAAACCCAGCAGGCATTGTATGTTGTATGTGCATGTCCAACTTGATCAGGCAAGGTAAGGTAAGGTAAGGTAAGGTAAGGTAAGGTAAGGTAAGGTAAGGTAAGGTGAGGTAAGGTAAGGTAAGGTAAGGTAAGGTAAGGTAAGGTAAGGTAAGGTAAGGTAAGGCAAGGCAAGGCAAGGTAAGTTAAGTTAAGTTAAGTTAAGTTAAGTTAAGTTAAGTTAAGTTAAGTTAAGTTAAGTTAAGTAAAGTTAAATTAAGTTAAGTAAAGTTAAGTTAAGTTAAGTTTAGTTAAGTTAAGTTAAATTAAGTTAAGTAAAGTTAAGGTAAGGTAAGGTAAGGTAAGGTAAGGTAAGGTAAGGTAAGTTAAGTTAAGTTAAGGTAAGGTAAGGTAAGGTAAGGTAAGGTAAGGTAAGGTAAAATCGCTATATGCCTCAAAGGGCATCTCAGCAGAAGCACTTGATCAGGCAAGGAAGGGTACTTTGATCAGGCAAGGAACTTGGTCAGGCAAGGGTACAGAACAGAGAAACTCTGCGTGATTCTCATTGGAGTAATGAGAGTCATCTGAGACTATGCAGCCAACCCCATGGCAGGCCTTGTCCTTAATTATTAATTAGACCAGACACCTTACAGGATAACAAGAAATCTATAGACTAGCTATAAAAATTAGGCACTGACCAGCACTGACACAATATAAATGCCAGCAGTCAAGGTTTGAGTATCTGCGTAGCGTAAGGCGGATGCACACAGCCCCCCTGACCCAGATCAACGAGAATATAACAGTTATTTGCGTGGTGGGGGGCTTCCTGGTAGTCGACCCCGTAAAAACCCACCCTTCCAGTCTCACTTAGCTCTACACCCAATTCAAAGCCCCCAATACCTCATCTGAATGCAAGATACTTGATGCTATATCTAAATCATTGACATTTGCTGGAAATTTGGCATTCTGGGAGGTTCTGTGGGGCCCGCTGCGTATTTTGCACCCACTTTGGCAGGGAAAAGGTGCATTTCTGAAGTTGCCCCGATCGACCTCTGCCTCAGGATATAAGCATTATAGATGTTACATAACAATGCTGCAATGTCGAATTTGGGGCAGGGGTATTGGGAACGCCGGCGAGTGGGAGGCACTCACACAAGGGACACAGGGGAAAAAGAGAAAATTATGTCGCTCCTTACCTACTGCGAGTTCCAGCCCGGTTTTTGCTCTCAGGGTTGCGGGCAAATTATATGACTTCGACAAAATTTAAATGGGGTCAATCGGTGGCCTGGTTGATTTTTTGGCAAATGGGTTGAGGCCAAATAAACGACGATTTATGAATTTCAGAGGGTGCAGATTGGTGGACTGTGTGAAGAATGGTGCCTGCTTTGCCACCTGCACCTCTCCTTCAAGCATCTGCTGAAAGTCTGCTGAAAGGAAAAAAAGTTAGCTATCCAATGCATGTCTCAGGTCACGAGATGGTGGAGTGGGTGCAGAGATATGCTTGCGCTAAGTTAAGTGAGACTATTTGGCTGGCAGGGGGGTGAGTTTTTCACGGGGGCGACCTGGTTGGGCCTCCATTATTAGTGAGCAAGCTTGCACTTCAGCTATTCGGCGTTGTTTCCCCAGGAATTACTGCCACAACATCAAGTATTGCCTACCAATAAGAGGGTGACGGGGGTTGCATGGTGTGGGCACCTGCTAGGCCCCTCCCTTAATTATGCTGACTGTGTCATCACTACCAACAAACTTTTTACTTCTTACTTTCAGGGCGGTCACACACGTTTCCTAGTCATTCCAGGTAGAACATTACTCATCTAAATTATGGTCACACACATGGTGGGGCTAGGCGTCTTGCTCAGGACAGGCAGGACAATTCTCCTATTATTAGCAGTTACACACCTGGTGGAGCCCGGCGTCTTGCTCAGGACAGGCAGCATGGCCGGCAGGGTCATTGCTCTCCCTCCGCCAGGGGGTGACGCCTTGTGAAACATTCCCCTGTCACAAAATTTCATCAGAAGGCAGCTTAGTCAGAAGGCAGGTCGATCAAAGGGAATGACACCTTGTGAAACTTTCCCTTTTACAATGTTGTGAAAAATAACTCACTCAGCAAAATGTAGGTAAATCAAAGGGGGCGACGCCATTTGAAGCGTTGCCCAGGTAAAGTGACTCATAAGAATGAAGCTTGCGTCATGCTTCCAGGCAGGGCACACCGAAGGAAAGCAGATGGAAGATGGCGCATGCTGTAGGTCTCCTGCGCCATGGTCTATCATTTACCTAACAATCAACTTTGCGTGCCAACTGACTGTGGTCTCCTGCACCTCACCGTGCTCTATCACTTAGTTACACCACCGACTTTGCGTGACAGCTTCCTGCGCCGTGCTGTGCCATATGAAATCACAGCAAAACCTAAACTAAAGGCAACTTATCAGGATAGCGTGGACTCGCAGGCAGAATATACTTCTAGGACTTGTTTTATTGAAATATACATTATTGAGAACATATTATAGAGGATATTCATTATTGGGAATATACTTGTAGCACTCTATTATTGATCCGGCTATGTATTATTGATCCGGCTGTTTTTTCATCAAATCCATTGCGCGTCACTGGAAAACCAGTGCTTGAGGTACAGCAGAATGATCTGTCACCTTATCGCTCTTGATTTTCCTGTATTCCTGTCATAGCTTCTCCATACTTTCACTTTCTTGGTCCTGCAGCTGCTCTGCATTTCCATCTTGGGCATGTGGTGCACACACGGTTACTGCTGTTTCACATTGCAACAAGATCAAGACCCGCAACGCCCCTGAAAGTAGAGTTTAAGACAAAACAATAGTGAGCGCTGCTGGACAGCCCCACATTAACTTGAAGGACTTCCAGCTGCACTTGGATATACTGATTACCCTTGGCGCATAACATGGATGTTATTACTTGGCAAACAGCACGCATACACATACACATAAACTCATACGCATACACATAAACACATAAACACATACGCATACACATAAACACACCCATCCACCAATTACCTCTGCTGGTACTGCTCCTCTTTCAGGATATCAGCTGGAGTCAAAATGGGTCCACATGGGACCCTCGCCGCGGTCATTGTGGCGACAACTTCATCTGCAGAATTAAAAGGAACAAGCGTATGAATCGGAAGCCACATGGGACCCTCGCCGCGGTCATTGTGGCGACAACTTCATCTGCAAAATTATAAGGAACAAGCGTATGAATCGGAAGCCACAGGTATGTAAGCATAGTTATGAGTTGGCACCAAGAGTCGGGTGGTCCATCAAAAGCTAGTGACATTCAATTTTAAAGGCCCACTACCCACTATGTGGGTCTGGCTTACTCTCAAGCACCAATCATGTATGGGTTCTATTCCTACGTCATCCTCTATTCCTACGTCATCTGAGGGAGCCTCATAGACCAAACTGCTGTTGTTGCACACTTTTGCAAGAAGCATGCTGCCCACCTTCCTGAAAGCAGCACAGTGCATGGCTCAAAAGCTCTACCGCTCAAGCTCACCTATCGTGTGTGCAGCACAGTACTTTGTGATCTCTGACATAATTGAGTCCACGTGTGAACACCTGTCACAGTGTCAGGCGCAAAGGTCAACGCAATCAACCGTGAGTCATTTCCTGAATGCATGTAACGTGAGCTGCAAATTAACAAGCACAAATAGCAGTTAGAGGCTCAATTGATACATAGGCTTGCTCTTTGACCTGCTAATAATTAGACGCAACATTTGATCTTCAAACACCCTGCCCCTCCTTCCAGTCGTACGCTTTCTATGCATTTGAGAGACAGGTGACAGATTTGCTGCGGCCTGCGCAGAGTGCAAGTTAAGCAATCTCTTCTTTATTTTTTGCTTGGCAAAATAACACGCGTGAGAAAAGAGTGTGTGGGAAAGGAACATCGCAGGTGCTGATCATCGCTCCCCACTTAGCCGAGAAAAGAACAACGTTTGGTGCCTTGCCGTACGTAACAATCAAACTTATCTTGCCAATAATGCATCAATAGCGTTGTATAATGTTGCTGTGCTTTGCTATGTTTATGTTGCATGTGTACTATGAACATACCTTATGTTGCATGTGTGTTATGAACGTACCTTATGTTGCATGTGCGTTACAGACGTACCTTATGTTGCATGTGCGTTACAGACGTACCTTATGTTGCATGTGTGTTACAGACGTACCTGTCATTGTTTGTTGCGTACAGGGGATTATCTGCAGTCATGTCTGGGCGCCCGATTGCAGCCATGAGCCTGCTATACACTGAATCACCTGTGCATGCGATAAATGAGTTGCTTTACACTGAATGATCTGTGCATGCGATAAATGAGTTGCTACACACTAAATCATCTGTGCATGCGATACATGAGTTGCTATACACTGAATGATTTGTGCATGCAATGAATGAGTTGCTTTACCCTAAATCACCTGTGCATGCAATGCATGAGTTGCTTTACAATTATCATCTGTGCATGCAATGAATGAGTTGCTTTACAATTATCATCTGTGCATGCGATGCAAGGAAGCACTCATAGTCAGGTAGTACATAAAAATGTAATTGCATTATTGTTCTTAGTAAGGTTTTGACACAGCTTTGACGCAAGGATGCATTGATAGGGTTGGCCAGAACCATATGTATATACGATGTATATATGGTATTTATGGTAGGGAAATCACCAAATATACGATTGAATATGGTGTATATTTACGGTTCTGGCCAACCCTGTGCATAGGCCGATCACCTGTGCTCCTTATGCATGGATGCACACAAAGTAGGCAGCATGCAAGCGCTGTGAAAGTAACAGCATCGAAGTAGCACAGAAACGACGTATGCATGTACGTGCACGATCAAGGCTTAATGCACGTGCATGCATGCACAGGCTGGAATGAGGCTGAATGCACACGCAGGCATGCACATGCTGGAGTGAGGCTAAATGCATGTGCGGGCATGTAAAGGCTGGATCAAGGCCTAATGCACACGCAGGCATGCACATGCTGAAGTGAGGCTAAATGCATGTGTGGGCATGTAAAGGCTGGATCAAGGCCTAATGCACGTGCATGCATGCACAGGCTGGAATTGAGGCTGAATGCATGTGCGGGCATGTAAAGGCTGGATCAAGGCTTATTGCTTGTGCATGCATGCACAGGCTGGAATTGAGGCTGAATGCATGTGCGGGCATGTAAAGGCTGGATCAAGGCTTATTGCTTGTGCATGCATGCACAGGCTGGAATTGAGGCTGAATACATGTGCGGGCATGTAAAGGCTGGATCAAGGCTTATTGCTTGTGCAGGCATGCTCAACTATACACAAAGGCCCATCACAAGAGCGACGCAGAACACTGCAACACACGCAAACACTTCCTCACCACTGCCCTCTGTGCCTTTCCTTAAACGCTTTGCATTCTTACTACTATTGCCTGTCCTGCATTCATGCGCATGTATCAGTGTCATCACACCTTACGGCACAAGCGTTGCCATCCAGCAACCGTGCTTGTATGTGTGTATGTACGCTTGTATGCGTGTATGTATGAATGTCTGTCTGTCTGTCTGTCTGTCTGTCTGTCTGTCTGTCTGTCTGTCTGTCTGTCTGTATGTGTGTATGTGTGTATGTGTGTGTATATATGTCACATACAGTATATACATATAAAAATATACATACAGTATATACATATACAAATATAAAAATATATACATACAGTATGTGTAGCCGTGCTTGTACTTCTGTGCAGAGACACTCAACCTTTTCAGCCCCTCTGATGTCGAAATTATGCCACTGCCACGTGGTCACTCACGGTTGCCCTTACACAGATACATTTGCCACTCACCGTTGTCCTTACACAGATACATTTGCCACTTACCGTTGCCCTTACACAAATACATTTGCCACTCACCGTTGTCCTTACACAGATACATTTGCCACTGCCTCACCTGTACACATGATCGTTGCCCCCCTGTAGTTAAATCTATGCCACGGGCTTACTGTCGCCTTGCCATTGCCCCCTAAGATCACGCCGTGCGTGCCACTGCTAGTGGAAGAAGATTTCAGTGCCCCCTGTAGCTGCATTAATACCACGGTCTCACTGTCACCTTACCATTGCCCCCTATGATAACGTGCGTGCCGCTGCTAGTGAGGAAGGTTCCGCTGGGCACCACATCTGAGATTGTAGATCCGCTGGGCCCCCTGTGTTGTTTTGTGTGTGTCTGTGCATGTGTGTGTCTTTGTGTGTGTGTATGTGTCAGGAGTGTGCGTGTGCCACAGTCTTCACCTTGTGCCATTTGAAGAACGTGTCCTGCTCTAATACCTTTTTTGTTTCAATTACACGTAGTAGATGTGTTATTGTAGCTAGCACCTAGTGCCGCAGTGCCTTTGGATTGTGTCAACCCTTTTACCTTATAATGTGCTCTAAGAACCCAGGCCAGGCAATGAGTCGATGACTCGTTTAAAGCAGCGCATCATTACAAGGACACTCATGAATCATACACATGTTCGCACCTGTTCAGACCCGCCTCAGCAACTTCAGTGATGCAGCTTTCTAGCATGTTGAACACGCTCTCGCTGATACTGGCATCCACTACCTGTGAGTGTGTGTGCATGTGTGTTTTGAGGTGCACGTGTGTGTATTTGTGTATGTGTACATCTGTGTGTGTGTGCGCATGTGTGTGTGTGTGTGTGTGTGTGTGTGTGTGTGTGTGTGTGAGAGTAAGACCAGACACAGAAGAGCAGACAAATTAACACCCCTTCACGCACACACACATACACATACACACACACACCTGTCCACTTCCTTTGGCCTGAGGCCCTGCTCCTAGCCTGTGCTTGTACAATAGCGCCATCACGGTCCCCAAAACAGCATGCAATCCAGCCTGTGTGGTGTTAACGCAGGAGCGAGGGTGCCAAGGGCTTGATTGTTTGATTGATCAAGGGACACCGTTCACTGGGTACTGATTAAGTATGATCTTATCTTAATCATGCTGCCTGTGTCATCACTACCAGCGGAGTTTTTATTTGTATGAGTGTGACAGCTTGGAATGAATTGGCATGACAGTGCCACAAATCAGCACTCCAAGATGAGGAAATTTTAGCTTCGTGATTAAGGATGAGGGGATGCATTCGAAACGGGGGGGGTTGATTTTGTGAAGAAGAAGCGCCACTGACAACCCATTCATTATTTTTTGCTATTTGCTGTACTAATCGTCAATTCTACTCAGGTTTTGGGGCATCTTGCTCTTACGTGCTTGTTTGCAAAAGAAAGAGAAGCAAGCAAGCAAGGGAGGAGGAGAAAGATGCTTTAGTCGCAAGCTTGCGGCAAAACAAAGGTCTTTCATACAAAGCAGTGATGTGTTAGAATATGCTGCTGTTTGCAACGCCGGTTTGCAAACATTAAAATGCGTCAGATGTCCCCGTAAAGGAGGATGTAGCGCAGATACTGCTCCCTTGTGAGTTTGATGGGAGTTTGGTGAAATTACGATGGGAGCTCACCAGAGGATGGTGGGAGTTTGATGAAACTGCGATGGGAGCTCACCACCTTCAGCTGGTCGGCAGTGTGCAAATTTCCGTAGTTCGTCAGACTAGAGCATCACAATATGACCCATACTACTAAAGAGCGCAGCTGGCTGAGAAATCCAGGGCATGCACATTTGGTCTGAACTGTGATTGTGCCGACAGCTGAATTGATCTGCCATGCCCGATTAGCTGCTTTTCTAATCGACAACTGTACCAGGGTGTCTTAAACTGTACCAGGGTGTCCTAAACTGTACCAGGGTGTCGTAAACTGTACCAGGGTGTCATAAACTGTACCAGGGTGTCTTAAACTGTACCAGGGTGTCATGAACTGTACCAGGGTGTCAAAACTGTCTCAGGGTGTATTAAACTGTATCAGAGTGTCAAAACTAGGGTTGGCCAGGACGATCAGAAATTACCAAATATACGGTCGTATACAATGTATATATACGGTTCTGGCCAACCTTAGTCAAAACTGTACCAGGGTGTCTCCAAGGGACAGGTTGGGCCGCACTGGCTCTCTGTCTGGGAAGCCGTTCAGACTCCGAAACCCGCCGTACGCCTCGCATACACTGGCATAGCCCGCATCCAGGGAACGAGGTCCTGTCTGTAGGCACGCGTATGGGTGGCAAGGAGGGGCGCATGACATACTGCTTTGAACTTAGCTTTCATGTTCAGCACTGGTGTACTCTGCAGTATTGGGCAAGAACGAGGAAGCGGCTGAAAGAGGTTCATAAGATGCTGCGAACAGCTGCTTAAATTTCACGTTCAACACTGGCACATTTTGCATCAAGCCGACAAGAGCGAGGCGGCAGCAAAAAGATACAGCAACAAGATATGCCCGGCATTTGTGCAAACAAAACGAGAACACGCTCATGAATGACAAAGCGTACTGATCAAGCCATTTCACCTCAAGGTATCCACTGATCCTGGTGTAAGCAAAGCGCGCTGGTTAAGCCATTTTACCTGACCGTATCCACTGATCCTGGTGTAGACGAAATGTATCGATAAAACCATTTCACCTGACCGTATCCACTGGTCCTAATGTAAACGAAATGTTTTGATCATGCCATTTCACCTGACCATATCCACTAATCCTGGTGTAAACAAGGCTCTGTTTTAAGTCAGCGGGCCCCTGCACGGAACCAGGGATTGCCAACACTTGCTACGTCGTCGTGGTTCAGCATGTGTGCATCATTTGGTGCGTGTGCATGATATTGCCTAGACACCCATCCTGGCTGAACATCACCCACTACTGTAGCCATTGGTGTGTGTGTGTGTGTGTGTGAGAGTGTGTGTGTGTGCGTGTGTTGTGAGTGTGTGTGTGTGTGATATTGCCTAGATAATGCAAAATATGTGTGTAATTTGGTCTCATTTTGGTGCTCAACGGCAGTTTCAGTACAACTAGAACAACTCACCAAGCCCCACTTTTCCATGACTCCTGGCCGGAAGTTCTCAAGCAGCACATCCGCCTGTGTGTATCCAAATATTTATATGTTTAAATTTGTAATTGAGCCAATGCACACTCTGTGTCCATTGGAGGCCAAGAGGACCCCCACCATCATCGACAGACCATGGTCACTCCCAAAACTCCCAAGCCCTTGCCCCTCTCAACCCCTCCATGCCCCTCCCACCCATGCCAGCAGCTCCAAAAGCACAAGCTGCAGCAGCTCCCACAGCTGATACACCCCTGAGGTGGCATGCACCACCTCCTGCACCACAAGCTACAACAACTGCTGCAGCAACAGGGGGTGGGCACAGCCCGGCCCTTCCACCTCCACCAGCACCAACCTTGCAGCAATTTGTGGACGCATCGGAAGCATGGAAGAAGCAGTAAGCATTATAGCAGGAGTCAGAATTCAGCATGTCACACTGTTGCATGCAGCCAGTGCAGCAGCCCTGCGCCAGAAGCTCGTGCAGTTTGCAACAGTGCTGCATGTAACGGTGCTACATTTCCTCTAGCACCAGCACCCCAAGGTTTTATGGTTCAGGGCTTCTCCTTGTTGCGAGCAGCGCAAAAGTGGTTTGAAGCAAAGAAACGGCCAGCAGCAGCACATGTACAACAGCGGCAGCAGGAGCCAGAGTCAATGGAATTTGGTGATGGGAGCGAGGATTCACGGAGCTGAGAAAAAGAGGGAGGCAAAGAAAAAAAGGGTGGATTCAATTAACAGGCAAACTTTATTAAACAAAAATTCCATTCCTCACCATTATGCCGAAAATTTTGCTGCGCAGCAGGAGGCTGCAAGAAGCACAATTTTGGAACACCCCTGTCCATCCCATTAAAAATATTTTATCCGGAATCCTGAGATTAAAACCTATCGATTGGTATATATATGGGTCCGATCGGGGGTGGGGGTGGTGGGTGGTTGGGGGGGGTCCGGACTTTTTGGGACACCCCCTCCAGAATTTTTCTGGGCCACTTTTACAGAATTCTAAAGACACCATTGGATTCCTGAGCTTGAGAACTGTCTATTGGCACCCTCTTTGGACAAATTGAGTAAAGGGGGGGTCTGTGTGCATGGCTGGGAGTCAGTGCCATGCGCGCAAGGGTGTGGGCGGCAGGGTGTGTAAAGGTGAACATGCAGCAAATCAGTTCAAACTTCCAGGATAGCGATAATGTATGATGTGATTATTAATGGTGAAGTCAGGAGGGCAGTTAGTGGACTTGCAATCAAGTTGTGGGTGCCTGGAAGGGCAGGTATGCATGGGCGTCCGCTGCTCAGTTTTTGTCGCATAACTCTGCTGCAACTCTTTTTTTCATTATGGTGAGTATGTAGATGGATGGGGAATTGAAAAAGGAGCAGATTGATACCCTTTTTGTCCGTGTAGATTTACTGCAAGGGGGGTTTTGGGGTGGGTGGGTGGTTCAGAGGGGATCCCACCCATTGAGGGGTGTTCCACTACTTTTTTTTTTGCCCTCCTGTGCGCAGCCAATTGTTTGACAGTTTTTTGGGGGGGAATGTTAAGTGGCTACACATCTTTTAGAAAATTCACCCTGTGTGGCCAATCGGCTACCTTTTAAAAACCTGAATAGAAGCACTGCCCCCAAACAGTGCCAGCAAATCTTTATGCCCGGTACAATAATACACATACCCAAATAGCGCCAGCAATTTTTATGCCCCCTTCACCTCATTTAAATGCAGCATACTTTTTAAATTTCCAACATTGAGCTTTCCCAGAAACCTGGCATTCTGGGGAATTGTGTGGGGCCCAGTGTTTAAAGTACACCCACTCCAGCAGGGGAATGTGTGTTTTTAAAGCAATCAACCTCTGCTTCAGAATGTAAGCATTAAATGTATATGACTTAAAGCAGGTTTACTGGGAAAGCCTGCAATTGGTAGGCACTCACATAAGGGACAAAGGGGAGAATTAAGGAAAAAAGCTGTCGCCCCGCACTGCTGCGAGTTTCAGCTCGGATTTTATCCCCAAAGTCGCGGTATGAATGATCAAGGCCTGTGACTTTTTAGGTCGTGGATTGGTGCTTTATGTGAGCATGATGTCTATTTTTGTACCGACGTATCTGAATTACAGGTCGTGAGCCACCAACTGGGCCGTTTTGCCAGTGCTTTCGTCACAGGCGTGTAAAGAAAAAGCTATCCAGCACAACTTTCAGGTCCCAAGACGGTGGAATGGTTGGGAAGATAAAAGTTTAGGGGTGTTGGCCCTGTTACCAGAGGAGGGGGGGGGAGTGCATGGGGCAACCTGTAGCAAACTGGCCAAATAAAAGGTGTGGTATTTTTGCGACACCTCTTCCCCCCCCCATCAAAGCCATTCTACTCTAGTTGCACAAAAGTTACGCTGCACGTGTTACATTTCACCAAAGACTTTAATGTGCTTTTGAAGAAAAACATGGGTACACACATTTCCTTTGTTGCTTACTAGACCAGCAAACAAAGCCCAACATAAATGGTTGCTTATTACCCCCTTCGTAACCCTTTGAATGTGCCTCTAAATCAAAGAGATCCATAACCTTTATGCTTGGCCTCAGTGCAGGGCTGGCTGGGATAGATATGTGCAGGGCTGGCTGGGATAGATATATTTGTATTTACAATGTAAATGCAGTAGTTTCCAGGAACATTTCCATACATACGGTGTGTGCATTTTTCTGGCTAATTTTTCTGAAACACCTACTCCATGTGCAGGGTTGGCCAGAACCCTTGTTAACACGATGTGTACACACATTGCATGTCGGAATTTGTTGTAAAGGCAAACCAGACACACAGCCCTTCCAAAACGCTTGCATGTATGCATCGCATTTGCGGCTGGCCTACGCACTTACTCACGTGGCTGCTCAGCTGCTTCACGATGTCTCGACCCTCTTGAGTGTGCAAGTTGGCTGTGATGCAGCGCTGATTCCTGCCATGCGCTCTCCACCACAAACTATTCCCACTCGTTCCATTTTCAAGTACCCGCAGCGAACGCAGAGCGTCACCCTTGCCTGGCTGCTCCACCTGCACAAATGCGTGAGCAGGGTTGGCTGGATCCCATAAAGTGTATACATAGAACGAGATTGCACAACACGAGATGAAGTTTGCTTGCAGCCTGATTGCATGTGATGCTTGCAGCCTGATTGCATGTGATGCATGTGATGCTTGCAGCCTGATTGCTTGTGATGCTAGGCACATACCTTGATCACATCTGCACCAAAATATGAGAGCAAGCAGCCTGCAAAGTTGCCCGCCACGACTTGGCCCAGATGCAGCACCTACGGGGAATTAAGGGGAAGGCAACAAGAAGATTGAAGCAAGCACAAGTATCTAATGAGCATGCAAGTCAAACGGTTAGGGTCAGAGAAATTAGCTTTCTCTCATTGCAGGTTGCTTGCAGGACGCTGGAATCTCAAGCTCAGGAGCTCGCACGACCCACATCACTCACTCTTATGCCATGTAGCGGACCCGTGGATGGGGAAGTTGTGGATGGGGAAGTTGGAGTGCTTTCACTGCTGCTACTTCCAGAGGAAAGTGTGCTGCTGTGTACAGAAGCCGCAGCTGAATGTCTTGTTTGGGATTGCAATGCAAGCAAGGGGGAAGACCTCAGGAACGCATTCATAATTTCTTAATCATTAAATTATCATAACTAAACTTTTTTCACGACATGCTGTCTCGCCATCTCCCCTTTCTGCTGAGGCACCAAGCTATGGCTTCACTCCAGGGGGTAGCTTGCAGATTCAGTAGTGGCACAGCATCAGTAGCAGACGCAGATGAGACACGCAGATGGGTTTTCTTAGGACCTCCGGGAGTTGGGAAAGGCACTTACGCCTCAAGGATAGCCAAGCAACTCGGCCTGGCTCACATTGCCACTGGAGACTTGATACGTGAAGAAATCAAAACAAAGACGCCCATGGGTCTCCAGGTCAGTGCGCATGTTATGCCAAAACGAACGAGGAGCGAGCACGCTCAGGTTCCCCCCTTTTGTAGAGGTGCTCTTCTTTAAGTTGCTTGTTGTGCCATGCGCAATAAGTTAAACTCAGCTCACTTGCTATGCAATGTCCAACTGAGTGCACAGAGGAGAATTGCACGCCTTGGGCGCAGCATTGCCGCGCCACACATTCAGACCTGGATGAAAGCATGTCTTTGAAGAGCGTTAAAAAGCCTGTTAATTAGTATGTGTTCCTGCTGCTGTTGCTACCTGCAGATACAAAGCATCGTATCTCAAGGGCAACTAGTGCCAGATGACATCATATTTGAGGTGAGCCAACATCTGTTTGAATGAGTCTGGATAAAACCAAGGCGCACCTGAGTAAGGATGTACACATATGCGCACACGTACACACCCGCGCATACGTATACACGTGCACATGCACGAGCACACATGCACAGACACATATATACACACACGCACATGCGCACACGCAAGCATACCAATACACGTACACGCGCACACACACGCACGCACGCACAAACACACACATCCCCCCCCCCCTCCCCCCACACACAGACACATATATACACACACGCGCACGCGCACGCGCACACGCAAGCATACCGCACAAACACACACACATCCCCCCCCCCCACACATACTTTGCAGCTCCTGCACCAACGGCTCTCACTCGCTGCCGACGACAGTGGCGCCAACGGAAGCAAAGGTTTTATTTTGGATGGCTTTCCTCGTACACGCCAGCAGGTGAGCATAGTGAGAGGATCGGAATTCCTGCAACACGTTACCTCATGCTTACAGGTTAACCCCTTGCTGCATTGTTAATCATCTCACCTCCGCATTCTGAAGTCCTGTAACGTGGTTTATCTGTATGTCAGTCAAGTCTATGTAAAATCGCAGTGCAGAAAGAAAAACACATTAGGCAGCTTAACACTTTGATCCCTCCCACAACAGGAATAGTATTTGCTCTTTAACCTCCCTGCAGACATTTAGGTTGTGTCCTAAAATTCCACGACTGAGTGTGAGCCTTGTTAAGTATCTAGCTCAAAGAGTGGCTTTACAGGGCGCTGTACATCAGCATAATGATGGCATGTAGTAATGCTGGGACAGCATATGCATGTGAAGGCTTTTCAATCTTCAGCAGCGCTTGCCGTCTGGAGTTTGCTCATTAAACGCATTCCTCTGTTTGTACACACACTATAAGATATCGTTGCTTCCAGGACGTGTCGTTTCATCCCTGCTTTGAACTAGCTAGAGGCTGTGTTTAGCACCAACTTAATATTGATTTCTGCTTTACATACATACAAAAACGCACACAAATGCATATGCAGGCAGAAGCTGTCGTGTCTGACATACGCATTAACCTAGCACACGACGTAATGTTGATTTCTGCTTTACATAATACAAACACGCACACAAATGCATATGCAGGCAGAAGCTGTCGTGTCTGACATGCGCATTAACCTAGCGCTCAATCTGGTTCTGCGAGAGGAGGTGCTTGTTGAAAAATGCCTAGGTGAGTTCTGGAGCATTGCGGATTGCATTTGTATTTTTTCATTTTACAAAGGGTCTTTTAAGTCTATTGATTGCACATGTTGAGCTCTATACTTTTCAAGTTAAACCTGTATTTTGTTAGTATTAGTTAGTAAACCAGTATTAGTATTAGTTAGTAAACCAGTGTTAATATTAGTTAGTAAACCAGTACGTACTTCGCATGTAATTGCGGCACGCTTTCTATTTATGTTTTTAGAAAGAAAGCTTTTTATAATCATGCATTCTCATGCAAGCTTAGCTTATCACTTTTACCGAAAGTAGATTTCTCAATCCTCACAAAAGCACGTGTGCTGCTGCACCAGAGGTTCACATTGTTGTAATTTGACAGATGCCTTGTAAGCAACACACGCGTACATAAACTATTTTCAGCAATGCGCATGGACATGCAAATTCAAATACACGCACAAGCGCGCGCGCACACAACACACAATACACAATACACACTGTTGCTTACCTGCTGCTTCTAACCCAGGTCGCCGTGCTTGTTCCAAGTGCGGTAAGAGCTACAACATAGCAGACATCCAATTAGCAGCAAACCCTGAGACTGGTCGCCCCCCCATTGTAATGCCCCCCCTTCCACCTCCAGAAAAGGTGTGTGTGTGCGTGTGTGTATGTATTTGTGTGTATGTGTGTATGTGTATGTGTATGTGTGTGTGTGCGCGCGTGTGTGAATGTGTGTGTGTGTGTGTGCATATGTGTGTATGTTTTGGAATTTGCTGTGTGCAATGTCTAGGTGCAAAATACATATGTACACACCTCTTGCTGTGTGATGCCTTTAATGCCATTGTGTGTACCCCATGACCCCCTTGTCTTTCAATGCACTCCCTTCTAGCTTTAGACAAAGCATTTTTAAGGTCAGTTCTAGATTGATGGACTGATCATGCGTGCACAGTCAGAGGCACAACAGGCAACAGGGTATCCACCAAGTCCACGACCTTTTTCTTGACGCTGCTTTGTGTGATGTGCGTTTGTGTATCTGTGCAGTGCAAAGACCTGATGACAACACGGCCAGACGACACAGAAGACGTGGTCAGGCACCGGTTACAGGTGTGTTGATGATATGAGATTTTGCCCGTAACACATACGTGTGGGATTGCCAAACACACACTTTGAAGCACCTTCAGGTTCCTTCTTGCCTGAGAAGCATCAACAGACTTCAACACTGCACCAGAACCTGGGTATTAGTTGGGAAGGTAGGGGGGGGGATGTATTTAACACAGTCACAAAGGTTTCCTGGAGTTTCAAGGAATGAATCACTAGCTGCTCTACATAAACAGCGCTTCTGGCTTGTTCTGTGTACGGCAATGGTGACGACCCTTCACAGCACTTGCAAGCATTCCGGCTCCTACAAACTTCTGGAAATATTGCTTCAACATTGCTCACTTGGCTGGCTTTCGTGCAAAGTTAACTGCAGTGCTTGATCTGCTGATGATGAAGGATTATCGTGCAAAGTTTACTGCAGTGCTTGATCTGCTGGTGATGAAGGATTATCGTGCAAAGTTTACTGCAGTGCTTGATCTGCTGGTGATGAAAGATTATCGTGCAAAGTTTACTGCAGTGCTTGATCGGCTGGTGATGAAGGATTATTGTGCAAAGTTTACTGCAGTGCTTGATCTGCTGGTGATATAGGATTATCGTGCAAAGTTTACTGCAGTGCTTGATCTGCCGGTGATGAAGGATTAGGCCACTGATGTGTATGGACACGCAGGCACCGACAAATCAGCAGTTTGGCTAGGCGACAGTACTTCTCCTTAAAGAACAAACTGAACAAACTTGGACCAAGATGGTGTGAGTGTAACCCGCTGTGGCCAAATTTGTTAATATCCGTAACAAAACTGTTCAACTTTCCAAATTACATTATTTTTTCAAACACGGGCCTGCACAAGTGCCCCCTCCAATCTGTAACGCAACTGAGCAAACACGGTCTTGTGCAGGTGTACAAGGACCAAGCCACCCCAGTTGAGGATGCCTTCAAGCGATTTGGCCTTCTGCACAGCTTTGAGCTGACCCAGGTAGGTTTGACCACCTAGATTTACATGGAAGGAGCTGTATGGAGCGTTTAAGTGCGGTATAGATTGAGCTACTCCAACCTCATTTAGACTGGTTTAGGTAGGTTTTACCACCTGTGTTAGCATGGGAGGAGCTGTATGGAGCGTTGAAGTGCGGTGTAGATTGAGCTACTCCAACCTCATTTAAACTGATTTAGGTAGGGTTGGCCCCCTCTGTTTGCGTGGGAGTACTTCTTTTCTATACGCTTTGTGAAAGTCAAGCACGCTGGACTGTCGACAAATTTCCCAAGTCAATAGTCGCCTTCCATCCGCTTTTTCTTCCCCTTGACTCCAGAGTGCTGCTTTGAAACAGGCTATTTCAACTTATTGAGTATGTGTGCCGCGCATTGCATTGCCATTATCCACGAACCTGCATTGGCTTGTACCTGTTGTAGATTGCTGGCATTACTGATCAAATATCAGCATACTGTGTGTGGCCAACTGTGTCCACAGGGCATTCCTCAGTCCCTGCCGCTCCTGCTCGAATTTGTAAAGCCCTTCTGCGGTGCTAGCAGCAGCAGCAGCAGCGGCAAAAGTAGCAGCAATGATCCGCACGCAGAAGTGATGCAGAGCGGTAGAGTCAGTCAAAAAGCTGCTTCTGGGAGTACGTAAGGGGTGCTTTGCACCATCATGCTGCCCCATATGCACCCCTTCTTTTGATACCATGGTGCCAGTAGCAGCAGCAGCAGTAGCAGCGGCAGCAACGTTGAACTAGATCCTCGCACATTAGTGCTACAGAGGAATACTGGCAGTCGAAAGGCTACTTCCGGACAGTTGCCTTTCGCAGAAAAAAGGTGCAGAGTTGCTACAGCAGATAAATTGCTTCGGGGTAGGGAACGGTTCCAGCTTGTGTTGGAACTGTGTTTCTCTGTCTGTCAAGAGTTAGGTGTTGTTTTTCACCGGAAACCCAGCTCAAAGCTCATGATTAGTGGACATTTTAAAGTCTTCACGCATTGGTTGCTCGATAGTGAAAGAAATTAGGAAGAGGGAATGAGTTGGAAACGAGATTAGAGAGGTCAGGGAGAGAGGTGTATGGATGAGTTATGGAGTGGGTCAAGGAGAGGTGTGCGTAGTGGTGCCTGTCTTTTATTCTTATTCTTTTCTATGCAAATGGTGGATGATATTGCTCGATATTGCTCAGATGTCTAGTATGTAGCATCCTGCAACCGCAGCAATGCTGTCATCAATGGATTCGTCAGTGTAGTTTGTCATTATAAAACTTGTACCATTGGCACACTATCCTGCAACTGCAGCTGTGAATTTTTCGAGTGTCGACCCTGTTTGTCGACAGCTTTTTCCTCAGATTATGCTGGGTAGTGTTAGCAATATATGAGTTGTTTGTCCCGTTTTCTTGAGAGAGGTGAGAGACGAGTGAGCGATGCTTCTTTGAGCCAGTGTTTGACTCATCATGTTGTAGTTCTTAACGTGCAAGTGCACGGTCTTATGAGCCTTTACTTTCCCGATATATACGATCAAAGTATAGTTGTTCAATCCTTACCATTTAAGCCTCTGCGAAAACTGTCAGCTTGAAATTGACATAAAGTGAGGTTTGTTGAAAATTTTTGCTGCGGACTTACTAATCGAAGCCAAAAGAATGCTCTAAGCCAGGAAATTTGCCACAGAGCTGCATGCTTTTCTTGCCTGCACGGAAGGTTGTTTCATTTAACTGAATACGCAACAGCTCGAGGGTATAGACGTGGAGGCTGAGGCTTTACAACAATTTAGCAACAATTCCGTTTCCTAAATTAATAAGAATGTACATCCCATTCGTGGAGGAAAATCTCAGATCGTTCCGGAAAACGATTTCCCAAGGTAAAATCATGCTAAACTATTGTTCGCAGTTGAAACTCGAACAGTTAAAATTTGAACGAGAGGGGAAACGAAAACGATCAGAATCGTGGCAAATTGCAACTATTCAAGATTTCCCATATTATTTTCCACTAAATCAATTACCACGCCCTCCACCGCGATCTTGGTAGAAAGCAATTTGATCAAGGGCCTGTTTTAGAACGTGGGCCCAAGTCAGCTTCCTTGCTTGATTGAGTGATTGACATGGGTGCGTGAACGCTGTGTTATGGGCTTGCATATACACACGTACTATCCTCGTGTTCGCACACAAGCATAACACACATGCATGCACGTAAGCAGGAGTTCCAGGATTATTTGCGTGGCTTCGTAAGAGGTACCCAGACATAGCGAGCCCTCTCGTGAAGAAGAAGGACGGGTCGTACTCTGGAATTCACGGGAATCACGTGGACAATCTTTACATTGGTGAGCGCTCCCGTACCGAAGACTCTCTTCAGACTTCACACACGCACCCATTTATCACGGTAGCAAAGATGAACAGAAATGCAGTGCCTTGCACTGCCTCATGGTCGTCTCCTTGCTTTGATCAAAGGAGAGAAAACCAGGAATGCAGAAACGATTTCCAACAGTCGGTTAAAGAAGCTCTACGCAATTTCCTTCATCCTATTGAACCACACCAACAGACTTAACGCCCCATCACTGCAGACATGATTCACATCATTCACTCTTACGTCACGCATACCGTGTTAGTCCCCACTAGACAAGACCAGCTTCCGCATCGATGTCCCTGTTTGAATGCAAACACGATCCACGTAATCCATTTTAGCGCTCGCGCTCATGCCGTGTCGATGCAAACACAAATCACATCATACACTCTTACTCTCTTACGCCATAAATGCCGTGTTCTTGCCATCCCTCTAGACAAGACCAGCTTCTGCATTGATGTCCCTGTTTGAATGCAAATACAACCCACGCATCTCGCGCTCGTGCCTTGTCATTCCAGACACAAATCACATCATACACTCTTACACTCTTACGCCATAAATGCCGTGTTCCCGGATTCCCTCTAGACAAGACCAGCTTCTGCATTGATGTCCCTGTTTGAATGCAATTACGATTCGCGCATC